>Ga0078972_1010191_pt1 | contig 17801 bp, 18 predicted proteins | sample YelNatPaOPGAMG01_FD_67568 | JGI IMG/M metagenome (GOLD analysis project Ga0078972, IMG submission 67568) | Hot spring thermophilic microbial communities from Obsidian Pool, Yellowstone National Park, USA - OP-RAMG-01 (SPADES assembly) (version 2) | ecosystem: Environmental > Aquatic > Thermal... | reverse complement strand
AGAGACATTCTACGCATCCCCCTTTTTCAGCTTCCTCCCGAGTTATTGAAAGGACGGGTTTTCCAGATTCAACCTTAAGGATGCCACTGCCATATCGTTCACATGCCTTCACGCAGGCGTAGCTCTCGCAAGAGGGGCATTCGACGTGGTTTATCGTTATTCTCCCAGTTCTGCTATTAAATTCATACGTGTTTTTCTCGTTCATCTGTCTTCATCGCCCTGTATTCTTCTATGAGCCTCTTCATTCTTAGGGCCAAGTGGTCCAAGTTGTACACATACTCCCGACCGTATACCTCTAGTTTTACGGGTAGGTCGTTTGTACCCTCTCTTAGGATTTCATGGGCTTCTTTTTCCTTGTTTCCGGCGATGAGGGCTACGATTGGAAACCCTGGCTTTTCAACCAACATTTCCCTGAAGGCCTTCACCAATCCGTGAGCGTGATGCCACTGCTCTTGGCTGGCGATCACAGCCCCTGAAAGAAAGTATCCTTCTATACCAGGTTGGGTTAGGATTATTTTCGCTATACGATAAACCTTAGCCGCCGTGGGGTTTCCACTCGTATCGGCGTAATTGGCGATTTTTAAACCGCATCTATGCAAAGCGTCCATGCCCAGCATGGCTCCTCCCCCTCCTATTCCATGGAACCCCACATGCCCACCTTCCTCCGTTTCCTGGACTAGCTGCGCGAAGTAAGAGGTCTCTCTATAATCGCGCTCCTCTATTTTCCATGCAATTTTCTCCAGCTGCGTTGGTGGCGTTTCGCTATCCCGTGGAAACTGTATTCCTAGCTCTGGATGTCGCGGCGCCGCCGAGTCGTCTATGACCATCTTACAGTCTAAGGCGACGAGTTTAAGGCCTTTGGTTAAGGCCAGTGGGTTGATCTCTAGGATCCTCGCTTCGCACAGCCTGAAGGCACGGTACATCGCGTTTAATGTTTCACCCAGTTGAGGCAATAAATGGCTTGGAACGTTCAATCGAAGAGCTAGGTTATAAGCATCATACTTGTTAACTCCCTTTAAAACATCCACGGTTAACGTTGATACTTTTTCAGGTGATCGTTTAGCCGTTTCCTCTATGGAAACCCCTCCTTCAACGCTGAAGATCATAACCGGGCTCCTCACTTTCCATGAATCGTTTATGATTAGGCCCGCATAATACTCCTTTTCAACATCCGCCTTTTCCTCCACCAACACTTCATGGATGGGAAAACCCTTAATCCTTGAAGACAAGATCTGGGAGGCAACTTTCTCAGCTTCCTCAGGGGTCTCAGCGAACATTACGCCTCCGGCTTTAAACCTCCCGCTGAGCGATGCGTGTGCTTTAACCACAACAGGCTTACCTAGGCTTTCGCTTATCTTCCTCGCTTCCATCGGGCTTCTCGCGACATCTCCAATGGGTGTGCTGATTCCCATAGATCTTAAAATTTTTTGCCTTTATGCTCCGTCAACCGGACCATGAGTTTAACCACCGGCTGCGAGGGGAAGTATGGTCAGCCTATCCCCATGTTTCACGGATGTTTTTGTTTTTTCAGCTTTGTGGCTTAACTAATTTTTCTGTTTAACTCCTCTTTTTCTCTTATGGATTGGAAGATTGTTGATGAGAGGCTTATCAGGCGCGGTGAGCTCCTTCTCAGCCTAGACTTCCCTGAAGGCTATGGCAACGAGTTCAAATCCATGAACGATGGTAAGGTTGGGCATCCATTCAAGCTTACGGATAGGTATATAGGAGTTCCTTATAGTTGTACGCTATCTATTCTCTATGTCTTACAGGCAGGTTGAGGGCTCCACCAGGGCTTTGAACAGGCTTATCCGGAGGCTTCCATCAGTCGACTACTCATGGGTTAGGAGGCGCATACTTTACTTGGGCTTGGTTTAAGCCCATACGAATCTTTAAGGGGCTGTGATGGCCCCGTGGTTATAGCTGTTGACTCGAGCGGCGTCAGCGTCCATAAATGCGGAGGATGGGTTGGGCGAGTATATGGCAAAAAGAAGCGTTATGTTAAGGTACACTTCGCTATAGACGTTAAAACGAAGGAGATTGTAGCCATGGATGTAACCATGGATGACAGACATGACTCTGAAGCCCTTCCAAGCCTAATGGTGGATGCATCAAGGCATAGGGCCATCATTGAGGCATGCATGGATGGGGCCTACGATTCGATAAGGTCCTATAGGCTTCTCAAGAGAATGGGTGTAAAGCCGATCATTAATTAAGCCTAGGAGAAACGCCAGGATGGATCGAGGGCCTCCGGAGAGGCGCAGATCCGTCATGATGCTCAAGAGGCGTGGGGAGGAGGAATGGGGCAGGACGATGGGCTATGGTAGACGATGGGCTGCTGAAACGGCGTTCTCAACGTTCAAGCGCCTATACGGAGAATACTGCATGGCAAAAAACATGGAGAGCATATCTGAGGAGATGATGGCTAAAGCATACATATACAACATGATAATAAACCTACAAAACTAAGGGGGCAAACGGCTAAAAACTAGGAGAGGAACACAAACCAAAAGAATTAAACCACAAAGCTGTTTTTTCAAGAAAATGCACGTCAAAGTCGTTTAAGAGGATGAGAACCTTAAGCTCCCCCGATTTATCATCGATGATGGAGTCTTTAACTGAATGGCCGAAGAGCTTTGACATGCTTTCAATCACCCCCAGAACCGTTGGGTCCTCAGGCGTTACCTCTAATTCCTTTCTTCCCAATAAGTCTTGCACGTGGCCTAAAGCTGTGACGTAAACCTTTAATCGAGACTTCACGCTTCCTCTCATCGCTCTATCAACCCCAGGCAGTTTAAAGTTAATCCGCTTAAATGAACCCAAAGATTGTTTTACTCCATTACCTCAATTTAAGCCGAATCCCAGATTTCGAAGCGGTTTATGAATATGACTTATTGCTAACGTAGCTTATTTCGAAAACATGTTTATTAAATTGAAACTCCGCGATTGTCATCTTTAGGCGATAATTAAACAGTTTTGGAGTGCCCCTTAAGGGTTTTAAGATTGGGCTGCCTTCAAGCCGGAGATCCTTATTTGAGGTTTTTTATCTCAAAGACTTTTGCCGTTACTTTTACTCGGAATTATCCTACTGGTTTTCCGTTTAACTTCGCTTACCCCCGGGTTTCTTGAATAGGCTGACGAAGTTTTAGGCGGAGGTTTTCATCGCCTGCTCCTGTAGCGTCCTCTTCCACCTGTGGGTCCTGAGGGGTACATCGGTCTAAAGTAGGGTCTTCTTCTAGGCTGCTCGTATTGTTTCTCTGAGAGGTTGTTTTCCGTGTTCACTTCACCTATCGTCGACTCGCTGTTCTCTAAGCTACCGTATCGGCCTACGTTCAGTCTCATCGAACCCCTGAACAGTGAGATGTACGCGTTTTTCAGGTCGATTACGTCTCCCTCATTTACTTTTTCTATGTTCTCATCCCATAGGGTTAGATATAGGCAGCCTGTTTCATCGCCTACTAGGACGTCGGCTACCCGGTGGGTTGATCCATCAGCCCTAGAAACAGTTTCCCTAGGCTCACTTTTTGACAGAACCTTAACAGTTAGGTTTACCCTTCGAGAGTTTAAATCCAGGTTTTCTACCTTTACATCGGTAGGTTGGTTGAGATCGATCCTATCACTCATGCCTATGCAACTCAGGTTCAGATGGTTGTTTAGTGGCTTCCGCGGCTTTTAAGGTTTTTTGTTTCCCAGTAGGGTGGATACCCGTGAGATGAGGAAAGTTATTTTAATGGGTTTAGAAGCCACATATGTACAGGCGCCGTACGCTGGTTCAAGCCGATGCTTCCAGATCTGTGGATTCCTTTTGTGGCGGCAGGTTTAGCCGAGATGGGGGATAAGCCCCAGCTATCAGTTTTTCTACTATCGTCTAAAACGGAGAAGCGTCTTCAGCTTTTTCTCGGGGTAGCCTTGGCCTTTTTAACAGTGGATGGGTTCGGGGTCGCCTTAGGCTCATGGATTACGAATAAGATCCCCCTTAGCGCTATGAAGGCTGCCTCTGGGATCATGTTCCTAGCATTCGGGGTTTTAACGCTGAAGGATTGGAAGATTGGGGAAAAGCCCTGGATGGATAGTTTTAACCCTTCAAGCAAACCGTTTATCGGAGGATACGCGTTGATTTTTATGGCTGAGTGGGGTGATAAGACCCAGGTGGCATCGGCTTTATTCGCCACACGCTATGAGGCTTTAATGGTTTTGATGAGCGTTATGACGGCGTTGATAATTCTTTCAGGCATATCGATCTACTTGGGTAAACTCGTATTGGAGAAGGTGGATAGAAGGCTTATGAAGAAGGCGTCTGGAATCGCGTTCATGATGATTGGATTCTTATCCTTCTTCTCTTAATCCAAAAAAGGAGGCTTTTCGAGACGGGTGGATAGGTGAGGTGTCTCCTATTAAACGGGTTTTCCAACCGGAGTTGGATGTGAAAATCCTCTGGGATCCGGGAAACTTATTTAATCCGAATCTTCGTTGTGAGAATATGTTTTATGGAGCAGTTGAACGTAACCTCAGCTATGTTTAGAGAGCATTGAACCATTTTGATGTCAAATTTAAATTAATGTTTAAATTTAACGTTTATCCTCAACCCGTCATTCCCTATGGGCTGTCTTAAACCCATGGGTTACGGTGAGGGCGTGAACGTGGGAGGAAAATTGAATGAGGTTACCGCATGGGGTAAATTTCTCAAGGTTTCGCTCCATGCTATCCCAGTCCACGCTGGCCTTCAGCTTTGATCTAGGAGGCTTACTAGCCGGATTTTTCGTAAGCCTCGCTTTTCACTCCATAAATAACGTCATATTCCTCCTGCTTTACCCGGCTGTGTTAACCATTAGGGGAAACATTAGTGGAATCCTTTCGGGGAGGCTTGGAACCGCCTTGCACACCGGTCGCATTCAACCTCGCCTAAGGAACAATGCCCGGGAGTTTTATTCGATTATTCGCTCCACTTTCGTCCTTTCATTTATGGTGATGTTACCGATGAGTTTCGCGGGGTTCCTCCTGAGCTTAATAAGCTTCGGCGTTAACGTCACCGACCTGTACATTTTCATAATGTTACCTTCGCTGGCGGGGTTTCTATCCGCGACCTTAACCATACCATTGAACTCCATTTTATCCATCCTGACCTTTAAGAGGGGCCTTGACCCAGACACCCTCGTATACCCGATTATGTCCACGGTGGCCGACATCGTGGTAACTCTCGTTTACTTTTTGGCCGCTCGGATGATTTTCCATGGAGGACGCTTAGAAAGCGCCCTTACTCTCTTATTGTTCCTTCTTGCAGCTTTAACATCCATCGCCTTTTACGCGCAAAGTAGAAGGGATGTTATTTTCAAGGAAATGCTTAAGGAAGCTACTCCTGTTCTCTTGATCTGCAGCGGAATCGCAACCTTATCAGGCCAAATGCTCGGTGGGTTGAGGAGAATCCTCGAGAGAAGGCCGGGGGTTCTAGTCTTATACCCCGCCGTAATGGATACCGTGGGGGATGTAGGCTCAATAATCGGGTCAACCACCACGACTCGCCTTCACCTGGGCGAAATCCCACCTAACGTTTCCGTGTTTAAAAGACAGACTTCCGAGTTGATGGCCGTTGGAACGGCGTCTTGCGTCATGCACGTGATTTACGGTCTCGTCTCCTACATGCTTTCCTTAAAAATGTTTTTAAACTCTAGGCTAGATATGTTGGTTTTGACCTCTTTCCTATCTGGCTTAATAAGCTTCATACCAATATCCCTTTTAGCGTTTACAATAGCGGTGAAGACGTTTAAGAGGGGTTTCGACCCAGATAACTTTGTCATACCTATCGAAACCTCAGTGGCTGACGCGCTGGCCACGTTATCATTGTTCGCCTCAGTCTCCCTAATATACCTGTTAAATTTGAATGTTTCAACCCTTATATAACACGACATTTTACGCTTACATTGGGTTGCAGATCCTCGGGGGGCGATTTTGAGAACGGATGAACTTAAAGTTGAGTACAAGCCTACATCTGTTCTTCAGGTATTGAAGGAAATGAAGGATGTCAGCCAACTAGCGGTGGATTTAGGTTATTTGGCGGTGTTGTTTAACGATGGGGAGTTGGCTGAGAAACTGTTGGAGCTGGAGAATCAAATCGACTCAACGGCTTATCAGCTTTGGATGAGCGCCGCGTTAGCCACAAGGAATCCTGAGGACGCGGAGAAAATCGTCGGCGTAATAAAGTTAGGTTCCGCTCTTGATGAGATTTCCAACGCGGCGGCTGATCTTGCTAAAATGGTCACGCTTGGCTTGAGTAAGCATCCTTCTTTAAAGCGGGTTTTTCAAAGGCTGGAAGACCGGTTTGGAATGGCTGTAATTCCTCCCTCCTCAAAGCTGGTAGGTCAGTCCATCGGGCAGACGGGGCTTGACACAAGGGTTGGCTTGAGAATTCTTGGCATCAAACGCGACAAATGGATCATAAACCCAGTCGATGTGGAAGTTTTAAGAGAAGGCGACATCCTTCTAACTAAAGGCCCTGAATCTAAGGTTGAGGCTTTAAACCAGCTTCTTCGCGATCGTTCAATAAGGGTTAAAGGGATTCCAAGCTTCGAAAAGGTGGAGGAATTGCTAGCTGAAATCATTAACACCACTGAGATGATGGTTGATTTAGCTTACGGGGCGCTCATCTACAACAATGTCGACGTAGCGCGAGAGGTCATCGCATTAGAGGAAGAGGTCGATACGCTTCACCTCAAGTTGGAATTGGAGGTTTTGAGGCGTTCCGGTAAAAGGGTTAGGGAGCTGGAAGCCCTAGGGTTGATTAGAATGGGTTTAATATGCGAAATGATCTCCGACGCCGCCGCCTCAATAGCGGACATCGTGGTCCGTGGACTGGAAGCCCATGAAATCTTGATCAAAGCGTTTCAAGAAGTTGAGGATACTGTGTTGATGACGGAAGTAAAGCCTGGTAGCCCTATAGATGGGAAAACCATCGATGAAACCAAGCTTCAGGAAAGGTTTAACGTCAAAATCATCGCGGTGCGAAGGGCTTCAAAATGGCTTTACGAGCCCAATGAGAGCTTTAAGATCGTGGGAAAAGACGTCCTCATAGCTACTGGGCTTCTCGAAGGCATCGAAGAGGTCAAACGTCTATGCTCCCATGGGTAACGAACTTTTCCGTTCCACGCCGTGGGCTACCCGAGTAAAGAGGGGACTAAAACTTTTCACGACATTTGTCGCTAGTGTTAAACCAACGGTTGCTATATTTGAAACGACGAAAAGCGAGGTAGCGAGCACCGCCAGGCCTACGTGACCCGACACCTCCGCGAAGGCGATTGCCAGTAGGCTTGCGACCACTACGAGGCCAATTCGCCAAGCCTTATTAAAGTTGACGGCATGGCCTCTGCGTTTTAGGACGAACAATACTATGGAGGCGGTTGGAAACAAATATAGCGCTCCCAGCAGCGCGCTTGCGACGAACCCCGCTACCACCACCGCTATCTCAGGCGTGAACGAAAGAGCGTTGAACAAAACGTAGGACAGGTGTAGGGCGCCCATCAAGGGGTATAGGAGTATGCGGGTTAGGGCTCTCAGAGTCGGGCTTCCGGAGATGAACCTCGCCACTTGGGGGCTGAAGGAGTAGTAGAACGCGTTGAACGCCTTCATGAAGGCGGATCCTGCGAACGTGCCCATCACCTTATCGTCCCTGAAGGAGCGGAGGAACTGAACCTCCCCGGATAGCTCGCTCCCATAAGCCGCGGTGGCGATGATGCACCCCGGCACCAAAGGCGTTATGGTGGGCGTCGGCGTAGTAACCGTCCCCGAGGTCTCCGTCGTCGCAGTTGTCCCAGTGGTAGTCGTCTCAGCGGTAGTCGTCGTAGTTGCTTCGGTGGTGGTTGTCTCAGCGGTGGTCGTCGCGGCTTCGGTTATCTCGACGCTTACGTCCATGGAGTGGGAGATGGCTCCGCTCGTCCCCGTAACCCTGAGGGTGAATGTGCCGATGGTGGCGGCGCCTCCAGCTGAGACTTGAAGCGTCGAGGTTCCAGCATCGTCGGGTGGGGGTGTAACTGGCCCAGGCAGGTTCACCGCCACGTCGCTGGGGGCGCCTCCAAACCACGAGTAGGATAACTCGACCGGGGAGGAGAAGCTGTTCAGGGATAATACGTTTATGGTTGAGGTCTGTGATCCTCCTCGGCCGACGGTTAAGGAGCTAGGCGAGGCGTTCAATTGGAAGTCTGGCTGGAGCACGAGCTCATCCAGTCTCCAGACCTCGAGGCCCGTGACTTCGTTGGCGGTCGCCACGTATAGATGATTCTTGAAGATGAACCTCAACCAAGGCAACTTGTTGTTCAGGTCCCCGAATCCGTTCTCGTTTATCTGGCTCCAGCTTGCGCCGTCGCTGGACCTGAAAACCTTAACTCCGGTAACCTTGTTGCGGGTGGCCACGTAAAGGTAGTCGCCCCCAACGATCGGGTAGCCCACTATGTTGTTTGGGTCCCCGAATCCGTCGCCACCCACCTGGCTCCAGCTTGCGCCGTCGCTGGACCTCCAAACCTCAACCCCGGTGACCCTGTTAGAGGTGATCAAGTAAAGCTCTTCCTTGAAGATTCTCAATCTTCCCGCATGATTGTTCGGATCCCCGAATCCATCGTCTCCAATCTTGTTCCAAACTGTTCCGTCTTCGGATCGCCAAACCTCAGCGCCAGTATTACTGTTAAAGGTTACAGCGTAGATGTAGCCGTTGAACTCTTCCATATCCTGAACAAAGATGTTCCCTGCGTCTCCGTCGAAGCCGTCGCTGTTAACCTGGGTCCACGGGAGCGGGGACGCGAGAAGGTACTCGATATAGGGGTCCATTCCAGTGCCGGATTCGGATGACCCGAAATACCATTGGTCTGAACCCCAGTCACCGTCCGTGTTTGTGGATAGCTTGATCATGAACGTCGTGAAGGGCCTCCCATGGTCTAGGTCGTCTTCCATGGCCGCTGTGATGTCGATTGAAATGTAACCGACTTCAGGCGTTTCCGTACCGCTGATCAGAACCCCTGGATCGTTCCCGATCGAAGAAGCGGCAAAGTCGCTGGACTCCAGGTCGCCGTAGTCGTCTATGTGGAAAACCCTACACTCCCCTAGGCCTGGGTTCGCCAACGGGCTCGTCGAGTCCAATGTGCTGTCAAAGAGGCTTGACATCACGTAGAGGTGTAGCCTTGCGGACGACAACGTTCCGGAAACACCTGACAAACTGAACTTCACAAACCCCCTGGTGTAGTGATTTCCGTCATCATCCCCCACGATCATAAATGCGGCGAACCCGGAAACACCCTCTGAGTCGTGGACAACCCCATCGCTCGGCTCGGAGTATACGATGGCCGGAGACGCCTCGACGTGAGGTAGCTGCACCGGATAGTTAACAAAGCCGATTAACGCTACAAGCAGAATAATCGTTAAAAGCTTCCGAACGCGCGCGGTCTTTCTTTCCCTCCCCGCCCAGCTTAACATTTAAACCCCATCAACACCTTTAATATCCAGATAGAATAATTTGGTGCTCTCCCAGGCTAAGTTACCTCGTCGTAATCTCCATTAACGATTTCTCCTTATAAATTTTAAATTGAACTGAACCTTCTCCACAAAATAGAACCTGGAACCGACTCCACTATCTCAGAGAAAAATAGCTATACCTCAAAATTCTGAGGTTGCTGGAGTGGTTGCGCTTTTAGGAGTCTTCTTCCAGAAGTACACCTTATTTTTCATTCTTGCTCCAGTAATTTTAGTAGCCGCGTATACGGTTATTTATTCTTACTTTGAATATCAGAAGGAAACAAGATGATGAAAAATTGCGGGGCTTCAAGCGTTCACTTAAAGATTTATTTGAATACTAAGCGATTCTAACGTTTTTCACAACTACTCCCGGCTTTTTCACAACGCTTCCAATCCGCCAGCATGTCACGCCGTGTTTCCTCGCTATGGTGATGGCGTCTTCAGCGGCGTCTTCCGGGGCTATGACGCAGAACCCCACACCCATGTTGAAGGTTCTGTACATTTCCCGGTCCTCAACCTCCCCATGCCGCTTGATGAGCTGGAATATGGGTTTAGGCTCAGGTAGCCAGTCGATTCGAAAACCCCGGTTTGGGTTCAGCCTTCTAAGCTTCATGAAGGATCCGCCTGTTATGTGGCCTAATCCATGGACCTCGCACTCCTTTAAAATGGATAAAACCGGTTTAACGTAGATCCGCGTGGGCTTCAACAATTCTTCTCCCAGGGTTCCACCCAACTCCTCCACATTGCTTTTTAACCCAAACCTGGGGATGAGCACCTTTCTAGCCAACGTTAACCCGTTGGAATGTATGCCGCTGCTCTCTAACCCTAAAATCACATCTCCAGCCTCAACGGCTTTCCCTGTGATGGCCTTATCTTTATCCAGCACCCCGATGGACATCGCCGCCAAGTCGAATCCATTTATCAAGTCAGGCATGACCGCTGTTTCCCCCCCTACGACGGCGACGCCGGCCTCCAACGCGCCGTTGACGAGGCCCTTCACGATCTCCTCTATCACTTTTTCATCAGCCCTGTTGATCGCCAAGTAGTCGAGCAACGCTATGGGCTCGGCTCCAAGGCATATCAAGTCGTTTACGTTCATGGCCACGCAGTCGATTCCAACAGTATCGTATTTTCCTAGGGCTGAGGCCACCATCGTCTTCGTTCCCACGCCGTCGACGTGCAACGCTAACGCCCTGCCGCCTCCTATTTCTATCAGGCTGGCGTAGTGTCCCGCTTCCAAAACGACTTTCCCAAAGCCCATCGACTTAATGTAGGTTTTCTTCAATCTCTCCAACATTTTTCCACGGGCTTTCGAAACGGCTTCTAAGTCGACGCCAGCCTCAGCGTATGTTAAACCCTTCTTCAACCCACCAACCTTACCGGCATGGTTTGAAACGATGTGGAGGTGTTAAAGGAGGTATTTAAGGGTGAAAAAGCCGTGGAAGGGGTGGAGACGCGCCGCGACCCCTTCGCCTTCTTCACCGTGAAAGGCCCCGCTTTAAACCGGTCATGAGGCTCCATTTCTCATGGGCTTCATCCACGTTCTCATGGGAAATGATGAGGTCGATGTACTTCATCTGCTCCTCTACGCATTTCAATAACTCTTCGTCGCTAACCTCTCGATGCGCGACCATGGTTCTTAAAACGTCTAGGGGAGACTTCCAGTAATCCCTTAAACACACAACCCGTACTGAATACCCTTCCTTCTTCAAAGTTTCCCTTAAGGTGCTGAGATATCCACCGTATAACATGACGTTTAACCCTTCATCCTTAACCTTCTCCCTTATGTTTTCCCGCACTCTTTCCAAAGCCTCCTTGGATCGCTCCGCCTCCTTTAACAGTATCCGCCTCCAATCTTCAGCCTTCACACCGCTGGCAACCCTCTGCCTATACTCTAAAAGCAATATTTCCTCCGCCAACCTGAACGATTCAACGTGAAATGACAGGTCATGGTAGCAGTACGTTTCCTCCGGAGGCGCCTCCCTGGATAAATATTTGAAGAGTGGATCCATTTGATACCTCAGCGAATCCACGAAAGGCTGGGAAAGGCCTGTTAAATATCGGTAATGCCGCCAAACCTCCTCTAATCCACATTCACCTTCCATGTAGGTTCTGAGGAAGGGCTCGAAGTCCTCTGGTAAATCGATTAGAATCGACCTGTACCTAGCCCTCCTCAACCATTCAACAGCCCTTTCATACGCTTTCTTAAACCCTAAGGTGAGTAAAGCGGCTATCTTAGGCATCGAGACACCGTGGAAGCCGACTCAACATTTCAACTAAGAGGAAAATAGAAAATCTGGTTTAATTTAAGGATTATGAGCTGAGTCGACGTGAACCCTTCACCAGTCAGGGTCAGCGTTGCCCCTCAACAAGGATCCAGCGGCCTTTGAAGCTGTTCTAAAAAGGCGTTGAAGTGTAACCTGCGGGAGGGATGGTTTGAAAACCCGGAGGAACGGTTGAATCACACGCGGTTTCGCCGCTAGAAATGGCCGAATGTTCGCTCCCCGGTGAAGACCATTGAGATTCCATGCTCATCGCACGCCTTTACGACTTCTTCGTCTCTGATGGAGCCTCCAGGCTGGATGATGGCTGAAACCCCATGTTTAGCCGCTTCGTCAACGGAGTCCCTGAAGGGGAAAAACCCGTCTGAAGCCAAAACTGATCCGTGAAGCTCCTCCGCATGCCCCCTATTACGCGCTTTTTCAAGGGCTAACCTGACCGCGGTGACCCGGTCCTGTTGACCGGACCCGATGCCCAACGTGCAACAGTCCTTGGAAACCACGACGCCGTTGGATCGAACCCCTATCAAAACACGCCACGAGAAGATCATGTCCTCAACCTCCCTTCTGCTAGGCTTCCTCTCCGTCACCGTTTGAAGGCTGCTCATCGACACCTTGGTTAGAAATGGGTCGGATAAAACGAACCCTCCACCTAACAGCGAAGTAAACTCAAAATCCTTGAAGCTTATTTCATCTCCATGAAGCTTAGCGATGCCGGCTAAGGACTTCGGGTCGTATTGGAGGAGTCGCATATCCCTTTTCTCCTCAAGCTTCTTCAAGGCTTCCGGCTTGAAGCCAGGTGCGCACACGACCTCCATGAAGCCGGCGGCAATCTCCTCCGCGGTTTCCACATCGACCGTAGAGTTGAAAACGGTGACTCCTCCGAACGCCGCGACTGGGTCGCAATCCCTAGCCCTCACGAAAACCGTTTTCAAAGGGTCCCCACCCCGAGTCGAAGCGAACCCTGAGGGAACCAGATGCTTCATCACGGCGCAGGATGGTTGATCAAAGTATCTGAGGATCCTGAGGGCCCTATCCACGTCGCAGACATTGGTTTGGCTTAAACCACCCTTCCCCGTCTTAACCTCCCTCATCCTATCCCATAGGGATCCGTTCAGAACATACATGGCCGCCCGCTGATTAGGGTTGGTTCCATATCTGAGCTTGACATGGCTTTTCTTCAACGAGAGAGTTTCCACATGAGAAGTGATGCTCAAATCTTCAGGGAAACTCTCCGGCACAGCGGTCCTATACATCCTTCTAATCGCATTAATGGTTTCATCATCGTTCCTCATTTATTTTTAACAGCCTCCTCTAGAAACCTTCTCACCGCTTCATCGTAAGCTGAAGTGTAGGCGAAGGCTTGAACCGCCGCCTTACACTTAAAGGCTGGGGAGACGTCTCCGCCGTTCCTCCTCAACTCCTCTAGGAACGGTTCATATTGTTCAGGGGAGGTTAACACCGTAACCCGGCCGTGAAGGAGGGTGGCTTTAGCCGCGGCCCGGGCTAAGGTCGGCCCCCCGACGTCTATTAGCTGGGCGGCTTCCTGCAAAGTTGTTCCACGGCTTCGCGCCCCCTTCTCAAAGGGGTAGAAGTTCACCACTACAAGGTCGATCTCTTCTATTCCAAGTCTTTCCATATACGTTCTATGCTCTTCGATCTTCACGCTTCCCAGTATGCCGCCGTGAATCTTCAAGTGCATCGTCTTCACAAGCCCACCGGGCATTTCAGGGGTTCCCGTGTACTCCGACACTTCAACCACCTTAAACCCCATTCTCCTAATATGCTCAGCGGTTCCACCGGACGAGATCAACTCTACGCCGCGCCTCGCAAGCTCCGGCACCAGCTTCTCCAGCTGGGCCTTATCGGACACGGTGATTAAAGCCCTCCTAATCAATGGCGGTCACCGTTCTCCTTAACTCGCGGCCGGTGAAGCCGTCTCTTAACGATTGCGCTAACCATGTAGCCGACCTCCCCTGGGTTCAACACGTTAAAGGTGATGTAACCACGCTTTTATTTATGTTCACCGTAAGCAATCACGGATACGGGCTTGCCGGTCTTAAAGGAATGGGTTGTGAGGGTGTTCTACAAGAAGGGGTTCGTTGATCCCCTGGGAGAGATGGCTCGAAGGGACATGCTGGACCTAGGAATGCTCGACGTAACCGAGGTTTCCATGATTCCAACGTACATCATCAACGGGTCCCTCAACAGGGAAAGCGTTGAGAGGGCTTGCGAAGAGTTGCTGGCGGATCCCATCACGCAATCCTACACTGTTAACGCTCCTCCCAAGCTGGAGGATGGATGGGTTGTTGAGGTTAGGTTGAAGCCTGGGGTAACGGACTTCGTAGGTGAAAGCGTGAAAAAGGGGTTAGCCATCATCGGGATCTCCGGCGTTGAATCCGTGAAAACCGGGGCTACATACTTGATTAAAGGCGAAATGCGGGAAGAAGAGCTGAAGTTTCTATGCGTGAAAACCATAGTTAACCCCCTCATCCACGACTTCCACATCCACGGAGGGAAGCCTTGATGCATGTCCAAGTGGTTAATCTACTCAACGCCAGTAGGGAGGAGTTAAAGAGGATAAGCGATGAAAACCTCCTCTCGTTGAACGTGGAGGAAATGGAGGCTGTTCAAAATTATTTTAAGGGGGTGGGTAGAAACCCCACAGACGTCGAGTTAAACACCATAGCGCAGACGTGGTCTGAGCATTGTTACCACAAAACCTTCAAGGGCTTGATAAAAATTGGGGGCGAGGTTGTTGACAGCCTGTTCAAAACCTATATTTTCAAAGCCACCTACGAGATGGGTAAGGAGTGGTGCCTCAACGTCTTCAAGGACAACGCGGGGATAATCGAGTTCGACGACGTACACGCCGTAGCGTTTAAAGTTGAAACCCATAACCATCCCACAGCCCTGGACCCTTACGGAGGCGCTGGAACCGGCTCCGGAGGCGTGTTCAGGGACGTTATGGGCGTTGGGGCGAAGCCGATACTGTCCACGAACGTGCTTTTCTTCGGCCCCCTTAACTTCCCGCATAAAAGCCTTCCCAAAGGGATTATGCACCCGAAAAGGGTGATGAAGGGCGCTGTGGCGGGCATCAGGGACTATGGGAACAGGATGGGCATCCCAACGGCCAACGGCGCCATAGGCTTCGACGAAGGATACCTATGTAACCCCCTGGTCTTCGCGGGCTGCGTCGGCATCATGCCTAAAAACAGGTATGTGAAAGAGCCTAAGCCTGCGCATTTAATCGTCCTAGCTGGAGGCCGCACTGGAAGGGATGGGATACGCGGCGTAACGTTCGCCTCCGTTGAGTTAACCGACCGCTCGGAAACCACCTATTCAGGAGCGGTTCAAATCGGAAACCCCATAGTGGAGAAGAAGCTCCTAGACGCCCTGTTAAGGGCTAGGGATGAAGGGGATAAACCCCTATACTCCGCCGTCACCGACTGTGGAGGAGGAGGGTTATCGTCAGCGGTAGGGGAGATGGGCCGCGACATAGGGGCCACCGTGGAGCTGGATAGGGTTCCCTTAAAGTATAGTGGTTTAAAACCTTGGGAAATATGGGTGTCAGAATCCCAGGAAAGGATGCTGCTCGCGGTTCCAAGGGAAAACCTGGGAAGGCTCATGGAGATATTTGAGGAAGAGGACTGCGAAGTCACCGTGATAGGGGAGTTCACCGACTCCGGGAAACTGGTTTTAAAATTTAAAGGCGAAGTGGTGGCGAACCTGGACATGACGTTTCTGCACAAAGGGGTTCCCAGGGTCGTCAGGGTGGCTGAAAAACCCATCATACCGATGTCTGACCCCCCAACCCTAGGAGTCGTTGACCTATGTAAAACCCTCAGGGAAATCTTGTCGGCTCCAAACGTCGCGAGCAAGGAATGGGTGATCAGACAGTACGATCATGAGGTTCAAGCCCACACAATCGTGAAGCCCATATGCGGGGTTGGCGAGGGTCCCAGCGACGCCTGTGTTCTTAAGCCCCTGGATGAAAGCTGGCGGGGAATAGTGGTTTCAAACGGCGTCAACCCACGGTACTCTTCAGACCCATATAACATGGCGTTATCCGCTGTGGATGAAGCGGTTCGAAACAACGTATGCTGCGGGGGAAGGCGGATAGCCCTTTTGGACAACTTCAGCTGGGGAAACCCGGAGAAGCCTGAACTCCTTGGACAGCTTGTCGAGGCGGCTAGGGGATGCTACGAAGCCGCCAAAGGCTTCGACACACCTTTCATCTCAGGTAAGGACAGCCTATACAACGAGTATGTGAGTGAAACCGGTGAATCGAGGGCGATACCCCCAACTTTACTGATATCCGCGGTGGGTTTAATCCCCGATGTTCGAAAAGCCGTGACAGCGGACTTAAAGTCCCCTGGAAACCTCCTCTACATCGTGGGGGAGACGAAAAGGGAGCTGGGAGGATCCCACTACTACATGGTAACCGGGGTTAAGGGAGGCAGGGTGCCCACCGTCGACTTAGCCGCGGCTAGAAAAGCCTACGACGCCATCGTACAGGCCATCGACCTAGGACTCGTGGAAGCATGCCATGACTGCAGTGAGGGAGGCCTCGCCGTCGCCGCCTCCGAGATGGCCATCGCCGGAGACCTAGGCTTAACGCTGCATCTCCGCGGGGTTCCTAGAACCGGAGTGGAGGCGGAGGATGAAATCCTCTTCTCCGAGTCCAACAGCCGCCTCCTCCTGGAGGTTCGGGAGGATAAGGCCTCGATGTTTGAACGGGTCATTAGGGGCGTGAAGGCCGCTAGGATAGGCTGGGTTACGGAGGAGAAGAACCTGAAAATAATAGGGTTGAAGGGACATGCAGTGTTGGAGGAATCGGTCTCAGCCCTGAGAAACGCTTGGAAATCCACGTTCAACTGGTGGATGACGTGAGCCGGGTTAAAGCCGTGGTTTTAAGGGTGGCTGGGACAAACTGCGACGTGGAAACAGCCTACGCCTTGAAGAAGGCGGGAGCAGACCCTGAAGTGGTTCACATGAACCAACTGTACAAGGGTTTGAAGCGCTTGGAAGATTACCAGTTAATGGTTTTCCCCGGTGGGTTCAGCTACGGCGACGACGTTTCAGCGGCGGTTCTCTGGGCTAAGGAAATAAAGCATAGGCTGGGCGGGGATGTGAAAAGGTTTGTGGAGGAGGGGAAACCCGTGTTGGGAATATGCAACGGGTTTCAAGTTCTGGTTAAAGCGGGGCTGATACCTGCCTTCGAGGGGTTGATGAAGAAGCAGGAAGCCACCCTAGCCTTCAACGACATAGGCCTATACCATGATAGATGGGTGTACTTAAAACGTGAAGCCGAATGCCCATGCGTCTTCACCGAGGGGTTGAACAGGCTCATATACTTGCCCGTCGCCCACGCGGAGGGAAAGTTTATCATCGACCCTAAAGGCTTAGAGAAACTGGTGGAAAACAGGCAAATCGTGTTCAGGTACGTGGATCAAACAGGGGAATTAAAAGGTTTCCCGTACAATCCCAACGGCTCCGTGGGGAACATCGCGGGAATATGCAACAGGGAAGGAAACGTGTTCGGGTTGATGCCTCACCCGGAACGGTTCCTCCACAAGTATACGCATCCATACTGGACCAGCGTAAAACTTCCAGAGAATGGCGACGGCCTACACATTTTCCGTAAAGCCGTCGAATACGCGGAGAAAAGGTTTTAAAAGTTAAGATTGGGAAGCTGGGAGGTTAGAGAGGGTTTTTGAAAGCGTCGCGAAGTCCCGCCTCATTTCAACAAGCAACCTAGGGTTATAGAGACACGCCGCTGGATGATAGGTAGGCATCAACTGAAAACGGCTGGATTGAAATATTCTTCCATGAACCTTCGAAACCTCCCCAGGCTGGACACCGAGTTTTTCAAACACGTGTTTTGTGGAGGTTCCTCCAAGGGTAACTACGATCCTAGGATGAATGATTTCCATCTGCGCGTCGAGGTACGGTGAACACGCTTCAACCTCAAGCCGGCTAGGCGTCCTCACTTTACCATCCGCCGTGAGCGGTATGCATTTAACGACGTTA
>Ga0078972_1010188_pt1 | contig 17807 bp, 15 predicted proteins | sample YelNatPaOPGAMG01_FD_67568 | JGI IMG/M metagenome (GOLD analysis project Ga0078972, IMG submission 67568) | Hot spring thermophilic microbial communities from Obsidian Pool, Yellowstone National Park, USA - OP-RAMG-01 (SPADES assembly) (version 2) | ecosystem: Environmental > Aquatic > Thermal... | reverse complement strand
CATCATGATATTTTTTTCAAAACGAACCCGGCAACAGTGGGGGCGTGTTTCACCCCGCCCTGCTTGCCCGTTGATCTGCTTTCAGGGCGTGATAAATCACGCCCCTACGAGGCCAATGTAGAGTGAGTGTAAACGATGAGTACACCATTACCGGATTATTATGCGCTGCTGGAAGTTCCGGCCACAGCGACACTAGAGCAGATTAAACAGTCATACCGACGTCTGGCACGTATGTATCATCCCGATCTGAATAAGCAGGCCAGGGAAGACCGCATCAAGAAGCTTAATGAGGCTTACGAGGTGCTGAGTGATGCGACCAGACGCGCGGCTTATGATACCCTGCTGCGCCGCTACCAACAAGCGGAGATGGTGGCAAGTGCCATTCGGAGCCAGCAGAAACAGCGACGAGCCGCGCCGAAAGAGCCGAAAATGACCTGGAAGGAAGGCATTATCGGCTTTGTACGCGAACTCAGAAAAGAACTGCGAACAAATTAATCCCTGACCGTCATGGCCCAACCTTCGCCGTGAGGGCCAGCAGTCAGCACTTCAACGCCGTGTCTGGTGATGGCCAGCGTGTGTTCGAAGTGTGCGGTGGGGTGTCCATCGGCGGCCACAATCGTCCAGTGATCATTGAGGGTTTTGAGCTTTTTGCTACTCATAGTCACCATCGGCTCAACAGCGATGACCAGCCCCGGCTTGAGTGGGAAGTCGCCCAGCGCCTCGTAGGTCAGGTTTACATAGTTGGGCACCTGGGGGTCTTCATGCATGCTGCGTCCAATGCCATGACCGACCAGCCCCTCTACCACCGCAAAGCCTGCCGCCTTGACATATGCCTCTAACTCACGCGCTACCTCACTCCAGCGTTTTTTTTGCGGAATAAGCTCGATAGCCAGCCGCAACGTGCCCTCCGTTACATCCAGTAATCGCTGCACTTTAGGGGAAACCTTGCCAACCGGGTGCGTCGCTGCCGCATCGCTGCACCAGCCATTTAGCTTGCAACCCAGGTCAATGCTCACTACATCACCTTCTTTCAGCACGCGCGGGCCGGGAATGCCATGCACCAGTTGTTCGTTGACGGAGATACAGGCAGCGGCGGGAAACGGCACATTGCCCGTATTGCTTGGCACACCTTTAAAGAGAGGAATAGCCTTTTGCTCGGCAAAGTAGCGCTCAATCGCCGCATTGATCTCGCCGGTTGTGACACCCGGCCTGACCATACTGGCAGCAATCTGATGCGCCTCCCACGCCAGTAGCCCGGCTTTGCGCATCAGCGCAATCTCTTTCTCCGATTTTATATTCAGTTGTGTCATAATATCCAGTTACTCTCTTATCATCGCTAATGTAAAAAGGATCAACGCATCATCAAGCGTTGTCTCATTGCTCATGGGAATGCTCTGCTCTGCGATTATGATAACATGAGAGAGACGGTGAGACAAGCAAAGTTTCCGTTCAACGCCTCACCAGTAACCCCAATGCAGTGAAACCCGCAAAGCCGAAGCAGAGCCAGCCGGCGAGCATCAGGTGCGCAGTAGACATCAGAAAGACGCCGGCAGCAACAGCAACAGTGAACATGAAAGCCCAGCTCAGGCCGCCACCAGGGCTGCTTGCCACTGCGTTGCTGCCGTTACGTCCGTTGCGTCTGCGTCCACGTCGGCCCCGCCCGCGTTGTGGCATCGGGTCGGCCACCCTGACCTCAAGCTGGCCTGTCTCGATCTTGCTGATAACCTGCTCCAGGGAACGCGGCAGCGTCAGCAGGACACGCCCGGCATCGAGTAGTTGTGTCAGCGTCTGTTGAACGGTCTGACCAATATTTTCGGAGTCCAGCCCCAGGAACTTACGCGCGTAGGGCAGGGCCACCTCAACGAAGTTGAACTCTGGCGCTAAACCGGTCGAGACACCAGTCAATGTGCCGATGGCACGGCCCGTAAAGGCGAATTGCGCTGGAATCTGGAATGGTTGGCCGTAAAGCAGGTTCTCCACATCGCGTCCCACTTCGGGAATATCCATCTCACGCGCCTCACCGAGCGTCATGCCATAATACTGCTCCATCATCAGTCCCATACCACGCTCAATCGAAGTCATGTTGGCCCCCTCGCCGATGAAGCCCAGACGCTCCAATGCCCTGACCAGCGCGCGCGAATCCCGCGCCAGGAAGGCCAGGAAAAGGTCTTTTAACGATTTCTTCATACCACGACTCAGCGTGCCGACCATGCCGAAGTCCAGAAAGGCGATGACAGGGCCACCATCCTCAGTGGTGACGCCACTCTTGACCAGCAGATTACCGGGATGGGGGTCGGCATGGAAGAAACCCTCAACAAAAAATTGCCGGAAATATGCCTGCACAGTACGTTTCGCCACTTCGATGCGGCTGATATGGTTGGCATCCAGCGCTGCATAATCGTTAATCTTGATACCATCGATCCACTCCATCACCAGCAGACGTTTGGTTGCATAATCATCATACATATCTGGAATGTAGATGGTGGGATCGTCTTTGAACATTTCTTTGAAGCGTTTTGCGTTGGCCGCTTCGCGCACAAAGTCAATCTCCTCATAAGTAGTTCGTTTAAACTCGCGGTAAATGGCCATCAAATCAATAAATTCGCTAACATCTACAAAGCGAGTAATCACACGAATAACGAACTTGATGGTACTCAAGTCCATCGCTACAAGCTGTTCGATATGTGGGCGCTGCACCTTAACGGCAACGGTTTTGCCGGTTGAGGCCAGGGTAGCTTTGTGAACCTGTCCCAGCGAGGCGGCGGCGGTACATTTGCGCTCGATGAAGCTGAATACTTCGTCCACCGGCTTGCCCAGCTCTGTCTCGATAACGGAGACGACGTGATCAAACGGCTCCGGCGGCACCTCGTCCTGCAAAGAGGCGAGTACTTTGAGGGCCTGTTCCGGTAGCAGGTCGGCACGCGAACTGAGGAACTGGCCGAGTTTAATCATCAGCACGCCCAGTTGAATAGCCGTCTTGCGAAAGGCTACCAGTACCTGAATCAGCACCTCGATATTGGGCTGCACATCGTAGTTGCCACGCTCATGCGCGCGAATAACGCGCTTGCGCTCGCGGTAGATGACCCAGATTGTCCAGAGCAGTAAACGCGAGACGCGAAAGAAACGGATTATCTGTGAAACACGGCTAATGCGTGTTTTTTTTCTGGCCATACAAGAACCTTTCTGCCCATTTCGATATATCTGTATTATACCGTAGAATTTTTTGACCATACTAGCTCTTTTCTTGACACCCACCCCAACCAGATACTATACTTTAGCAAGTAAATTCATTACTTTGTTGATACAATAACTCAAGTTCTTTACGAGGCATTATAGCAAGACATACGTCTTGCCAAAGGAGTGTCAAGAATGGAGAACGCTACTGCCGCTCAAGAACATGCATTGCGTGTGGATACGCATCTGGGGAAGTTCTCGCAAGGATGTACCGTACTGCTGACGGCGCTGGCTTTTGTCTTTAACCAGCCCTGGCTGGCGCTGGTAACGGCCATCATAATGGTACTGAGCGCACTGATGCCGACGGTCAGTCCATATCGTTTGCTCTATAAGTGGGTTGTAGTGCCACTGGGCCTGTTGCGACCGCGCATCGTCGAGGATGACCCGGCACCACATCGCTTTGCGCAAGGCGTTGGTGCCGCCTTCCTGCTTGCCGCCAGCATCCTGCTCTTCCTGACAAGGCTTACGACGGTCGGCTGGGTGCTTGACCTGATCGTCTTCGTGCTGGCGGGCATCAACCTGACAGTGGGCTTTTGCGCGGGCTGCTTTGTCTACTATCATCTCGGTCGCCTCGGCCTGCTACCGCGTGTGCGTTACGAGGGCAACTTCCACTGGCGAGGAGTCTAAATATGTCACCATTGCTTGTGCGCCTGGGCGTGCTGGTGCTAATCACCTTACTGCTCTCCCTGCTGGTCTGGATGGGCAGACGCTTTGTAGAGATGCGCCGTCGGCAGGCTCTGGGCGCTGAACCATTAGTGCCGGGAATGCTGCAAGATGCAGAAAATGCGATTGATGGGATAGTAGAAGTAAGCAAGACAGGGACAGACAAAGCAGGATCAGATACAAATAAGGAGACGGCGGTGCGTATTCTAGCATTCAGCAGCGATGACTGTCACCAGTGCCACCGATTGCAGGCACCGGCGCTACAGCGCGTGCGAGAGGAGATGGGTGAGCGTGTCACCGTGATAGAGGTCGATGCCCCCGCCTCGCCCGAACTGACGCAGCGCTACCATATTCTGACCGTACCCAGTACGGTCATCGTCGATGCAAAGGGCCACGTTCATGCTGTTAATTACGGTTTTGCCAGCACACAACGCCTGCTGCAACAGATAGATACAGTGCTGGCAATGACCGTATAGGTGACATATCTGGCTGCTATAGCCGAAAATTGAGCATTATCTGATTGATGGGTGGGCTTGCTTTATGTCAGGCCACACCCATTTTTGCGTATTGGCGCAAAATCTGCTATGCTGTATACGCAATAGAACAAGGTGGCAAGTTGCTTAGCGAAGAGAAATAAGTATCCTGACCGAGGCAATTGTATGCTGGCTAAAGGGCATCGGCAAGCAGCCGAAGATATTGAGAAAACCGTTATACCTCTGCAATCTACCCCTTATGCAGCGCGTGTAGTAATTGAAGGGGCCTGGGGAGCAGCATTTCACTGGATTGCCTATGGCTGTGCTACAAAACACCAGAAGCTTCAAGACAGCCATACCCGGTTGGGAAGATTTTTGCGTCACCTGGGAGAAGAAGAGGTAGCAGAGTGGTGGGAAGACTGTTTTGTACCAGGGAGGACCTCTCTCTCATCTTCTTGGTCAAGCTTATAACCGGCATCTAGACGCACCACGCGAGGTACAGGTGATGTTTTCTACACGCACGATGCAAGAATGGGATCCGACATTCATTGAGCATGTGCGACGCGACAGTATCGTGCTCTTCGCTCGTGGGGCGCTACCCGCCCCATTAGCAGTTTAAACATCCGTAAGAACTGATACATCACGTCCTTACGGGAATGGTGAAACAGAAGGTAGCTCCCTGTCCCTCTTCGCTCTCGACCCAGATGTGGCCCTGGTGGCGTCGAACCAGATCAGAGGCGATGGCGAGGCCCAGACCAAGACCAACGACGCTCCTCTGTTGTGGACGCTCGATGCGGTAGAACGGCTCAAAGATGGCCGCCTGCTGATCTTTGGGGATGCCGGGGCCAAAGTCCTGCACGCAGGCGGTGACGCTATGGGCATCCGCCGACAGCTTTATCAGAATGCGCTCCGTGTTTGGGGCGTACTTAATAGCATTGGTAAGCAGGTTGGTCAGGACCTGGCCGATGCGTTCGCGGTCGGCGTACACGGTTTTGGTCGTCACGCCCTCTTTTTGTAGCTGATGCTGCTCCGTTGTCAATTGTACGCTTTCAATGACCTCGCTGACCAGTTCATCGAAGTCGAAGTCGCTCTTGCGCAGTTGCAGCTTGCCACCCTCGATGCGATTGATGTCATGTAAGTCTTCAATCAGATTGGCCAGCAGCGTGGTTTGCTGATCGATCTTATTGGCCAGTTGCATCGTCTGTTCGTCGCCACTGCGGCTGGTACGCCTGCTGAGGAGTTGTGCATAACCTTTGAGGCTGCTGAGCGGCGTTTTCAGTTCGTGGACAACCATGCTGATAAACTCATTGCGACGCGCCTCGCGTTCGTCGCGAATGATCTGTTCGCGCAGCAAGCGTTCGCGCTCCTGCTCGGCCTTGCGACGCTCAATGGCGTAGCGTATCGTGCGATGGAGCAGTTCGCTTTGCAGCGATTCTTTGGTGATGTAGTCATCGGCCCCCGCTTGCAGGGCCTGAATATCAACATCGCCTACACTGGCCCCTGTCAGCATAATGATGGGGCGGTTGTAGCCCCGTTGGCGTACCTCATATAATAGTTCCATTCCACTTCTTGCCCCCAGGCGGTAGTCCACCAGACAGATATCGTGATCGATCCGCTGCATATGGGCCAGGCCATCTTCAAATGACCGCTCCCACAGAACGTGGTAGTGTGCGTGGGGAATGCGTGAAAGCAGCTTGCGCAGGAGAATAAAATCCTCCTCATCATCCTCGATGAGTAGCACTGTAGCAACCGTTGTCTGATAGTGCTGTATAGTCACCCGTTTGTTTCTCCTACTGAGGCAGCGTAACGATTTCAAACCAGTATTTACCGAGCATTTGCATGACCTCGATCAAACGCTCGAACGTAACCGGTTTGGTGATGAAAGAGTTGACACCCAGCTTATATGAGCGATAGACATCCTCTTCCGCTTTGGAAGTGGTGAAGACGACGACGGGAATATCTTTGAGGTCGGGATGCTCTTTGATCTCCTTCAGGGCTTCGCGCCCATCCTTCCTGGGCATATTCAGGTCGAGCAGGATCACGCCGGGACGCGGCGCAGTGGTCGGGTCGCTATACGCGCCACGATGGAAGAGATAATCCAGCAATTCCTCGCCATCACGCACGCAATGCAATTCATTGAGTAATTTGCCCTGTTTGAAAGCTTTTTGTGTCAGTAAGATATCGTCTTCGTCATCGTCGGCCATCAAAATGACTATTGGATTTTTATTGCTCATAGTATTGATCCTTCTCCAGTGGCATGATGAATAGGCAAAGTAATAATGAAAGTAGAACCTTGCCCCGGTGTACTTCTGGCAGTGATGCTTCCCCCATGCCGCGCAACAATCTTACGTACAACGGCCAGACCAATGCCGGTGCCCTCATACTGGCTACGTCCATGGAGTCGCTGGAATACGGTAAAGATGCGATCAAGATACTTTTCGTCAAAACCAATTCCATTATCTTGAACAAATAAGGTGCATTGTGGTTCCTCTGTCTGTGGATTGGTACTGTACTGAGCCGAAAGCGTGACCAGCGGCAACTCATCGGGTCGGTGAAACTTCAGAGCATTGCCGATCAGGTTTTGCAACATCTGCCGCATCTGCAACGGGTCGGCATCAATAATGGGCAGGTCATTGATCTCAACGGTTCCACCCGTCTCTTGAATGCGCGCTTCCAGGTCGCTGACCACTTCATGAGCGATGATCGTTAGATTCACTGCTGTAAATGGCAGTGTTTTCGTAGTGACGCGCGAGAAGGTCAGCAGATCGTTAATCAGAACCTGCATGCGCGAGGCAGCGTTACGCATGCGGTCAAGATAGAATTTGCCCTCGCCCAGCGCCTGACCAAATTCTTCCTCAAGCAAGTTGCCAAAGGCCTGTATCTTGCGCAACGGCTCTTGCAGGTCATGGGATGCAACGTAAGCGAATTCCTCAAGCTCCTGATTACTGCGTTTTAGCTCCTTGTTGAGTTGAAGCAATTCCTGAGTACGTTGCTCAACCTGCGTCTCCAGAGTATTGTTAAGTTCTTGTAAGCGCCAATAGATGCGCTCCTTCTCGACTGTTTGCGCGATGCGCCCGCTCAGCTCCTCAACCATCGCCAGATCAGTGGGCGTAAAGTGACGTTTGGTCTCTGTAGTGACAAAGGTGATTGCACCAATACTCTCCCCCTGCACCACCAGGGGCATGATGATGACGGAAGAGAAGCCGAGACCACGCAACAGAGCCAGTTGTTGCTCGTTCCTGGCGGCAACAGCAAGCAGTTCATCTGAAATAAAAGGATAGAACTCTGGCCGCTTGTTACGCAGCACGGCGGCCAGACCGGCAGGGGCATCGGGATTATAGGATGCCTGCTGGTTCAATCGATAGGCCCAGGCCACCTTTGTCGGATCAACATGGGTGATGACGTGCGGATAAGGTGTGCCATCCTCACGCAACAAATCCACACGGCACCAGTCGGCGATTATAGGCACGGCACGATGCGCAATCTGAATCAATGCTTCTTTGTAGTCGAATGAAGAAACCAGCAGCCTGCTGGCCTCGGTCAGGAAGCTCAGATGGATCAATGTACGCTTAAGATCGGTAATATCACGATTCACCTCTAAAATCATAGGCGAGGAAGAGCCATCCTGCTCCAGTAGCGTCCAGCGACTGGCGACCACGAGCGGCGTGCCATCCTTCCTGGTATGTTCCAGTTCACCTTCCCAGTATTTTTGTTCGTGCAAGACGCGCAATATTTCCGCCAATGGCACCGGAAATTGTGTCTTCAGCAATCTATAAGCCTCTTGTCCCAATGCTTCCTGCTCTGACCAGCCATAAAGTCGTTCGGCACCATGATTCCAGAAGAAGATACGCTGCTCTGCGTTCAGGACGATAAAGGCGTCGTGCGCGGCCTGAAGCAAGGCGGCCTGCCATGCCGCCTGATTCGATGAGAAAGCCTGCAACTGTTGTAAATATGCAACGTCCTGAGAGGAATGAACGGAAGGCTGTCCTTGCAGCTCAACCAATCCGCCATCATGGGTATTATCTGACGATATCAAATGTAGCTGATCCTTTCCACATTGCTTCAGCGTAATCTGCTCAATTACTACCTTTAGTACGAATCAGATGTGGCTTTGGGATACCTCTGGTGGCACGCTTCCATTCTACCACATTGTCGGCATTCACATGAAATAGGGGCCTGTCACTATCAAGCCAGGCCCCCGTCTTATGTCTTATTTTGCCCCTACCTGTTGTATGCCAGGGAACGCACTTGCCGATGGCTGGCGGCGCGGCTCAGTTGAACCGCTGGAAGGCGGCGCGGCGGGTGGCGAGAATTTGCCGCGCAGCTTGCCAGTGATGAAGAACAGAAAAGCCACCATGATGATGGAAGCAATGACATACACAATAATGAACGATGGCAGATTAAGCGGACCGAGATGGAGATTGCCATTGCTCAGGTAGGGGCCGACCGGCGCGGGCAGCAGTTGCAGCACAAAGGCACCATTCCACAGCGCGTGTTGCAGAATGGCATAGGCCCAGCAACCCAGAGCGAGCAGCGCAGAATGACGACGCTCTTTCCTGTGCGTCAACAGGTACCAGCCCAGCGCAACCATGCCCGCGCCCAGCCCATGCAGCAGACCGGCGGTACTACGCTGGAGCGCGACATCCAGCCAATCCTTGTAGCCCATACTGATGTAGCCGGAGGTTTCGATCAAGTCAAAGCCGATGCCGCAGCTCATGCCAAGAATAAAAGCCTCGGCTGCGCTGCGGATGCGTCCGATCAGCACCACCACCGCCAGCGGTTTGACAGTTTCTTCAACCAGCGGTGCAATGACCGAAACCAGGACGAGCAGGAACATAATTGCGCGCGGGTCGTTGGGAATAGGTGCATTGGGATTGTCAATGGAGGTGAGATTGGTGATACCCAGGCTCACCGCCAGCGCGGCGGTAAGAATCAACTCAAAAATGGAAGCCAGCAGAATGGCGACCGTTGCGCCACTGACAATCGCCAGCGTGAAACGCCGCCAGGTTGTGGGCCAGGGCGCATTGTGTGGGAAATGCAGACGGCGCAATGCCAGCGCTAGAATGGTCAGCGCGGGCAAGATACCGGCCAGGGCAATCAGCAGAATAGTCAGCGGTGGATCGGAGACGGCGTTGCCACTGGAAGCCATAAAGCCTGCCAGCACGAGCAGGGCGATATAGAGAACCAGAAAGAGCCAGAACCAGGGCAATTTGAACTCGCCGGATGGCTTTCTGAGGAAGAGTGAACGAATACTATGATACAGGCTGAAACCACCACCAACGATACCCGCCACCCCCAGCGCGGTGAATAACACGTCGCTGCTGAAGAGTTGATCCGCCCCCGTCGTTTGTGAGGCGGGCACCAGCGTAACGAGCGCGAGCAACATGAGGCTTACGGCCCCACCGAGCAGCACAAGAATAGAGCAGATGAAGGAGGCAATGGACACCCCTAGCAGATAGCCATCGCGCTTCGGGCGTGCAGGCGGTGCCGGATAGGGATAGTAGTAAGGATAAGGATAATGGTACGGCGGATAGCCAGGATAACCGTAATACCCCGCGTAGTTGGGATAAAAGGGATACGCTCCATAGGGAGCGGGTTGATAATAATAAGGATGCTGGCCGTTGGGCGGGTAAGCAGGCCGAAAATACGGCGCATCCGCCGGGTGTAAGACCAATCCACCGGTAACGTGTTCACGGTAGGCCGGCTCCTGGGTCGCGCTGTCATCTCGATGCTCAGAAGGAGGTGGCTGTGGCGGCGACAAACGCGGATCAGGTGCTGGCCCGATATATTCAGAACCCACGATGTTCAACCTTTTCTTTGCGATTTCTTTGCTGTGCCTTTTTTATAAAGATACGGATACGGCCAGCAAGAGTTGTGTTCTGTTTTTTATAACGAGGCAAGTTTGATATTGTCAAACCTGTGCGCTGTTTAGTTCCGTACCGCAAAGTAGAGGGTTTGCGCAAGCTGATTATTCCAGTATAGCTCCACCTTACCCTGAGTTGGCATATAGTAGCGCATCTCGGCGTAGCCGTCATCGTAACCGGAGGGGTTAGCGGCCAGCGGTTTGCTGATCGTCTCGGTATAGAAGACACAGTTGATGAACTTCGGACCCTGACAATTGGTATACCATTTCAGGCTGACGATACCTGATGTCTTGGGGCTTTGCACGTTATAGATGACATAAAAGGTTTGATTGACTTTGAAGAGGCTGTCGGCCTGCACCGCGAAATAAGGATTGTTGGGGGCGCGGTGCGAGGTGAGCGTCGCGGAAGAGATGGTCACGGCTGCTGCACTGATCGTATTCAACTGGTCGCCTGGATCAATTGGTGTGGCAGTGACCGTCGGCGGGACGTTATTGGGCGCGGCACCAGTGACGAACATGCGCAAGGCGTCGAGCTTGCCACTGACTTTTGCATAGTAGCCTGCGCCCGTACAAAGGAGGGCAACAACGATCAGCACACTGAGCAGGCCGCTGATGATGCGGTAGCGCGGAATAATCGGGCGCGGTTTTGTGTACATGGGAGGCACATAGACAATAGATGGCTCGTCGAGGCGTTGCGGGGCAGGTGCCAGTTGTATGCCTGCCCCCAGGGCAGCGGGCATCACTTGCAGCGTAGCATTCTGCTCCGTAACGGGTGTGGGCTGCATGTCTGTTTGGCCCCGATAGGGTACTAGTGCTACCTGTTCCTGCTGCTGGAACTGGTTTGCCATCTGTGAAGCTCCAAAGGTGGGACTCTGCTCAAACGTGTAAAATGGCTGGTCTCCCCAACTTCCCGCCTGAAGTGTTCCTGAACGCGGTGACATGGCTCCGCAATAAGGGCAAGCCGCCGGACTATCTTCTCGCATCATATGACAATTTGGACAAAACATGGTCGCGCCTCTATCTTTATGTCTTCTTGTGGCAAATTATTTCCTCTTCGCTCTCTATAAACGAAAGAGCCGCTATATGCTGAACAAGAATGAGAAAAAAAGGTGAGGGAATATGGCTATTCTTCATATATTTCTGCGCAACCCCTGCTGACGTATGTCTGGGGGTTGACAAGGTGGCCTGATCTCTCCTATAGTTAGAGTGATAAGATGTTATGTTTGTTGATCTATAATATCAACAATAAGCCGGTGAGAGCGGTCAGCAAGGTGGCTTGAACTCCGCGCAATGTACCAGGGGTGTACCGACGGCTCGCATGTACTGCATTTACGAAGGAGAGACAGACAATATGGCAACAGAGCAACATGATGATGTGCATACGCTTCTTTCTCTCGGTGTAGGCCATGGCAGTAAAGTTGAGCATATCAAGGCGGAGAGCCATTTTTTGCGTGGGCAGATTGTCGAGGAGTTAGCACAGCCCACGTCGCATTTCTCGGAGGCCCAGGTTCAGTTGCTCAAGTTTCACGGCACCTATCAACAGGAAAACCGCGATGCGCGTCAGGAGCGTAAGGCCCAGGGAGTGGAGAAAGCCTATCAGTTCATGATTCGCTCGCGCATCCCCGGCGGCTCATTGACCGCAGAGCAATACCTGGTTGAAGATGAACTGGCGGAGCGCTACGGCAATGGCTCTCTGCGCTTCACGACACGCCAGAGCATTCAGCTTCATGGCGTCTTGAAGGGCAACCTGCACGCGACCATTCACGAGATTAACATGGCCCTGCTCTCAACGCAATCGGCTTGCGGCGATGTGAACCGCAACGTGATGGCCTGCCCTGCTCTAGAGGATGACGAGGCACACGCACAGGTACAGGCGATTGCACGCCAGATAGCGATGCATCTTGCCCCGCGCAGTCGTGCGTATCACGAAATCTGGGTGGATGGCGAAAAGATGCAGGAGGTCGGCGGAGGCAGCGATGAGCCGGAGGTAGAGCCAATCTACGGCCCAACCTACCTGCCACGCAAATTCAAGATCGGTATTGCTTTCCCACACGATAACTGCATCGACGTGTTTACCCAGGATATCGGCTTGATCGCGCGCACCGAGCAGGGCAGTCTGCGGGGCTTTACAGTCATTATCGGTGGTAGCATGGGCATGACACATGGCAAGAAAGAAACGTATCCGCGCCTGGCTACGCCACTCTGCGATATCACGCCGGATGACGTGCTATCGGTGGTTGAAACGATTGTAACAGTGCAGCGTGACTACGGCGACCGCCAGAATCGCAAGCACGCGCGCATGAAGTACGTAGTCGAGGAGCGCGGCACCGATTGGTTCCGCAACGAGGTAGAGCAGCGCCTGGGTCGCAAGCTGAGCGCTGCGAGTCCGCTTGATGTACATAATGTAGAGGATCACCTGGGCTGGCATCGGCAGCATGACGGACGCTGGTATCTCGGACTGCACGTGGAGAATGGACGGGTGCGCGACACAGAGACACACCGTTTGAAGACCGGCCTGCGTCAGGTCATCGCGCAGTTTAAACCAGCAATCAGATTGACTCCGCAGCAAAACATTCTGCTCGCAGATATCGCGGAGGAGCAGAAAGCGGCAGTAGAGACCCAACTGAAGAAATATGGTATTGCTATCGAGCCAGAGGCCGCCGGAGCGTATCGTTTTGCAATGGCCTGTCCGGCGTTGCCCACTTGCGGCCTGGCGCTGGCGGAGGCCGAGCGCGTCCTGCCCTCTGTGATACGACAGATAGAGGCCGACCTGCGCCAACTGGGGCTGGCCGATGAGCCGTTGAGCGTGCGTATGACCGGCTGCCCCAATGGTTGTGCGCGTCCGTATATGGGCGATATCGGCTTCGTCGGACGCACGAAAGACTACTACCACATCTATGTTGGTGGCGACCGGGCTAACATGCGCATGAACCAGCTTTACGCACCGTCCGTCCACCTCACACAACTGGCAGCTACCGTTCGCCCACTGTTGCAACTCTGGCAGGCGGAGCGCAATCCGCAGGAGAGCTTTGGCGATTTCTGCCACCGTCTCGGTGTGGAGGCCCTGCGCGAACGGGTCGATAGGCTGGTCTCTGTCACCGCCGCTGATTAGTTATGCGTCTGGCTGGGAGAAATGCAGGATGCCGCAATATTATCCAATTATGCTTGATATTCGGGGTCGCAAGGCGGTAGTCGTTGGTGGCGACGAGGTTGCCGCCACGAAGGCCAGAGCGTTGCAGAGCAGTGGGGCACAGGTGACGGTTATTAGCCCCGAATTTTGTACTGAATTACAGGCGATGGCGCAGCGTGGTGAACTCACGCTGCTGCCAAAAGCTTACCAGGTGGGTGATCTGGCAGGTGCGTTTGTCGTGGTCGCCACGACCGCCGATCCGCAGTTGATCGAGGCCATCTGGCAGGAAGGACAGGAGCGCAATCAGCTTGTCAACATTGTGGATGTGCCTGCGCGTTGCAACTTTATTGTCCCATCCATTCTGCGCCGTGACCAGTTGACTATCGCCGTCTCGACCGAGGGGGCCAGCCCAGGGCTGGCGAAACGCATTCGCCAGCAACTGGAAGTACTCTTTCCGCCTGCCTACGGGCGCTACATTCGGCTGGCGGCCTGTGTACGTGCGCATTTACGACGACATCAGGTCTCCTACGCACAGCGCGACGAGTTCTTCGGTGCTTTCTTCAGTTCGGATATTCTTACGCAGTTGAGCGAAGGCCATGAGCGGCAGGCAGTTGAGCAGGCCGCACAGTTGCTGGCCCATCATCAAGTACCGGTCAGTGCCGAGGTCATTGCCGACGAGTTTCTAGATAAAGTAGAGGCGGTCTGAGTAAAACCAGTAATCATGCAACGCACAATAGCGCTGTACGGCTCAGACCAATCGTCCTTGCAGAACGTATGTGCGTCAATTTTTTGCAGGGCGAGGGCAGAGCAAGCCTGGTGGTTGCCCTGCCCTCGCCCTGCTGGCTATACTTGCATACGAGGCACTCGTGCGAATTACCTCTATAATGAGAGACTGCTCGTCAGTTGCATATAGTGAGGCAACCCGCAGGAGTACCCTGTTTTTTTTTGTGCAAAAACATTCTCCATGTGCCACTATCCCCATCTTATAATGGACTCAGGAGATTTCCTTAAGGTAATGTGACGCCATAAACCGCGTATTGTTGAGGGATCGCCGTGCATTTTTACATACTTTGCCGCTCATTTTCACCGCAGTGCATAGCCAATAAGTACCACTTGTAGCAGGCAAGCAGGCGAACTCATCTGGCTTGCGATGCTCCACTATTAATAGCAATCAAGAACGCTTATGTTATAAGATATTGACCTCAGTTTAGATTATCCTTATACTTAAGATAAGAGTAAGATGTGTTTATCAGACAGAGCGATGATGCATGCTAAATCGCTTAATAACACTATTTACTCTCTTACTATCACACTGTTGTTCCCGTAGCATTTATATGTAGCCATTTCCCCGAAAATAGATGAGCTACATATAAAATCAAGCAGGCTATATACATAGCCTGCGTTGTTGTATCTCCCTGGAAAGGGGTTCTGCTTGAGAAGACTGACACTAGTTCTCAGCCTGTTTGCTCTTCTGTCCATCCTCGCTGTTGGCACAAGTCCACGTGCCTTTGCCCGGTCAGCGGTACTACAGGGCCAGCGCGTCGAAACTCAGGATGTGTGTGGGACCGCTGCCGTCGGTCAAGTCCGTTGTCTTGCTCAGATGGTTCTGAACCCGCAAGTGTTGCCGCACAACGCGGCTGGTGTCTCTGGTTTCGGGCCAGGCGATCTTCAATCCGCGTACAATCTGCCCTCGGCCACTGCCGGTCAGGGACAGACGGTAGCCATCGTTGATGCATATGATGATCCGAACGCGGAGTCTGATCTGGCGGTCTACCGCTCACAGTTCAACTTGCCACCTTGCACAACAGATAATGGCTGCTTCAAAAAGGTGGATGAGAATGGCGGCACGAACTATCCGCCGCAGGATAGCGGTTGGGATGGCGAAATCTCGCTCGACCTCGACATGGTGAGCGCGATCTGTCCTAACTGTCACATCCTGCTGGTTGAGGCCAGTTCCGCGAATTTCTCAGACCTGGCGGCTTCCGTGAACACGGCGGCCAAACTGGGGGCCAATGCCATTAGCAATAGCTATGGTGGCAACGAGGACTCCAGCGAAACCACCTACGCCTCTGCATACGATCATCCAGGCATTGCCATTACCGCCAGTACGGGTGACAGTGGCTATGGTACAGCTGCCCCTTCGGTATTCAGCACGGTGATTGCGGTTGGGGGCACGTCTCTCTATCAGGACAGTTCTTCCAGTCGTGGTTGGTCTGAACAGGCCTGGAGCGAAGGCGGGAGTGGGTGCAGTCAGTATATTGCCAAACCCTCCTGGCAGACCGATTCCGGCTGCTCCATGCGTACTGTCGCCGACGTCGCCGCTGTTGCCGATCCGAATACGGGCGTGGCGGTCTATGATAGCGTGCCCGACCAGGGGCAGAGCGGCTGGATGGTCTTCGGCGGCACCAGTGTTTCGTCCCCCATTATTGCCAGTGTGTATGCGCTGGCAGGCAACGCGCAGAGCCTCAACATTGACGGGGCCTCCTACATCTACAGTCATACCAGTGATCTAAATAATATCACTACCGGGTCGAATGGTGACTGTGGTAACTACCTGTGCAACGCCGGTCCTGGCTACAACGGCCCCACCGGTTGGGGCACCCCCAATGGAGTTGGTGCATTCTAAACAAGGCTGATCTCAAGCAACGACGATGGGCGACCATGGCGGTCGCCCATCACTTTTTTCAGGCGCGTAGCTGGCGTGAGCGCGTTGGGACGCGCTGGAACACCATCAGGGGGCCGCTATGATTAGCAGGCATGTGACCCCGGATATGCGTTCCCGCCTCTTCGTACTCCTCACTCTCAATACTGCCGTACTGATGGAAACGAGCCACCAGTTCGCCATGCTGGTAGGGGATCACAACATCCAGCGCGACGAACTGCTGCACCAGATTTTCGCTGATGCATTGCAACAAATCCTCAATGCCAGTGCCTTGCAGCGCGGAGACACGCACGATAGGCAGGTTTCTGGCCAGCGTACCCTCCGGCAGCGTCGTGTCGGTACACAGGTCCGCCTTATTGAGGGCCACAATCATGGGGCGGTCACCTGCGCCGATCTCGCCCAGCACCTGCTCGACGGCCTCGACCTGGCGCGCGACATTGGGGCTGGAGCCATCAACGACGTGGATCAGCAGATCGGCCTCAGCCACCTCTTCCAGCGTGGCACGGAACGCTGCCACCAGGGTGGTGGGCAGACGCTGCACGAAACCGACGGTATCGCTCAGCAGTATCTCTTGTCCACCTGCCAGTTTGACGCGCCTGGTCATGGGGTCGAGAGTGGCGAAGAGCTTATCTTCAGCCAGGCTGTGCGCATTCGCCAGACGGTTGAGCAAGGTTGATTTGCCGGCGTTGGTATAGCCAACCAGAGCCACGACCGGGGCACCGGTATCTTTACGGCGTTCGCGGTGTAGGTGTCGGTGCGTGCGCACATGTTCCAACTCTTCCAGAATGTGCTCTTTCTGCCGCCGCAGCAGTCGGCGGTCAACCTCAATCTGTTTCTCACCTTCGCCGCGCTGATTAACCGCGCCGCGCTGGCGCGAGAGGTGCGACCACTGGCGAGCCAGGCGTGGCAGATCATACTCAATCTGGGCTAGCTCTACTTGCAAGCGGCCCTCCCTGGTGTGGGCACGCTGCCCGAAGATGATCAAGATGAGGGCCGTGCGGTCAAGCACCTGTGTCTCCAGTTCGCGCTCCAGGTTACGATGCTGACGCGGCGTCAGTTCGATATCGAAGATGACGGCGTCGGCGTTATGGTAGCGTACCAGTGCCGCCAGTTCTTCAACCTTGCCCGACCCGATCAGTGTCGCGGGATGCGGCTGACTGAGACGCTGTACTACGCGATCAGCGCAGGTGACACCAGCAGTTTCAGCCAGTTGAGCCAGTTCGTCCAGCGACTCCTGTAGCGGCCAATCAGTTTCCGGCATTTCGAGGCCGACCAGGATAGCGCGCAGCGGGGCCTGGGCCAGCAGGCCCCGCATAGGTTCTTCACGAACCATTTGAAGCATCTTTTCTTCCGCCAAAGTCCACTCCTTATGCTATTCCCACTAATGAATTTTTCTCTCGTAGGTCGTGACGATGAATTTTTCAACCGAAATCGGCAATGGCCTCATCCCGTAGGGGCGTGATTCATCACACTCTTCCCTCCCTTTGATCTGCTCCCGTAGGGGCGTGATTCATCACGCCCTTCCCTCCCTTTGATCTGCTCCCGTAGGGGCGTGATTCATCACACTCTTCCCTCCCTTTGATCTGCTCCCGTAGGGGCGTGATTCATCACACTCTTCCCTCCCTTTGATCTGCTCCCGTAGGGGCGTGATTCATCACGCCCTTCCCTCCCTTTGATCTGCTCCCGTAGGGGCGTGATTCATCACGCCCTTCCCTCCCTTTGATCTGCTCCCGTAGGGGCGTGATTCATCACACTCTTCCCTCCCTTTGATCTGCTCCCGTA
>Ga0078972_1010186_pt1 | contig 17810 bp, 20 predicted proteins | sample YelNatPaOPGAMG01_FD_67568 | JGI IMG/M metagenome (GOLD analysis project Ga0078972, IMG submission 67568) | Hot spring thermophilic microbial communities from Obsidian Pool, Yellowstone National Park, USA - OP-RAMG-01 (SPADES assembly) (version 2) | ecosystem: Environmental > Aquatic > Thermal... | reverse complement strand
AAGTGTTGTAGCAGCATTATCTAGATAGATCAAAGGCTTACCGTCTTCTCTACGTAATGAAAGTATTGGGAAATCTCTGCGTATAGATTCGACGTTTAACATTGTGACCGGATATATTTAATATCTTAAAACATTGTTATAAATTTTACACAATATTTATATAACAGTGTTATAAATCTTCTACTCAATGAGTCGAAAACCCCTCCAAGGAAATAGACTTATCGGGGGGCATGACAATATGCAAATAGAGCTCAGCGTCCTTCAAGCTGAGCTCAAGCTAATGCCGATAAGTTTATTGAAGCCTCATGAAGAAGTAGACTTAAAGGTGCTGAACGACCTAATTGAGTCTATAAATGGTAATCGTCTTATTAAGAGAGCTATCGTGATCGACCGGAAGACGCGCGTTATAATTGACGGTCATCATCGGGTGAAGGCTTTAGAAGCTTTAAACTGTGATAAAGTACCCTGCCTTCTTATAGACTATTACTCTCCAAAAGTATTGGTGTTTTCATGGAAGGATGGAAGCTTACTCTCCAAGAATTTAATCATTAAAGCTGGACTTACTGGAAGACTTCTCCCACCTAAGACTTCTAAGCATATGTTGCTGTTGGATGGGCATATGATACATATTTCGGCCGTAGAGCCTGAGGTCAACATTCCTTTATCTACGCTTAAAGTGGAATCATCGCCTCCCGGCAACAGTGGTCAGACCATTATGTGAAGCCCCGTTGATGGTAACATTCGCAGGAATAAACTTAAAACCGAATTTTTCTAAAATATCGATTGAATAACACTCGTGGTTTAAATGGTGAAAGAGATAAAAAAGAATGATGAAAACCTCTACGTCTGTGAAGAGTGTGGGCTTGCATATAAAGAGAGAAGATGGGCTGAACAGTGTGAGGAATTCTGCTCTAAATATCATTCATGCTCACTGGAGATTACAAGACATGCTGTCCAAATGAACGCTATAGACTCTGATAAATAGCTTCTCATGGTCTTATTAGACTATTGAAAGACTCATTAGAGTTCATACTCAAATCTTCTAATGTGATTGCTATTAAAGTCAAAATCATATGTTCGGTATGCGAATTGCTCTAAAATGCAAATCGATGTAATGAATTGTGGCCTTTTACAATTTCACCCTTGTTAGACGTAGGGTGTTTAGGAAAGTTAGCATGGTTAAGCCATCGTCACCTGTAGCGACGGTGAACCAGAGGGGAGTAAGCCCCGCAAGCCCCAATGCAACTAATATCATCTTAACAGTCAATGAAACGGCTATGTTCTGTTTAGCAATTCTAACAGTTTCTCGGCTTAGCTTAATTAAGTAGGGCACTTGGATGAGTTCGTCTTTAACAAGGACTATATCAGCTGACTCTAGGGCAACATCAGTTCCACTGCCACCCATGGCAATGCCTACATCAGAAGTTGCGAGGGCTGGAGCGTCATTAACGCCATCTCCAACCATTGCCACTAATCCATAGTTTTCTTTCATCCTGCTCATGATTTCTAATTTGTCTTCAGGAGAAAGTTCTGCGTAAACCTCGTTAATACCAAGTTTTTCAGCAACCTCTTTGGCTATTTCTTGCTTATCTCCAGTGAGCATTGCCGTATAGATTCCAATCTTCTTCAAAGTCTTTACAGTTTCTAACGCGTCTTGTCGCATATCGTCGATTAGGCAAACGGAAGCCTCAGCGATTTTGTTTATGGAAATGCACACGAAAGTATGTCTCTCGTTCTTATAAAACGCGTTTATTTTCTCACAATTACATGAGTATTCTCGCATTAGATCCATGTTTCCTATGACTACTAGTGTGCCGTTGACACGGCCTATAATGCCCTTCCCTGGAATTTCTTTCACCTCTTTCACATCAAAATTGTTGAAGGGCAATTTCTGTTCCACAGCCTTTTTAACGATTGCCTTTGCAATGGGATGGTTGGAAAACTGTTCTAAGGCGGCCGCATAGGCTAGTACTTTCTGGTTGAGTTCCCCAGCCGCTTTGATTTCATGCACGACTGGCGTCCCAAAAGTAAGCGTGCCAGTTTTATCGAACACAATGGCTCTTACCTTAGCCATTTTTTCAACATATATTCCTCCTTTGATTATAACCCCTTTTCTGGCGGCTATAGTGACTGCCGTGAAAATGGTTGCCGGGACAGATATTACAAAGGCACTGGGACATGAAACTACGAGAAGTATTAACGACCTATACAGCCACATTTGGAATGAACCGCCAACGAATTTTGGACCGAACATGGCGACAAATACGGCGAGCGATATGACTATTGGAACATAAATGCGGGCAAACTTGTCCACCAACTTTTCAATGGACGCCTTCCTTTTCCGGGACTCTACAACAAGCCTTACGATTCTGGATACAAGCGTATCTTCAGCTCTTTTATTAACAACAACTTTGAGAACTCCGCTTAGGTTTAGAGTCCCCGCGTATACTTCGTCGCCGGGTTTTCTTAAAAGCGGCGTCGACTCGCCTGTGACAAGCGATTGGTCGACGATAGAAGTGCCTTCAACAACGGTGCCGTCAAGCGCAATTCTCTCTCCAGGCTTTACAAGCATTGTCATTCCAAGCTGAACTTCTTTCACGTCTACGCTTTTTTCGGAGCCATCAGCTATTACTCTTACTTTATCAGGTATGAATTGCGAAAGCTTTTCAACAGTCTCTCTGGCTCTGTCTTGAATGTAGTCTTCAAAGTACTCTGATAATGAGTAAAGAAAAAGGACGGTTGCGCCTTCAAAAAGAAAGTCTAAATATGCGGCGCCTAAAGCAGCCACTGACATCAGGAATTCTACTGAAAACCTTTTTTCAAAAATAAGCTCTTTCAACCCTATGAATCCTATATATGCACCTGCGACTACGACCGATGCATGATATATTATTTTAGACATGGATGCTGGCTCATTGAGCAATGGTATAATAAATCCAAGGGGGACTCCTTGAAACAACAAGTCGAGCAAACCAGCTAAAACTATCGTGAAAGCTAAAGCCACAGCTAACTGAATCCATATTTTCCCTCGCTTATCAAACTTCTCTCTAATTTTCCCCTCATTGTTAGCCATTGTACAACATCTTAAAGAAAATCAAGTTCTATATTAAAATAATGCTAAATTAGACAGGAAAAATATTAATATACTAATAGTATACTATTACTATTTTAATAGTAGAATGGTGGAAATATGACGGTGGTAAGTGTAACAATTCCTAATGAGCTCCTCAGAAAATTTGATGAATTCATGAAGATGCGAGGGTATTACAGCCGTTCGGAGGCATTTCGAGATGCAATAAGAAGCCTTATGACTGAGACGGAGCTTGCGAAAATGGAAACTGGAAATGTTGCTGCTACTATAATGATAACATGTGACTACGCAAGAAAAGACGTTGATTTAAAAATGACAGAGTTAAGGCATGAGTTTGACGATGTGGTGATAGAAAATGTTCACAGACATATCAGAGAAAAATACTGTCTAGAAATCTTTATTGTAGAAGGAAACAGCAATAGGATACTAGACCTGATTGGAAGAATAAGAGGGATGCGAGGTATCCAGCAAGTCAAAGCCATGTTTATGCCATTGTAGAAAACTTTTTATAGCAAAACTTGACAGCAGCCTCTATAAAAGCTCTAAAAGAGTTAAAAAGTTGCGAGAATATATTAAAACTGGTGATATTATGGAATGGAGAGAGATTTCGCAGTCAGAGTATCAGGAGATCTTCCGTAAAATACGTCAGCTTATAGAAATGATTGAACATGACCCTAGGCTCGGCTGGAAAGGCTTTGAACTTAAGCAAAAGATCAGAGAAACTTGCCGTGTCTTTCTTGAAGTGGAGAGGGAGCTTTACGGCGAAATATGGCTTGATGATCAAAAAACTGAGTTTCTAAGAGGACCACCTAACTTTTATCCATCCTCTTAGGGGTTTATGTACAACAGTTCGTGCTAAAATTCGAATTCCATGTCCTAGATTGTCGTAGGATTGTATAGAATGAGGATCATGCAATTAATAGAGAAGTAGACCGAGCTTGAGGGTAAAATTCTAAGGCCTTCCTCAGAAGGGTCGCTGCACCAACAAAAGCGGAAAGATGGGGTTAAGTTGATGGGAGAAGCCCTTCGCTATTAGGGTAGGAGAAAGTTACAGATCAAGTTAGCGGTTAGGCTCAGCATAAAAGAATGCCCTAATCCATCGGACGGATGCCTTCTGACCTATCCAGCTTTCGCTCGAAGGGTGAGGGATCACTTAAAGCGTGAGAGACAGTTAAACCTAGATGATGCAATCCATTACTCTTAATGATTGGACGCTGCTTCAGAATCGGTGGAATGTGGAATAAAGACTATAGTTGGGAGGAGTGGGATAAGATGATAGACTTCTAGTGGTAGCTAAGCGATGTAGAATATCATGTTTATGTTAAAGACTATAATAGGTCCACTCTCTTAATTATGGAAGAGGAAACCCAAGTCTCATAAAGGGGCTGTTGTAATAGCTGTGCGTTACTCAGATGACTAGAAATACCTTGATGAATGTAATCTGCAGACTCATAGAAGGAGAAAGTGAAATAACGGTTACAGCCATGAATAACGGGTAAATAGAACACCTTAGGGTACAATATATGCCGTTACTATATCGTTAGACATATGAGAGAAACAGATTTAAGGCCGATTAAATTTTTAATTCAAATTCATGAAGGAGGGAAAACAATACGACTGCTCAGCAGGACTTGGTGGATAAGATTCTGAAGCTAAAGCAGGAAAAGAAGGCAGTTATATTGGCACATAATTATCAGCGCCCAGAGATTCAGGATATCGCAGACTTTGTCGGCGACAGTCTAGAGTTATCATTATGTGCAACTCAAACGGACGCCAGAATAGTGGTCTTCTGCGGTGTTAATTTTATGGCGGAGACTGCTGCTATATTAAACCCTGATAAGAAGGTTCTTATACCAGATACTAATGCGCTTTGTCCAATGGCATCCATGTTGCCAGCGGAATTGGTGAAGCTTTATAGGCGCAGGTATCCTAGGGCTAAAATCGTCCTATATATAAACAGCTTAGCGGAGGCTAAAGCATATTGTGACGCTGTGTGTACATCGGCTAATGCTGCTGAAATCGTAAATAGGATGGAGTCCGATGTTGTTCTCTTCGGGCCGGATACAAACCTAGCAAAATACGCCCAGATGAAATCTGATAAGAAGATAATACCGATACCGCAATATGGCTTCTGTCCAGTACATAAACTTTTCAATAATGAGGATGTTATACGTCTGAAGCAACGATATCCTAGCGCCGAGGTCATCGCTCACCCGGAATGCGATCCAGAAGTTTGGGAAGTCGCAGATTTCGTTGGCAGTACTTCCAGAATGTATAGGGAGGCTTTGACCTCTAAGTCTAACCAGTTTATTGTTGCAACAGAGGTAGGGTTATTACATAGGTTGAGGAAGGATAGGAAGGATGCAACTTTTATTCCAGCCTATGATGAAGCGGTATGCGTAAACATGAAGCTACATACTCTCGAAAAGGTTTACTTATGCTTGAGAGACGAGAAGAATGAGGTTAAAGTTCCACCAAAGATTGTTTCAAGAGCGCGTGAACCAATAGAGTTTATGCTTAAAACTCGTGAAACCCAAAGATAAAATCATGCTAATTATCCACCACCTATTGGCGGTATTATCGCTATAATATCGCCATCCTTAAGCTTAGTTTTTAATCCCTGAATCATCGTTGAGTCTTTTCCATTAATTAGGAAACGGACTGATGGATCGATAATTCTTTGGTTTTCATCGCTGTACAAATATCGACGTGCTTCATCACCATACTTGGACACAATTACTTCGATTAAATCCTCTAAGCATAAATCATCCTCCAACTTGAATTTCTCCTCAGTGCACTGAGCCAGCTCACGTAGAGTTGTAAAATACCTAACTTTAACTTCCAAGTGCTAAACCCACCCTATTATAATCGCAACTTCTCTTCAAATAAAAATTTTTGGAAAAAGAAGTCCCAGCGTAGATTTTGTAGCGGTGAAGGTATAGTTTAAGTCGAGCAATATTAGTGAAGATAGTAGTATGCTTACGATACTAGCTGACAGCTCATAGGATTATATAGAATGGAACATGATTTTGGCAGATTTAAAATATGGGCTTAGTGAAAGCGGAAGAGAACGCTTAGACAAGCATAGAGAATTTTAGAGGAAAGAGAAGATGGTGAGTCTAAGGTGATGAGAGTAAGCGCCTGTGTAAATAAGTGACGAAATCTACAGTGTGGAAAAACCCGGGAATCCATTAATGTAAGTGTAATTCCCGAAATTTTACGGGAAAACTTGATAATTTAAGTAATAAAGGACTAAGTAGGAGCAAAATGTTTAAGCGATGTCCAGGGGTAAGGAGCCTAATAGAACCGCAGATAATAATCAGGGAATGCCCATTCTGTGGTGAGAGGATAGAATTCTTTGAATATGAAACTCAGTTGAAGTGCTCGAGATGCGGCAAAATAGTGTACCGTGAGCCGACGGAAACATGTCTTTCCTGGTGTGAGTACGCAGATAAATGTATAAGCGATTTGGAGAATAGAGGGCTCGTTAACAAATCAAGAGCCGAGGAATTAAGGGGATCCATAAGGAGGAGGTAGAAAGCTTTGAGCTTTCAATGGCCTGTTAAAATTCTATTAGTTCATCCCAAAGCGTCCTTTCTAATGCGTGATAGAATAATTATAGCGGCGGATTGTACAATCCTTTTAAATGAGGGGCTCGGCCAACAGTTCAGGAATGGAGATTCTGTTATAATTGGCTGTCCATTACTCGAAGACCCACATAGGATGGCAGATAAAATTACATTGATTTTAAATGAGGCAAAGGCGAGGGAGATTGAGGTCTACACGATGGAAGTTCCATGTTGCCACGCAATACATATGATGGTTTTAAAGGCAATTAAAGAGTTAGGAAAGGATATAAAGTCTAAGCATTATATTGTGAGAGTAGTATCGCGGAAAGCTGAGCCCTACAGGCCAGGAATAATTGATGAATCAATGATTAAGGCTGAGAGAGAGGCACACGGCCATAGCCACCATTAAAGTCATAATTAAGTTGTGTGATGGAATTATGATCCGAAGCACAAGACTAATAGTGTCAATTGATCAGAATAGATGTACTGGATGTGGCAATTGCATTAAAGCTTGCTTAACTGGGGCGCTTCAACTCGTAAATGGAAAAGCGAGGCTTATTGATGAGAGGCGCTGCGATGGTTTCGGTTCTTGCATAGCTGTATGCCCAAACAATGCCATAAGCCTGGAACTACGCGAGGTGGAGGAATTTGATTGGACAGTGATTAGTGAGATAAGCTTTGAAAGTCTCATGAAGAAGCTAGCTATAACAAGTATGCGCTCAACGTAGTACCATTGGTGAGTTGATAATCATTCCCTTTTATTTATGAGCACCCATTTAAAGATAAAAATGGAGTAGAGTAGAAGTTAACTGAGCGAGTTCAGACGCTAAGATAACCTCCTTTTATCAAGCGTCTACATGAATTTCTGGTTGCATGTCCCTACAAACTATTGGTATCACAAAGTTGCGGCCAGCAATATAACGAGCTTATAAACCTTCTGAATATTCCTGAGAAGAATATTTTTAAGCACAAAATATAAATACTGGTATCTATATTTTATAACGGAGTTATAAAATAACATGCAAGAACCTAGGGAGGTGGTGACTTTCAGCAAAAAGAGCTACGTGAAGATACTTAAATGTAGGGAGTGTGGTAAAGAGTACCCACCAATAAAAATTCATGCATGTGAGCGGTGCTTCGGTCCGTTAGAAGTTGTTTACGACATAAATTCCATGAATATCGACAAACATATTATCGAGGAACGGGATAAAACGTTGTGGCGTTACCGTGAACTCTTACCCCCAGAAGATGCGGCGAAAATCATTGATTTGGGCGCTGGCTTCACGCCACTTCATAGATGTGAACGCCTTGCAGAAGCTTTAGGATTAAGAAGACTCTACATAAAAAATGATACAGTAAACCCAACTGGATCTTTTAAAGACAGACCAGCTACAGTTGCCATTTCGAAATCTCTTGAGTTCGGGTTTAGAGCTGTTGGATGTGCATCAACTGGGAACCTAGCTGCGGCTACCGCTGCTCACGCTGCTAGAGCTGGGCTTCCATGTTACGTTTTTATACCATCTAACATAGAGAAGAGTAAGATTTTGCAGGCAGCTGCCTATGGGGCTAAGATAATTGCTGTTAAGGGAACGTATGATGATTCTAATAGGCTTGCAGCTCAAGCCTCATATGAGTATGACTTAGCTGTAGTGAACATAAATGTTCGCCCATACTACGTAGAAGGCTCGAAAACAATCGTCTTCGAGATTTGTGAGCAACTTGGATGGAGGGCTCCAGAGAACATAGTAATACCAGTCGGTAGCGGAGCTCTGCTCTGCGCTGTATGGAGGGGGCTGAAACAATTTAATGATCTCGGGTTAATTGATGAGTTAAAGACGAAGATAATTGGGGCGCAGCCTGAAGGCTGTTCACCTATAGTTAGAGCCTACAAATCTAATTCAGAGGATGTCTTGCCAATTGAAAAACCAAATACCATCGCTAAAAGTCTGGCCATAGGCGACCCAGGCGATGGAATATATGCCTTGAGGTCTATTAAAGAGTCTGGTGGATTAGCAGAATGCGTGACGGATGAGGAGATAATTGAGGGAGTAAATCTCTTGGCGAAGACCGAGGGCATATTTGCTGAGCCAGCTGGAGGTATTACAGTAGCCGTTCTGAAGAAGCTTATTGATTCGGGAGATATAGCCAGAGACGAGGAGGTTGTATGCTGTGTTACTGGTAGTGGCTTTAAGTCTTTAGAGGTATTCTCAAGCAGACAATTGAATATTATGGAAGTGGAGCCAACGCTAAGTAGCCTTGAGGAGGCAGTAGGCTGGAGGTTTTAATGGAGTATGGGTAGGGTGAAGATAACATTATTTGGAAGCTTGGCAAAGGTTATCGGTGAGAAAACAGTTTATGTTGATGCTTTAACATTAGAGGACGCTATAAATGAGGTATCCGTCAAATATGGGAGAGAATTTAGAGACAGAATTTTAGATGAAAGTGGAAAGTTAAAGAGGTTCATCAATATTTACGTCAATGGTAAGGATATTCGCTTTCTCAACCAGTTAAAAACCATGTTAAGCGATAACGATGAAGTTTCAATCATTCCAGCCGTGGGAGGCGGGTAGTGATGGTTAACTTAATTCTTATTGGATTTGGGAATGTCGCACAGGGGTTGGTTGAGATTCTAAATTCGTATGCGTACGTTCTCAAAGAGAAGTATGGGCTAAGTGTAAAAGTGACAGCTATAGTTGATCGAGGCGGAGCAGCAGTATCGGAAACTGGAATAGATTTAGCCAAAGCTTTAGAGGTTAAAAGAAGATGGGGATCAATCTCCGCCATGAAACCTATAGGTAAGCCTGGTCTCTCAGCAGTAGAAGTAATTGAAGAATCAAACGGAGACATAGTTGTCGAAGCTACATCAAATAATCTTGAGAGTGGGGAGCCGGGGTTAACACATATTAAAAGGGCCCTGAGATCTGGTAAACACGCCGTTACAACCAATAAGGGACCACTTGCCCTAGCGCTACCACAGCTTCTTGAGATCGCGCGGAGGAACGGCGTGGAATTACGGTTCAGCGGGGCTGTTGGCGGGGCTATGTCAATTCTAGATTTCGCTAGGAGATGTCTATGTGGGGATGAAACACTGTCTATTAGGGGGATATTGAATGGCACAACAAACTATGTTCTCTGGAGCATGGGTGAGAGAGGAATAACAATGAACGAGGCAATTGCTGAAGCACGTAAATTAGGTTACGCTGAAGAAAATATCTCTTACGATATAAATGGACTTGATACAGCATCAAAACTAGTCATAATTGCAAATTGGGTTATGGGCTGTGGAGTATCACTTAAAGATGTTAACGTTAAGGGTATAGGAGATATATCCTTAGAAGATGTGATGAGCGCGAAGAGAAAGGGGTTCGCTATTAGGCTTATAGGCTTTATAAGCCATGGGAAAGTAAAAGTTTCACCCGAAGTGATTCCCCTAAATAGCCCATTATGTGTAAGCTCCAATCTTAACGCTGTAATATTTGAATGCATCCATTCAGGCCAACATATAATCATTGGACATGGAGCTGGCGGCAAAGAGACGGCCTCTTCAATTATAAGAGACATTGTAAACATAACTAGTAGTAAAAGTATTGATAGTCGGAGGAGTAAAGACCTTTATATACGTTAATGGGAATGAAGAGTACCTTATTGGGGGATTTATGTGATTAAGTTAGAAGGAAGGTCTATGCCTAAAGGTAAGAAGGTTGATTTATCAGAGGCTGAAATAGAATACTATTCACGCCAAATAGTCCTCCCAGATATTAGCTATAAGGGACAAATTAACCTTAAGAGGGCAAGTGTATGCATAGTGGGTTTAGGTGGGTTAGGCTCACCAGCAGCCTTACAGTTGGCGGCTATGGGCGTAGGTCACTTACGCCTAGTTGACCACGATGTTGTTGAAATATCAAATCTCCAGAGACAGCATATCTATAGCATCAAATATCTTGGGTACCCAAAGGTTGAGGCTGCTGCCATAAGACTTAGGGAGTTAAATCCTAATATAGAGGTGGAGCCCCTACCATTATCCATAAATCAGCATACTGTTGAAAGCATTATTGAGGGTATTGATGTCGTAATTGATGGACTTGATCGAATGAGCACACGCTACCTAATAAATCGTGCATGCCAAAAACTTGGCGTACCATACATTTATGGAGCTGCCATCATGACTATGGGAAGCGCCTCTACTATAGTGCCCGGAGAGACACCATGTCTAGAGTGCTTTCAGGGAGGGATTGATGATACTCTCCTACCTTCATGTGCTGTTGTCGGAGTCCATCCATCAATTCTTAGCATTATAGCGAGCATAGAAGTTTCTGAAGCCGTAAGGATAATTACCGGAAGAAAGCCGCTATTAGCTGGGAAACTTTTATACTGTGATATCGGAGAGATGGTTTTTGAAGTACTGAGTGTTTCAAAAGCAGAGAACTGTCCGGTATGCGGATCGGGTTCAAGTCCGCCTAAACCGATCGAAGAGAAATTTATCACTGAACTTTGTGGTAGAGAGGGAAAGAGAGTTTTTCTGATAGTACCCAAGAAAAACCTCAATATAAGAATGGATAAACTAGCATCTTTAGTGGCAAACCTTGAAAACTTCAATGTAAAAGTTAAGGCAAATATGGGAATAACGTTCACAGACCAAGCTAACAATAGAACAATCAGTATTTTGAAGAGCGGTATAATGATTGCAGATAACTTTGGTGACGAAGAAGAGGTATATGAGTTTTATAGAAAAATATTAGTTGACGGTTTAGGAATAAACGCTAGCGAAATAGAGCTATAAAAGCATCATCAAAAATTAATTTTCCCGTCAGCGAAAATTTAAATATAACAATGTTATGTCAATATTGAGTTGACATCTTGACCACCTTAGAAGCTTTTTAAAAGGAAAATGGAGAGAACTTATTGGAGGGTAAGAGATGATTTTTCAGGAGGGCGTTATGTTTGAAGGATGTTAAAAAAATTGGCCTAACTCGTGAAGAGAGCATTCCATGCCGTGTTTCCATTGAAATATTGAATGAGCAGTGTAAGGTGCTGAAAATGTTTAGAGATCTTGGCCTTCACCGATTTAAGGTGGTTGATGTTAGGCGATTACCTCATGGTGTGACTAGGCATTTAATGAGAATACCGAAGGAGGGCCTCGCCAGAATTCCGAAGCATACCAGTGTGAAGGTGCGAAATAGTGTTAAGGTGAGGAAAGAGGCCGTAGTATGGTTTGAGACACAGGGATGCGACGTATGTAATACGATAGTTTCGAAAGGAGCTTTTCTGATAACTGCGTGGAATACAGAAGGAAACGACATCATTTACACGTTTATTGCCCCTAATACGAAAACCGCACAAGATATAATTTCAACATTGGAGGCACTTAATTTTAAGCTGAAGATTCTAGGCATAGGGAGGTATAATAGGAGGACTTCAATTTTGACCGAGAAGCAAGAGATAGCGTTATGGCTAGCTTTAGAGTCTGGCTTTTTCGATTACCCGAGGAAAATTGGTGTATCAGATCTCTCACGCAAACTTAAGGTTAATTCATCAACCCTTTCTGAAATAATGAGGAGGGGGATACGGCGGCTTCTAGAATATTATTTCGAAACCTCGTAGAGTACTTTTCTCGATAAGAGATCACGGTATTCCTTTATTGGTTTAGAAGTTTCTCTCACCTTATATTTCATTTAAGAAAAAGAGGCTATTTCAGGCCTCCCTTCTTCATATATGTATCCTCTATTATGTATGCGTATTTCAGTATCTTTCCTTTCATTAAATAGTCGAATTATCTCTAGCTCCTTTTTCCTCGTCCAAGCACATAGTATAACAATTATTTTATCATTTTCCTCTCTTATAATGAAGATTCCATCACCAGCTAAATATTCGCTCACGATAGGTAACTCCTCCTTACCATTGTTAATGGTAATGCCCGTTCTGAGCTCTAATCTCTGGAGTGAAACAACAATATCCGATTGCATCAAATTCCTCTCTAATTCTCTCCCACTCATTCTCAGGTATTGTTTTTAAGGTCAAGGGATAGAGTATGTTATTCTCCTTGTATATGTGATCGGTTAATGTTAAAACAATATACGTACCCAGCTCATATATTTTGCCAATTAAGTAATCATGGTCCAGCGTATTCCGCCCATCTAAAAGCTCTTTAAGAGCCCTTTTTCTCGCCCTTAAATCGTCATGCTCTATCCTCATCACGTTCGGCGGTCCAGTAATTCCCCGTTCCTCCAATCGCGGAAAAAGAGCTTTTTCCTCCCTCTGATGATGACTCTCGGCTTCAAGTAGTAATTCAACTATTGGCTCCAGCTTCTTTAACTCTTCATTTAACTGATCTAGGCCTATATTAGACCTAACCCTTCTAACAATTTCCTCCAATGATTTAAGATTATCCAGTATAATCTCATGTTCAGCCTTAAGTATACTTATTGGATGAGCACCACCTATCTCATGGCTCTCTTCTCTAATAGTGATGGCTTTCAAATGTATCTCACAAAGCCTCCTAAATTCTTCAGGGCTAAAGCCCTCAGCCATGAGCTCTTGCTCAACGATAGATAGCGTCTCCGGGTCTACATCGCGTAGGAGTAAACGTGCTTTTTCCTCAATCCTTGCTAAGTCCTTTTCTGACTTTAATTCTTTAAGAATTCTTTTTAACTCTTCTTTACTTACCATCTATATTTCACCATGGAATTATATAACATCGTTATATAATTCATTTTCCCGAATATATTCGGGAAATAAAAGGAAGCGTGCTTAATTTAGATGACGAGGTAGCAATTAGCAATAGAATTTTGAGTCTTAAAAGGGCATTAAAGCGTCAGGTCGAGGAGGCTTAGCTATTAAATATGGTGTATCAAATTGTGGAGAAATAGAGGAAGCTGTGAATAGATTAGGCATTCTCGTTAATAGCTTAGGAATATGCCCCTTAAACCATTAATTGAGATGACAGAGCAAAATGGAATAGAGCTCTAGGTGTAAATTTAAAAGGGCGGTTCTACCTAGAATGAGAAAGCAGAAGAGGGGGGAAGACTTAGCAAGCAAAGCTGGATCTTGAAGTAGCTTAAATGTTAACGACCGCAGGCTTAGAGGGCTTAGCACCTTCACTACTTCATTCCACTCATAGTTGTTTTATTGGTAAATGCAAGTTAAGACGGAGATTTGTGTTTTATTCTATTGCGAAAACGTTGATATTGGTTTGGAAAAGTTTTTATATAACAGCGTTATATCATACACGGTGATAAAGTGCCGAAAATATCTATAATAGTTGCCTCGGAGAAGATCGATAAAATACTTCCAGCCATAACCTTAGCCACCACGGCGTCGGTTATGGGCTGGGAAGCTGAGCTATTCTTTACCTTCTGGGGTCTTCTAGCTTTGAAGAAGACTTATGAACCTAAAGAAGTCAGCTTAGATTATAAGATTTTTGAGGAGGGTTTGAAGAAGGCCATTAACTCTGGAGCTATACCTAGCTGGAGGGAGGTGTTGGAGCAGGGTAGGAAGACTGGTAGATTGAGGGTTTACGCATGCTCTACAACGATGGATCTCCTAGGGGTTAAAAATGAGGATTTAATCGAGGACGTGGATGGTGTTGTCGGTGCAGCCTCCTTCCTAAATAAGGCAAGGGATTCAGACATCAACTTATTTATCTCTTAATCCTCTATTATGAAATGGTGATAGAGGTTGAAGGCCGATTTAATTGTTGATGCCCGCTATAAGTCTTGCCCCGGCCCGCTTCTCGCGTTAGCTGAGGCTGTAATGAAGACTAGCCCTGGGCGGATAATTATGCTTCTGGCAACTGATCCAGGAGCACCCTCAGATGTTAAGGAGTGGGCTTCTAATGTTGGCCATAAGGTTCTGAAGGTTGAAAAAACCGATGATACTTACCAAATATACGTGGAGGTTTCAAGTTGACGTATAGCGATTTACCTAAGTCTATAAGCGAGTTAATTAGGTCGCATGGCATACCGGAGAGGGAGGTATATTTAGACCATGAGAACTCCGGCCTAATATTTCCCGAAGCTCTAAAAGCCATGGAGGACGCGTATAAGTGGGGCGGTAGGGGGCATCCGTCAATAAGTCACCTTATGGGTTGGATGAGCTATCAGGCACTATATGAGGCTACAGAGAGCATTGCTTCAGTGATCAACTGTAGCCCAAACGAGATAGTTTACACTCACAGTGGGACTGAAGCTAACAATTTAGCCATAACCGGTTCTGCTCTTCTTTCGCAGGGTAGGAAGAAGATTTTCGTGTCACGCATAGAGCATTTAAGCGTTATTTTCCCAGCAGAGAGACTTGAAAAGTACGGGTTTAAAGTCATTAAAATACCCGTCAATAGTGAAGGCTTCATTGATTTAGATTTCTTATCAAAAAATATAGATAGGGAAACCTTGCTGGTGAGCGTAGCGGCCGTGAACCATGAGATAGGCACCGTACAAGATATGAAGGCTATATGTGATATTGTTAAGGATAAGGATGAAAACATTTTAATTCATACAGATGCTTGCGATACCCTTGGAAGAATACCTTTAGACTTAAGAAGTTTAAATGTTGACCTAGCATCCTTCAGCGGTCATAAAGTGTATGGCCCTAAAGGCGTAGGCGCAGTCTACGTTAAAGAGGGTATTAAGCTGGAACCAATAATTCATGGGCAGCTCAGCACACAGAGACTCTGGCCAGGCGTTGAAAATGTACCAGGTATAATAGGCTTCTCTAAAGCTGTAGAAATTCTACATAAAAACTTTTGGGAGTACACATCTAGAATGGCTAACCTTAGGGATCGCCTGATAAATGGCGTTCTAGAAGAGATTGATTATTCAATATTAAATGGGCCATCCGGCAACAGGAGGTCACCTGATAATGTGAATATCAGTTTCCTTTACTGTGAGGGTGAGGCTTTGACTGTCGAATTAAGCATGATGGGCATTTATGTCTCCAGCGGGAGTGCTTGCACAAGTCGTGTTCTAGAGCCGAGCCATGTGCTCTTAGCCATTGGACGGAGGTATGAGGAGGCTCATGGAAGCCTATTGATGAAGGTTTCACCATTTAATACGGTTAAGGACATAGATTACGTTTTAGATTCTCTGCCGAAAGTTGTTAGTAGAATTAGATCCTTAAGTCCAATTAAACCTGAAAGGAGGTGAGATAGATTGTCAAGCCGTGTACCCTTAACGTATAGCAAGAAAGTTCTAGAACTATTTAGGAATCCGAAAAACCTCGGTAGGATTGAGAATGCTGATGCTGAAGCGCTCGCAGGTAGCTTGGCATGTGGAGACATGATAGCAATATATTTAAAGGTTGATGAAGCAACCGAGGAGATAATCGATGCCAAATTTGAGAGTTACGGTTGCGCAGCAAACATAGCTGCCGCAAGCATATTAACCGAGATGATCATAGGCAAGACTGTACAGGATGCTTGGAAGATCTCCTGGAGAAACGTATCTGATGAGCTGGGTGGACTACCATCCGTCAAATATCATTGCGGTGTGCTCGCTGTTGGCGCTTTAAGAAGAGCTATAAGAGCCTATTATGCAAATAGGTCTAAACCAGACTGGCTTCCAAAAGATCTCACACAGGAGGAAAAACATGCCTTAGAGGAAGAGAAGCTCATAGAGGCGCTTGCCAAAAGAGCGCAAAGGACATCAACCTAATAGATAATTTATTGATCACAGTTAGGTCTAAAATAACTGCGATGAAGAAGTTCTTCGGATGGCTGAAATCCTTTGGAAGAATAACCATAAGATGCGAAAGGCTACAATGGTATACAAGACATTCATAAACATAGCATGCATAATAATGCATCTAAGATGCGGAGTTTAGAGATGGATTCATTACAAAGTGATAAAATAATTGTTACACTGTGTGCTTGGATGAGGAAAAAGAGTTAGAGATAATTCGGCTATTATCCAAAGCCTCGAAAGGCTTAATAATAACAATGTTATTCTCTTAAATAAAGAGATGAGAGTTTCGTTTAAATTCTACGGGAACCTCGTTAACTACTTTGGGGAGGAGGCAAGCGTAGATGTGGAAGAGGGCGTTACTATTCAAGAGGCTCTTATGAAACTTAAACTATTGGATGGGACACCAGCATATGCAAGTGTTTTTATAAATACACATCTACAGATGCTGATAGTATTTGTTTCAGGTAAGCATGCAAGCTTAAACACCAGGCTGAAGGGAGAGAGCGTAGAAGTCGTTGTATTACCACCCATAATCGGCGGCTAGGCTGTGTTTTCTCGAAAGAAACTCTTAATGAGTCATTCACGTATCGAAGACCTATGACGGAGTTATTAAGTAAAGGGGGTTAAGACTCAAAACTCTATGGCCAAGTTTAGAAAAACGTCCTGCCATAGTGGGTTTCTTTAAGTCTGTAGAATTGATTCATTTAAACTTTGAATCTTACAATGGCCATGTTCTAATGCTGGGGATAAGCTTATTGACTATCTGTTCAACATAGACCATACCCTTCCAAACGATCCCATGGATATAGACGGCCACCCGATAACGTCAACGTAAGCCTTCTGTTTTGCAAGGAGCTCTAACCGTGGAGTTAAGTTTGAGAGGCGTATACGCCTCTAGTGGAAGTGCATGTACAAACCGTGTTCTTCACCGTAAGTTACTCCAAAATCAAATACAACTGTGGCATCTTAGCAGTTTGTTGTTTAAGACAAGCTGTAAGAGTATTTTAAAAGTAAGCCTAAACCCAATAGCCTTTAGAGTAGCTTACGGTGGAAGAACGTCAAGTGCTAGAGGAAGAGGGGTTCGCGCGGAGAGATTTGCTAGGAAAATTTTAACTTTCACCAAACACGGAATTGAATTAAGGAGGCTACGGTAATAAAAGTTATTGAATGTAGAGTGCGTCAAAAACGTATAAAGGAATAAAGTTGACTACCCTATGACTTTATAATTTGAATTTTAACGTTTTAATTTCATTATGTGAAACCCGTATTCCAGATACGTCTTCAACTTTACCTACTTCTCTTTCAAGTATATCTACTTCGTATGTTTCCTTCGACTTCCAAAAACTCATTACATAGGCTTTGACGTCACTGCCATGCGCCTCGTAGAACCTTAGAATTATTGCATCTTCACAGTCTTCGGCTTTCTTAAGAGCGGTTACCACTATGTTGTCAGGCTTAACTTCAAGGAATGAGAAT
>Ga0078972_1010185_pt1 | contig 17811 bp, 12 predicted proteins | sample YelNatPaOPGAMG01_FD_67568 | JGI IMG/M metagenome (GOLD analysis project Ga0078972, IMG submission 67568) | Hot spring thermophilic microbial communities from Obsidian Pool, Yellowstone National Park, USA - OP-RAMG-01 (SPADES assembly) (version 2) | ecosystem: Environmental > Aquatic > Thermal... | reverse complement strand
ATCATCACAGTCGATGACTGCTTCCGTGGAATTCCGTATCGAAGAAATGGAGTGGCGTAAATTGACGAGGAGACACACTGATCAACACAGGGTTTGGTACCGTCCGCATTGAGTGCGAATCCTTCATCATGCAGAATACGAGTGGGTAGCTGCATCCAGCCGCTGACCCTGGACTGACTGACTTTCCAAGTAAGGCTGTTTTTTCGTGAACTACCGGTGACAACACCTTGTGTTTCCTGTTCCTGTCTCCATTCTGCAGGATACCTTCCGTTTTCTTGAATGCGTGTGAGAGATGTAGAAAAAAAGAACGTGCTGATATGGCGACTGCATACGCGATCTGCGTACGCAGCGATGCCCTGATGCCCCTGTCCGTAAAGATCATAAATATCCAAGATCTAAACACACCCCTGAGGCTCTGCAGCACAGGCCAGCGGGAGAACGTGTACTCCGGTGCGCGCGGAGACTGCCAGCCAGCTAGACGCAGCGTTGTTCGCGTCCCTTAGCTGAGCACGCCTAGCGGGGCTCAAAGGTCTCCTTATCTGACGCAAGCGCTTGGGGTTGTTGCTCTGGCACCAGTGCGCATAAGGCCCTGTGCGAAGCAAGCAACACTGTTGAAGGGCGAGCAGCGAACGACGACGCATACGCGACGGTTTCGCTCAAGATACTCATGTTTTTTCGACCGCCGTATCTAGGTTCGTCCCGCATCGATGAGATTCTCGATGAAGCCGAACGTGAAGGAAGGGTTGGGGATCAGGAGCGTTCGATTTTCCATAGTTCGGATCGGCAAGCGTCTCAGGATAGGACAAGTCCGAGTGCTGGTGACGGGCGTGCGGCCTCAAGCCAGCGACAAGGCGACGTGTCTGAAGAGTCTGACGCAACGGCGTCTGGTGGAACCTCAGTCGACCCTGTACGGCAATTCCAAGCGGATGAACAGCAACAATCGCGGATTAGGCGTACAGTTCGGACGATTCTCGCGGAAGACGACCTCATTCCGGAGTGCAAGGCCATGAACTTGCGTCTTTTCGAATATTTCTCGCAACCGACTGCGCTGCGCTCGCTCGTCCAGTTCGCAATCGGTTGTGATGATGATGAAGAACACAAGTACGCTGGCATGGCCACGGAGGTTCTATGCTCAGATGTTGAGCGCCTCAACGAGGCCTTTATCTCAAACGTGGATGTTTTGGAATTGTTCCTGGGCTTCGTGCGCCGCAAACCACCACTCGCGGCGGATCTGGTGTCGAATTTTGCAAAGATCTTTCTCTGTATGCTCCGAGCGAAATCGGAGGAGTTGCTTTCCGCAGTCGATGAGCACAAGTCATGGTTCTTCTCGCAGGGCATTTTACAACATTTACAGCACTCTGCGTTCAGCAATTTGATTATTGAGTTGCTGATCCAGAACGAGATCGTGATCTCCCGCAAAGCCGTGCACATATACGCACAAGTTGAATTGTTGAAACGCCTCGTGGATCTGTTTGTCAATGAAACAGAATCGCCTGACGATGAAACGCTCAGCAATGTCATGAGTATCATTGTTTCGCTCAGTGGGCGAGCGGTGCCGCTTGCCGAAGCCGCGGATATCTTCCACTCGGTTGGCGGCATACCGGATGAACTCGAGGGCGGATCCATCCTCGAGACCGCTGCAAGAGCGAATCAGCAGCACCAGCTTCGAACGGCGGCGAGCGGGCAGACCTCGATATGCCCCGATGAGCGCGACGAGTCGAGCGCCACGGCCATGAACCAGGAACGCAAAGCGCTCAAATCTCTGGACCTTTTGCGGCAACCGGAGCTTCTCGCGCGTTTGCTGAGCGCGTTTCGCCAGAGCGATGCGCACCTGCTCTATGGTCTAAGTATGCTCACGGAGCTCGTGTCTATTAATAAGGAGCTTTCTCATGAGTACGAAACAGTGCAGCACCACTGGGAACAGACGAGCTTGCGCCTATCCACAGCCAATGAACGACAAGATGCGGACACAGCGCGAGCCCCGTTGTCTTTGCCATCGTCGTCGTTGTTGCGTCCATCGTCGGAAACGACTGCATTTGCCAGCAGCGCCGAAGACAGCGACACGAGCAGCACGTCCTCAAGCGAACTGGGACGGACGCCTGCGGCCGCACACTCCATACGAAGCAAGATGGGAGAATTTGAAACCGCTTTGCAGGCGCATTTGCCGTATCTGTTGTCGCGACTCGAGGATGATGCTGAATCGGGGCATTTCGGGGTGATTCGATTGAAGCTCGTCGAGTTTTTGATTCAGATGATGCAGGATGTATCGCCGCAGCTTTGCAGCAGGCTTCTTGCGATGGGAATCCCTGCAACGCTGACTCGCTTGCTACGAGCCTACCCATGGGTCTCCGTGTTCCATCATCTCTACCATCGTGCGCTTCAAGAGACACTCCTTACACCCTTTCAATCATTCCTTCAAGCAGTTCAACCGGCGCTCGATGAGGCAAATCTGCAGGCTATCGCGGATGGTATCCTGATCCCCGACCGTTTACGCGCATGGTTTCTCGAGGCAAATATAGTCCAGAGTTTCGTGCAGCTCCAGCAGGTTGCGCTCAATGCGGAAAGCGGCCGCATATCACCCGAAGATATGCGAGCGCTTGTGCGCGCTGTACCCCAACTCGAGTGTACGGATCACGCGGCTCGAGCACCGCCTTCGCGCATACGAGTGGCACTTTCCGCGCATCTCGCGGAGATGATACTGGAAATCTACGAGCAGGTGTGCGTTCCGCTCAGCAAAATGACTGCCACATGCACTTCGGGACAAGAGGACGCTGCGCTGGCAACCGGTGCCCCTGGCTGGCAACCAGCAACAACCAAAGAGGCAACGGCGGGAACAGCGACTGTCGTGCCGCTGCTCCAGCGCACGAAACGCTCGAAGGTACCGCTTCTGGCGTTCCTGTCTCCGCTTCTCGGGCTAGATGAAGAGGGCGGCACGATGCTGGCGGCTTGGGCTGCCCTCGAGGCGATTGCTACCGGTCCCGTCTATGCCGAGAAATCCAAGCAGCACCGGCAGCTGGGTGGCCGTCGACCTAGCGGTCTCTCTTCGCACAGCCTGAGTGAAGATCTCGCTCAGCTGCCGACACTCACGACCGACAACGCCACCTCTATGGGCGAGGGCGACGACGAGGACGGTGACGTCGGCATGATAGGTGGTGTCGAAGACCGCCAGGATGTGCTCGAAGATCGCCGACGCCCGAGACTACAAGGCAGACCCCCGGATGGTGCCGTCTTCCAGGAGGACGCGAGTTCGTTCGTGGAGCAGCATGATCGAATGGATCCACTGTTCGAGGATATGGACGAGGATCGCGATGAATATTTACCGGCACCACCGTTCATAGATAACGAACAGCAGCAAGCGTCCTGCGGCGCCAAGGATGCGGGAACAGGGCCGAGTTCGGCACCGGAACTCAGCGTCGATGACATGATGACGGGTCTCAGCGAAGGCGAGCAGGAGTCGCTCACGCACTTCACGGATTATCTGTCACAGCGCGCAAGACGAACACCGGCAAACAGCAATCAAAGTGGAGAGCGCTCTCAGCGAAAAGATGCTCGGGATAATCAAGAATACTCCGTAACGTCCGCCGGGGCGCTCGACCTCCCCACCGCAGCGTCTCGCAGTGGCGCTGTCGAACGCGAGTCAGCATCGCAACCAGCGCCTAGGAACGCATCCCAATTGAATGCCTTCAGGCAGAGTGAAGCACCCGATAACGACTGGGTTGCATTTGCTGATGATCAACACGAATCTGGCGACTGATGAGTTTGGTCATAGTCCGTGCCGCGTTGCACCAGCCGGTGTTTCTCGTTGCACTGTGAACGCAATGGCTTGCTGCGCTTGAGCTTGAGCTTTCGCTGACGACGTTGCGGACGCTGCTCCACATCTAGAATCGCTTCTAGCGCCATGGAAAATACGATACGTTGTTCCTCTGGGGTAAACGTACTCCTTCTGACTGCAGCGCCGGTAGCAACATAGCCTCTGCCCAGAGGCAAGCCTGCTGCACCCGAGCTCCCGGTCAACAGCCACTGCAAAAGGGCTTCCAGCAGCAGCGGCAGCGGCGGCGGCGGCGGCAGCCGTCATCGTTGTTGCCATGATTCGAGTAGCCGTCGATGGGACTCACGGAGCGCGGAAACGTTTGTGTGAAGGCGGCGGTGGAGTCCCGGGCGCCCCGCAGCATCTGCGTCTCTTCGAGTGCCTCGATCGATGCGTCTACCCGGTTCCATAGAAGCGAACGAAAGCGTCCTAGCGCCGTTGGCAAAGGCTGCCACCATCCACTTGTGCTTTACGTTATCTGTGCTCTTAGTATCGAACCAGTATGCGTGGTTGCCTCCGAACACCGGCAACCAGCGTCCGAACGCAACTGCTCGGTGCTAGGTAGCAACAAACGGGGGCCGCCAAAGCACCCGTACCAATCGGTACGGCAACGGACCCCAACGGATACCGCCCTGCGTTTTGCTGGTGCCGCTCATGTTCCTTCACGTGACGCGCTGCAGTTCTTTTCAAGAACGAGACTATGTCCGATCAACAAGGAATCAGTGCCGGACACGAGGATTTCTTTCGAGTCGTCGTCGCTTTCGGTCGGCGAAAAGGTTTGACCTGCAGTCCGCGACGACTGGGTTTGCGGAAGGCACCAGGCAGGCGGTAGCCATCCTCGGTGCGGCCGGGTATACGGGTTCGGAGCTCGTGCGCTTGCTTCTCAGGCATCCGCACGTTGAGATCAAGGCTCTGAGCGGCACGGAACGTACCAAAGGGCGTCCCTACGGTCAGGTTTATCCGCAATACGCGTTCGAGAGCATCATTTCTGCGAACGGGAAGCAGGGACCTTCCCCAGTGCGCTCGTTGCCGCCGCTGTGTTTAACGGAGGAGGTTGATTTCAGTCAAGTGGACACTGTTTTCTGTTGTTTGCCGCATGCGACAACGCAGTCCATCGTCACAAGCATTCTCCAGAGCGCTGTCGGGCGTACCCCGCGCGTCATTGACCTATCGGCAGACTTTCGCTTAGCGGACGTGCACACATACGCCCACTGGTACGGAACGCCGCATCGGGCACCGGATCTTCAAGCTGAAGCAGTTTATGGTCTCACTGAGTTTGCCCGAGCTGATATCAGGAGCGCGCGCTTGGTGGCCAACCCTGGCTGCTACCCAACGGGTGCCCAGCTGGCGCTGGTCCCGCTCATTCGCGCCCAGCTTATCGCGCTTGACGACGTGATAATCGACGCCAAGTCTGGAGTGACTGGAGCAGGTCGCTCGGCAAAGGAAGCCAATTTATTCTGTGAAGTGACGGAGGGTATGCACGCGTATGCAGTGGCGAACCATCGTCACGCTCCCGAGATCGAACAGGGCCTCAGTCGGGCAGCGGGACTCGGGAACAGCGGTGTGGTGGTCAACTTCACCCCACATCTGGTGCCTATGGCACGCGGCATTCTTGAAACGATCTACGTGAGATGTCAGGCCGGAGTGACACCGGGCGACTTGCGCGCATGTCTCGAACAGGCGTACGGCGAGGAGAAGTTCGTGCATGTGCTTGCAGATCCACAGCAGGTTCCTCAGACGCGCTATGTGCGCGGAAGCAACCACGTCGTGATGAATGTCTTTCCGGATCGGTTACAAGGGCGAGCGATTCTAGTCGTTGCCTTTGATAACATCGTGAAGGGTGCCAGCGGTCAAGCAGTGCAGAATATGAACGTGATGATGGGTATACCGGAACACACGGCTTTGGAGCAGGGCCCGCTCTTTCCCTAACGCTGTTCGATCGACCACGGGATGATTCCTCCTTGGATTCGGGTAAGGGTTTTAGGAATCATGGAGCGCGTGCAGGGCGCCTGTCGCAATCGCAGCTAGCTGGTATGCATTCCGTGCTTTCTGGCGAGCTTGCGCTTGCACCTGCACGGTGCAGTCCATTAGGAGATGCCACTGCTGCCGAGCGGCGGCCTTTCCGTGCGAAAGCAATGAAATAGACGCGATTGTGGACCGCATGGAGAGGGTGAATGTTCTTTCCCTTGACGTTGTCTCCCGGGAAGCAGCATGTCTGTGTGGATGTCCGGATCGCGTCACCGCAGCTGCCACTGCAGCCGTTCGTTTTTAAAACCGAATGCTGGACTGTCTGTTCTTTTTCTGCCTTTCGATTCTATTCCGAACTTGGTTTCGATGTGCAGCCTCGTCATTCCAAGTGCAGCAGTATGGGCTTGTGGATCCATACGTGGTTTTAGGATTCTCGGTCGTTGTTTTGGAGTGGCTCCTTGGCGGCTTTGGCACCGGAGTTGGTTCCGTCACCGTTTTCAAGATGATTCGTGACACCCTTCGACAAGGCTTCGTTGAATACATGATACCATCATCCAATTCATACGCACAAGCCTCCGCGCGTCTCTTGTATTCAATTCTAGCGTGCTCACATCACGAATGCGTCGTATGTTCAAGGTTTCTGGTCCACCACTGCGATTTCTGAGGTCAGCCATTTGTGCCGCTGCATTGGGGACTATAAGAACTCGATATCATGCCTTGGCGAGTCGTTCCTAAGCAAATACCAGAAGCTCACGGATGTTCTCGTACCAGATGATAATCGATTCGGGTGAAAAGACAAATCACCACCGCTTGTGGCCATCGACGCTGCGGCATTGAACAGCCGAAGTATACTAGCGCTCTCGGAATACGCTCCCATATGCTTCTGCCATTCCTGTTTGCATCGGAAAGGGTCTTGGACTTGGATTTCAGTTCGCCCAGCAATCGCTGCTAGGGCAATTCACGTCACCGCTTTGTACGAAGAGAGCGTTGACGGATCGGAATTTCTCGACTAGTTCTTCCTCTTTGATGCTCCACTCGGTACTTGTTTCATCATGGACAACATCGCGTTCCACGAATCCTTTACTGGATGAAACAGTGCGCGTTTGTGCGTGTCGCGAACAAAGTACTCACCAGCGGGCTTGCTCTGCTGAGGCCCGTGATCGTGAGATACGCCACGGGGCACGGTAACGAAGGAGGGTACCGCGTTGAGCCCTCTGCGCCCGCCAGGAGCATGTACTGGACGATGAAGCGAGCGTTTACGCGCCACAAGCCGGCCTCGGATGTAGAGGAGGAGAAGGAAGAGGAATTTTGGTGCCTGCATGGGAACAAACGCACCACAGCAATGCGTAACCGCTGCATAGTTCGCACCGAGGCTCTATCCGAGGAAGATGAGATTGGCAAGCGAAGCGTGGATCGCAACATCTGCCTTTCCATGAAATGTGTCGACAGCAGCCTGAAGTAGCGAAATCAGGACCTTAAAGTTGCCATCAACATGCTTCTGCAGCTGGCAACAGTGCTGGACCAAAAGGTTTGACCAGCATACCTGACGCCAGAAATAAGAGAGAGGCGGTGGAAGCAGCCTCAGAAAATCCCGCCACGATTCGTGTTGAAGATAGTGGCAAGCGTGACCAACCTATATGGTCTACTTCAGGAGTAGAAGACCCGTTCCATTTTCTTCTGGAATGGGTGTCTAAAGATTCTGAGTGTATTCTGCGAGAGCATGGTCTGCTATGAGCGCGATGCTGCAGCGCGACATGCGCATTCTTCCAAAATCAGTGTCGGGCAGATGACGGGCGCATCACTGGTATTGCTATCAGGGGCTGGAGCATGTGGCCACTGGCGGGCACTCTTTTCGCTCACGCTTCAATCATTTGGCCCGGACTCTCTCACATGGTACCTCCCGGCTGGCAGCACGACACCAGGATGGCGTATGAGATGAAATGCAATGTGTTGCTGGCGAAGCGCACGACCTGCAGAGCCTCGCAGCTGCGCTTGAGCCTTATATCATCTAGAACGCAGTCTTTTGCGCGCAGATTTTCCCCTGAAAGGCAAAGTACTGCCAGATTGACGCTGCATTCATGTGGCGCCCTCGTCAGCTCAGCCTTGCGAGTCACGAACCGAGTTGCAGCGGGCCATGCACTGGACTCGGAATTAATGGAGGTGGTGGAGGTGGTGGAGGTGGTGGAGGCGGAACGATCGCCCCTGGGGCCTTGGTCGCCAAGTCGGTGGTACCCGCATGAAACGTCGCTATCTGAGGTGCCATACCATCACCCGTTTTCCACCACAGGAGATGCGCGTTTTCTTTCTCGGCCTCGTCCAAGTCAGCGCCAACGCGCTGTCGCCAGGTACAAGCAGTATTTTCATTCAGAGCGCGAGTCTCAGCGAGTGATTGATCCCACAACTCTACGAACTGCCATAGATAACGAAACAGATCATCACGAAGACTCGCTCGTCGAGTCGCGACTTCCGGGCCGCCCACAAAACCCTGCTCCGTCATAGGCAAAAGCAGGAGCGTATCTTCAACTGCTTCGTTCATTTCCCGCAGACGCTGCGCAAGCTGTTGTAACTTCGCTCGCGCCGGTTCCAGCCAGCGACGAAAGCACCTTGAGAGCGCACGTCCCGTCGGCTCATTTGCGGAGAGCTCGCACTCGGAGGTGAGCTCCTGTAGATCATGCTCTAGCTCGCTGAAACCGGTGGATATGTGATCGAGTTCAATTCGAGACGCAGTTTGGACACTGGCGAGCTCAGTTCCCAGCTCCAAATCTGCAGCCTGATGCTCACTGCTTTTCCGGAGCACTGCGCCCGCATAGGATATCACTGAACGAGAGCGAGCGAGCTGCGGAACCGAGTCGATGGTAAAGCCAGCGGCATTCGCCCGCGCAGAACCGGCATTGAGAACATTTCCAATCACGAGAAGCACTTCCAAAACAAGACGCAAGCGCCTGGACTGGCGAATCTCCAGACACGCTCGGGTCACGCTGGCCACCGCAGCGTCCAGTTCCTGGAACGCTTCCGTGAAGCGCCGCATGGTGCTCCATGCCGCGGCCTTTGCAGCGATACGCGGTACCCGCTGCAGCATCGTGAGCATAAACCGTTCGGGATACAGCAGCCGTTCCAGAGCAATGTCCTTTCGGGTCTGGAAGGCCTCCAGCAGGCGCGCCTGCTCTGGTGCTGATGGAAGCATCGGTGCTAGAATTTCGAAAAAGTCTGGATCGAGGGCGTCGAGATCACCGTGTACAAACGCATCGGCTACAGCCTCGCTAGAAACGTTTCGGAATCTGCCCAGCAAAATATCGAGGTTGCGGACGTGCTTCGCGTCCAGCACTGCGAAGCTCTCCGGTGCGTCAGCTGGTGCCGTTGACCGGCCAGCAGCAGCGCCGAAACCGGATGCCACCTCTTGGCTGAAGAGCTTCGCCATTTCGTCCATATCCGGGATCCAGCGCAGTGGACGCAGATCTGACCAGATGGAGCCCGGTACTTGGTGCAATGGAACACAATTCCAGTGCAAGCGTCTCCAGACACGCGTTCGGGGCCCATTGCCGCCATTGGCACCTGCTGGTGTCGCCAGGTCGAGAGCCGGTGACGGCAGCGGTGGCTGCGGCGCACGGGAGACCGACGGAAAACGGGGTCCCGGCCTACGTACCGGGGATCTGGCGTCTGATCTCGTTGCAGCAGCAACTGCAGCAGGCTGCTGTGCCTTACCCGAGGAGATGGACAGCCCCACGGGTCTCTGCTCGAACCTCGAGATCCTTTCCGAGATGGTATCTGGGGGCGGATTTCCCGTATCCCTGATCACGTCTACATTCGTTGCAAAGTGCAGCACCGTGAGACTCTGGTCCGGAGCCTCCAGCTGGGGCGCAATGGCCGATGTCTCCACCAGGGACTGCTCCACAGCGACGTTCGTGCAGGCGGCTCGTGAAATGGATACTTGTCCACCATGGTCCACAACAGAGAGATCACCATTCGGTGCGAGTATGACAACGGCCTCTGACGAATGATCGGCAACGAATGCGTCAGCGGCCTGGTGATCGCGCGCTGTTGCTACCGCAAGCGGATCCAGCATCGAAGTCTGGACCTGGACGGAACGCGTGCGCTTCGGCTGCACCGTCCGATGGCGTCCATGGCCGATGCCGAAGCAACCGATTGGCAAACAGGCCGCGGATAAGTACGTGGACGTTAGTTCAGGAGCGAGCCTTGTACAGCCCATTAGAGCGAGTGCCCTGAACGCTCGAAATACCAGCAACACGCTATCCCGCTGGTATGCGTTCGGGGTGCGCACGCACAGGTGCACGCCCGCCGGCGCACGCATCGGAGCGGAGGCGGCACGCATCGGCCGTTCGTGAATCTCCAGCTGCAACGTGTCCTCGGCACGCATCGGCCGTTCGTGAATCTCCAGCTGCAACGTGTCCTCGGCACGCATGTCTATATGAAGGGATTCGCTCCACGGGCGGCATTTGGGGTAGAGGCCGATGATGCCGCGCTGCGATAGCGTCAGCGTGGTGCGCATTCGCCGGTTGGGTTTCCCCGGCGGTCTCTGGATCCAGGAGCGAGGCAGGCGCCAGGTGCCACGCTGGAGCACCGCTTCGACATCGATGCGCAGTTCCTCGTGAATGGTAATGACGGATGCCGTACGAACCGTAGCACCAGTGTCCAAAACGGCTGCAATGATACAGCCGACGTCGTCTGCAGTGACTGGGTAGCGTGCTTGCGGAGGTCCGTACTCGAGGTCGGCGCGTTCCACGATGGTTTCGGTGTCGCTGTACGGAAGGGTCCGTCGCCACTGCTGCACGACACCGTCCCAGTACAGGTACGCGGCTGTTTCGGTGCGTCCACGGAGGACGTTCGGTGGCGAGACAGGGTCGGTGGCCGCGAACGCTCCAGCTCGCTGCGAAGCGACGGGCGCAGCGCTCGAGCCGACCGCTGCCTTCATCGATGAAGCCAGACTGCTTGAATCCATCTGCAACAGGACTAACTCTTCCCTCAGCGCTGCAACTCGTTGCATTCGATGGAGAAGTCGCAGCCAGGCTTCGGCTTCGAGCGCTTCAGCAAAGTCTATTCGATAGGCCACCGGGAAATCTCGCTCCGCCGCAACGCCGCTGACGAGAAGCAAACGTAAAGACGTCGAAGAAATCCGCTTTATATGCAGCTTCGAGACACGTAAACACAGGTTGTCATGATGAAAGTGCACGCGATCCAAGGTCGAGTTCACGCACGCGTTCGTGGCGACTGTCGTGCCGGAAACACCGTCCCCGCGCTCCACAGTGAGTAGAACCGAGGTTTCAGGTTGGAACGCAGCCCGAGCAACTGCCTCAGCAATACAGAGCCTCCGCTGCGTAACCAGAGCCAAAGCATTCGTTTCCATTTCAATGGAAAGGGAACGTGCTTGCCCAGAGTTTACCGAGCAGCCACGGAGACTCACGTTGCAGGCGAAAGGAGAGAAGCGAACCGATCCGCCCCGGGAATTTGAATCCGCGCAGCGCGATCGCTCGCCAGCGGCGGTATGATGGCGGCCTCATTCGCGGGCATGATAGGATGTATCAAAACGGCCAGTATACCCGGGAGGGAGTATGGGTTATGGAGCTTGGACCTAGGTGTAACGATGGGTGCTTTACCGTACACCGATATGAAACGTGCAATCGGTGAGCGCTGGTCTGCGCGTAAACGTTTCGTCAAAGAAGATAATCAGGTGGTTTCGTTCGCCTGTGTCTATGGTCATCGATGCTGTTGACACCGCAATATACGGAGCGCCGGAGGAAAGCATCGCAGCATATCAAAGCTCTTGGATGGGCTAACTGGATCCCGGTATTTCCACTGAGATTCCCAGAATACGACGCTCGGACAAGGCGGAAGAACGCGGCGCGTCGCGCGTTCGTGCTCGTTCCGGGAGCGCATGATGCATAAACTCCATTTCGAAAAAACGTACGCTGCGACCCGCATAGGTCCGTAGGTTCTGTGCGGAATTCAAGCTTTCATTCACGTTCTATCACAATACAGTTGAAACTGCGCCCAGCCGCGGTCTCGAAGCAGCCATCAATGCTGTTTGCGCGCACCATCTCGGGGCAAGCCTTGCTGGATGTGCGTTTTCAGCATGTTTCGAGGCGTCTCGCGCGACAGCGGCCATGCTTTCGTGTGCAGGAGCGCTTCCATCTATCGCGCGGGTTGCCGGTCTTAGAAGGACGCGCATTGCGTTGCGGAGGCATGCCATCGGCTTGTCCAGACATGCCTCGGGAACGAGACGCTCGTCGTGCACAGTATCGCTGCCGCCGTGCAGAGGTGACCCTGTTCATTAGCGGTGTCACCATGGCTCTGGGGCCGAATACCGGATGCAGCACTTTCCTCCATCTATCCATCCGAACGTCCGTCCGACCATTGATCTGCTGCCTTGTGTGCCAGTAGATGTAGACGACGTACGTAGACCAGCGAGCCGCTTGCTGCAGATCTATATCCTGGTGTCTGGTTCTATGGATGCGGAACGTCGCCAAGCTGTCCGGATCGGTCACGGAATCCACCAAAGCCTACGTCGTGCGCCCCGAACATGCTCGTCTCTGTTCAACGGTACAGAAGCGGGATGTCCCGGGTCGCTACCTAGAGACATGATGCGTGTTCGGAGCGCATCATTCCCTGATCCGAGGTCCCTGTCAGACGCGTCTGCGATTCACATTCACCGGAAGAAGCCATCATCCATGTCACAAGGCTCACGATTGTACTCCATTATGGAATCGAAGCTCGTCGCTTCCGAGACTCGCAAACGAGGGATTGTACTGCGCGTCAAGCTTCCAGCTTACGGCAAATGTCATTATTCATTGGAGACCCAGCGAGGCAGGCCCACAAACCTATGTTACCTGGACGCCAACTCGCGACGCTGTCGTCTCGATGCACGCCTTGTAACGTCCTGGGATTTCAGGCGCACACACGAGAGATACCCGACTGCCCGCGTGCATCATCCGATACGGAGCGCGCACCAGCTGAGCGTTTTGATGAATTATGTCGAAAGGCTGTAGTTTATTTCCCACGAATACAGTGAGACAAGAGAGCGTAACAAAAGAGGAATCATGCGTTGTGCTCTCGATCTCCCTATCATTCAGAGCCGAGGAACGCTACGAGGTGTCCTCATGTCCGTGATCATTTCGGGGCGGGAAAGCGAGGATGAATCACGACCGGATCCTCCGAATGCGCGAAAACCGTCAATTGCCTGTTGATGAAACTTTCTCGATGATGCGTCAACTGTGGGGTCGCGGGAAACGGGGTATACCTCGAGGCGACACTTCGTGGGGCACGGCGAATCTGTTTTGGATCTTTAGGGCATCGGCACGGTCGCATGGTGGATCAATTTGTTTATTCTTATCTGGGGAGGTGTTCTGGAGTCGCTCGTACGCGACAGCGTCTCTAGTGGAACAGAAATCTTGTTCTGGCTACGGGCAGCTTACACTGCTGTCAGAAGCATCTGATTTCATGCATGGATCCCTACGATGCGAAAAAGAACAGAGATCAACGAGTGATTAGCAACTCGAGAACAGCTTCTTCCCGGCTTCACGGTGAGCGTTGAAAGGGAAAAAAGTTTTCCGTAATTTCGAAAGTGTATCGTGTTGGTGGAATTTGGCGCGAACCGGACGAGTCCGTCAGGCCAGAGCTCGCTGTGCCTCTAAGGTGCCGGGCCAGTAGCGTGTTCTGAGCAGCTCGTCCGCAACGCAGTTTATTCTGCGACTAGGGGCAGTTAAGCTGCGTCTGGGCGTCGCCCATGTTGCAATTATCTCCTAGCATATCGCTTCGCTCTGTCGCAGGCGGCAGGTCTGCTTACCCATTTTTCAGGCTCCCAGAATGCTTACATAATCCGATTCCGTACCTGGTGAAGCGGCCCGCAATCCGATGCCCTCAGCAGTATGGCAAAGCCTTCTTGTCCCCGTGCTGCATCCGCATCAGCGGTTTAGGCGCAATCGCGGATGCAGCAAGACAGGCACTCGCAACACAATGGAACATTCAAAACGGCAAGTGCATCCAGGCAGAGGCAAGGGCCATGGAACTTGGACGTAGAGTGCATCATGGTGGACGCTTTCCCGAATACCAGTTTCCAATCCGCAGGCGAGGATCCCCGATCAACAGAAACGTTTTATCAAACGAAGAAAAAGATGCATTGCACGTCGATACCCGAAAAGGGGCATCGCACGCCTGATGATGCAGCGTCGGCGCCGCCGCTGCCGCCGCTGCCGCCACTGCCCCAAACGTACACCCATCCCAGCAAGTTGTCTAGAGACACCTGCTTCGTTTACGAAACAGCAATAGCACCGTTTGCGCTCGCACCGCACTCTAGAGACCGTACGTTGCTCCGGCTATGAGTGAGAGAGAGAGTCCCGCAGATGCTGGGCCCGAGAAATCCGTGCACCCGCTTCAGTTTTCCTGGACGTTTTGGTATGATATGCCCCGGGGAATCAAGCCTTCCCAGGAGAACTGGAGCAACAACGTCAAGCCGTTTGCCGAGGTCGACACGGTGGAAAAGTTCTGGGCCGTCATGAATAATATCGTGGAACCGTCTCGGCTTCCGCCTGGTTCCAACCTGCACGTTTTCAAGCACGGAATCAGGCCTGAGTGGGAAGACGCCATGAACGAGGCCGGGGGCAAGTGGGTAGTCACCCTGCCAAAGAAGGAGCTCCCCCGAATCGATGAGTTCTGGCTGAACTCGCTCATTGGGATTCTGGGAGAACACTTTGAAGCGAAGGCGAGTGATGACATTTGTGGGCTCGTGGTGAGTGTTCGCAAAGACAGAGGCCGACTGGCGCTTTGGAACAAGAGCGCTTTACGGGAGGACTTGCGGCGTTCTATTGGAAAAAGGTGGCGCGAAATCCTGTCTAGTGGCGGACTGCCGCGCGATCTTGATCTTGAATACATGGTACACAAGGACGCTATGGCGTATGATCGCTCGTATGTGAGTAAGGCGCTCGATCGCCTCTGAAACCTTGGCGCTGGGAGCGAGCTGTGGTGCGACTGCCAGCACCAACGGGTACGCGTGCGACACCTGGACTCGGCTTTGGAAACGATCACCGCACGCTGCGTGTAACGTCGTCGGCAAAGCCGTTTTCCCTGCGTCTAGCATGAGCCGGCGAAACGGAAACCGGGCACTGGTGTAGCGGGTCCAGGAAACGAACCCAACGACAGCATCCGGGGCAGCGGAGGCGGCTTCCACTGGCCAGTCGCGTCGTGAAAGCACTCTGCCGGTGCTGGACGCGGGAACGGGCATTGCAGCTCGATATCAACGCACGTTGAAACACATGTGCCGATATGCTGCTGGTGCGACTCGGAATGTGCGTTTCCATTCTGGTGCTGCAGCAAGATCCCTGTAAGAGGCGTAAGTTTGGCGAAGCGCCTTTCGTGACCGCTTCTCTCTGCTTTACGGTGCGGCTTTCGTCGCAAATGGGGTCCAACGGAATCAGAGATCAAAAAGAGGCTCGGTTTGCACCAGAGTGTTTCGCCAGCACTTTCGGACGATGAAAATCTCTGAGCGCTGCGGATATTGGCAGCAAAGCCTTCACTGATGGGAGCGTTTCGGTGGCGCTTCGAGAGTATTTGCGTGATTGCGTGCGCTGTTTTGGTGTATCGTGATTGTTTCAAGTCATTTCAAAAGCTATCCGGATTCTGACTTGAGCTGTACACATGCTTTACTAAATCTGAGCCTCGGTTCCACTGGCCAGTACCGACTGTAAGACTTGGAGTAACCTGCTTTGCGCCTTGTGAAGAAAACTGTAAACGCCCATCCAGCTCGTCTTGAAGAGCGAACGCGCACGCCTTTGTTGCATTTCATGCACGCCCCAGCGCGTACTGGAAGCGCCCGAGACACAGCGCAGTCGTGCCGAGTTTATGTCCAGAGCCGGCACCTACCCTATATACACTGCTAGGCACGAGACGCGATCGCGTTCCAGACGGAAGCGAGTGCATTCGAATCGGTCCCTGTTCATGATGCGGTTCGGCGCCCAAGCACAAAGTGCGACGCGCATTGATGGACGCTCACCGCAACCAGGGCGCCACGGCTTTCCCTCGTTGCTGTCGCAAGATGCCGCATGTTATCCCGTCAGCAAGCGAGCCGGGCATCCAAACTTCTTCGCGCACCCGTCTCCATCCCATAAATAAGGACTTGCTGCTTACGAAGATCTACACCCTCGATAGTACACTGCACAGGAAACATATGGCAGCTTCGCGTGGCCTTGCGCGGTGCCAACACGCGCACATGACGTGTGGAAACGATGGACCGCAACGCCAGGGCGCAGATGCGAACAGCCTCGAGTCGATGCCCATACAGGTAAGACGACGCTGTGCAGTGATCATGTGGCGCTGGCGCCGGCCTTGCTGGCGCCGTCGTGGGCGCTCACCGCAGGCACTAGGCACCCGGAGGATCGCATGAATGCGCATGTAATTCCGAAGGCAGGCACATCCACTGCTGACCGATGGAACTCGAACGTGTCGCGCGGCATGGAAGACGCTCTCCCCGATACCGATAGCAATCGCGCTATCGGGCCCGTCAGGTTCGTTGAACGATTCTGTAGCCAAAAAGGGGTGATAAGCACAACGGGTCGAGCACGCACACATTCCCGTTCTTCCATCGTATTGAATGCGTTCCTGAGTGCCGCCACGCTGCGCAGACCTGCCCTCATGACCCTGAAACAACAATATCATGGATAAGCTGTCGATCCTCGATGAGTCCGTGAGGCAGCGTGCAGCGAGGCGCCTCCGACGGACCCCGTCCAGGCGCGAAACTGCGGCACGCGCAACGTCCGTTCGCTGCTCAGCGTGTCGCCTGCCGGGAGCCTCTATGCAGACAGGGCCTATCGCGGCCATTCACGGGATCATCCCGAGTTCCAGATGCCCGCCAGCAGTACCGAGAGGGTTTCCATTCATGACTGAACAGAAGGGGCATCGGAGGTGGCGGCAGGCCTCAGTGATGGCGGCCGTTTCGTGCGAGATGCTCCGCGGGACTCGATCGCAGGCTCGCACCTCGCTCCGCCTCGTACTCCCCGTAAAACGTGACCACATTCTTCTCAGTCTCCCAGAGACGAATTCTGTACAGCAATAATCCAAGGTGTGGCTCAAGCCAACCCCAAATGACCGCAGCGAGGTTCTCAGTCGTTGCCGGTAGAGCGTGCGCATAACCGCCGTTTTCTGAAGCAAACTCATTTACATCCTCGTCAATCGACGCATGATCGAGCTTCTCGAGCACATGTTTCTCGATTACTTCCTTCAATAGACGCATGTCGAGCACCATACCGGTCTGAGCATCGACTGGACCTCGAACCGTAACCTCCAGAACATAGTTGTGTCCGTGGCGTCGTGCGCACGGCCCAAACAGCCTCTCGTTTTCTTCCGGACTAAGCTTGCCCGCTCTCAGCGCATGACATGCGGAAAACGTCACAGCGCGTGTTAACTCCACAACCGGCCTCTGGATATGAACCATTGGTCTCGAGCGACTCTGGAGCGAGAGCGCCCACCTGCAACGGATACAAAGCTCGCGAACGGTTTCGTGACGCTGCCCGATCAATCTCCCGAAAATCGCGCCAAAAGAGGAGCCTGCGCAGTAGCGCCAGGCACCGTTTCTGGAGGACTGGCATTGAGGCATCGAACTGGTATCATCCGGTAGCAGTATTTTCGGGACCAGGGCCAAGACGATTCTGGCTCTCAAAACGTGTCTATGTGACGCTGATCCCGGTCCAGTGTTCACTGCAGGGCTAGCACACACAACGAACCAGCGTCTTGCTGGTTGTAGCGTGTGTTGCAGGCGCTCGCGAAGGTGCTGGATGCGCAGCCTCCGCCGCCGCGAGGCTACTCTATGGTACCAGCACGGAGCTGCGCCTGTCCGTACTCAGGGATATTGAACCTTGGAACGTCAATATACTTTCTTGATGGCATGGGAAGATCGTATGTGGTGTCGGCCTGTGGCGTTCCAGCCTCGCTCGACAGCTGACCAGTACCATACCAGTGTCTTGGCGCAGGCGAGGATCCGAATCTTCCCCCTGTTTCCTAATGTCTTTATTGCATCCGAACTCCACAGCGTT
>Ga0078972_1010184_pt1 | contig 17812 bp, 15 predicted proteins | sample YelNatPaOPGAMG01_FD_67568 | JGI IMG/M metagenome (GOLD analysis project Ga0078972, IMG submission 67568) | Hot spring thermophilic microbial communities from Obsidian Pool, Yellowstone National Park, USA - OP-RAMG-01 (SPADES assembly) (version 2) | ecosystem: Environmental > Aquatic > Thermal... | reverse complement strand
TGATTGCGGCCAAACGATTGTTGCAACGAGTGCTGCCCCGTTATGGACGGTTCTTTGATGTAGCCTTGACCGATGCCCTCTATCTGGAGGCCCCTTTCTACAACCTCTGCCTAAAACATCACAAGCACGTGATCAGTGTCCTTAAGGGTGAACAACGACTCCTTCTTCAAGATGCCCAAGGTGTCTTCTCTCTGATAGAACCTAATGTTTGGAAAGAAAAGCATGCTCAGATCCGGGCATGGGATGGAGAATGGTTTACCACGGCCGAAGGAATTAAGGTTCCTCTTCGAGTTCTTCGGAGCGAGGAAACGGTCACAAAAAGGTACCGCAAAAACCACCAATGGATTGAAAAGACAGAACTCCACCACTGGTGTTGGACAACGACCCTCTCCATCTCTCAAATCCCCACACGCCTGCTCTGGCACATCGCTCACCGACGCTGGGAGATCGAAAACGATTTACTTCACACCCTGGTGAGTTACTTCGCCCTCGATCACTGCTTCAAGCATCACCCCACGGCCATCCTTAATTTCATCCTCACCCTTTTTATCGCCTTTGTGCTCCTACAGAGTTTCTACTACAGGAATCTTAAACCTCAATGGCGCATCCATTTGACCTTGATCGGTTTGACCAACGAACTCCATCTGAGCTTAGTTACCATGGATATTCCTGCTCCCTGGATCACTTTCCGAGGAGGATAGCTTCCTCCTCACCTCCTATCATTAGGTCTTTCTAATTCTCCCTTCCAGGGATAATGGAGATGTTTTGTCCCTGTACCCTTATCTCTTCCATTCAGGCCTCCAAAGGCGATTGCGAAAATGCTCCTATTATCTCTTTGAGCCCCTCTCAATTGATTTCACCATTCCACATACCCTATTTCCACGTCCTCCCCCATTGCTGCCCTCTCTATTTACGGAATTTCTGCCGTTTCAGGGATTAGTTATAATCCTTGTTAAAAATAAGTTTAAAATATTAATTTAATGCTAAACATTTTTTGAATTAGAAAAATAAATATCTTATTCCCCCTCTATTAAAGAGTTAATACTCCATTGTAAATTTTTATTAGATTGGGATAGCTCTAATTGACATAATAATGTTTAAATCTCATATTGAAAGTTAGAGATAAAAATATTTCCCTTTTAAGAGGAAAAAGCTCTTATTTATTGAAGATGATAGAGACATTATTAGAATTGTTTAAAAAAAGGTTATTAGAAAATTCTTTTTCACTTGATTTAACCTTTGATGATGAGTTAGGTCTCTACTTAGTTACTCAAAACATATATGAGTTAATACTTCTAAGTATAAATGGTCTTAAAATTTTAAAAACCATAAGAAATACAAAAATCCAAACACAAACTATCTTTTGACCGTAAAAGGTCTCGAAGGTAATAAGGTAATATTGTTAAACTATTTTTATTCAATGAACTTCTTGCAAAAATAAATGCTATTCTTAGAAATGGAAGGGGAGAGATATTTTCAAAAAATTAAAGATAGCAAATCTAAAAGTTGAAACCCACGTATTTTCCGGGGAAAAAATCGAATTAACACCCAAAGAGTAGGGCCTTTTGGAATTCTTCAAGAGAGATCTAAGGCAGATTATTACTTGAACAATGATTTCTGAAAAGATTTCTGATTATCATTTGATACATCAACCAATGTAATTGATGTATATATTTTTCATTTAAGAAATTAAATAGATAAAGATTTTGAGCCCAAATTGCTTCACACCGTCAAGGGAATTGAATATGTTCTCAAAGAGAAAAAATACAGTTTATAACAGGACGGAATTTAAATTAAATTTCTGATATATCCTTACATCTATTATTTCAATCATAATTATCTGTTTTTATAATTAATTCAATTTAAAATATTAAACTCATGAAACAACTTAATAAATTTATTATCAATGAGTTAGAAGAATTAAGAGAAGTCTGATAAGGATACCTATTTATAGTAATACTCTAAAAGATTTTGAAAGCTATTTGCAAGAAAAAGCTTTATATTCTATCTTTTTTGTACATTCAGAGAGGACGGTAATCAATTTACAGTTCATTAATTTTAAAGAGATTATATACGATTCTAATAAGAATCCTGTAAAAAAGATTAGAAATAGGAAACAGATTATAGAAAGCATTAGCTCCTCTAAGAAAAATACTCCTTTTCTGGTTATTAATACTTTCTTCCCTATCACAATGACCAGCAAGCATTATTATTAAAATGAGTACAAACCTTAAATCTGTCAGAAAAAGCCTTACAAATTTTAAGCATAAATAATCACGCTACTTATATTATGAATTTTCAGCTTCTATGTGGATTAAGAAATTTTAATTTTAATTTAATCTTTTTTTAATCTTTAAAGATTATCATTTAAATTAATGATTTCCATTACACGGGTTGTTTATCGTCTAAGAGGAATTCTTGTTAGTATACCTATTATTTTTTCAATTTTTTCTTTTTCTCTTGAAACTGAAAAGGACTTAATAATTTGGCCATTGGGTCTTTTTATTTTTATTTCAGGTCTTTTTTTACGAATTTGGGCACAGCAACATTTGCATTATCGTCTAAAGATCCATAAAAGATTAACAGTTACTGGTCCCTATTCACTCGTTAGAAACCCGATGTATATAGGGAATATACTAATCTGTTCTGGTCTTACTATTATCTCTGAATTACTATGGATTCTTCCAATCACACTTTTTTATAATTTTGGGCTCTATTCGCTTGTAATCCGATATGAAGAAGTTCACCTTATAGAAAAGTATGGGGAATCTTATCGTAAATATAAAGAGAAAGTTCCACGATGGCTTCCCAAGAAGTTAAATCCTAAAAATTTAGGGCTTTTAAATCAGTATTTTTGCCAATCTTTAGTTGTCGAATTTCCAATTTTATTTTTATTACTGCCATATATTATCAAAGAAATAATAGATTGAATTTCTTTAATATATTACGAAATAATCAATGACGAAATTTTTTGATAAAAGGATGAAATTCTATAAGCAAAAATTGCCCATTTCCATTTTTAGCCTGTAATAATACTGGGAGTAAGGACTTCGTTATTTATTCTAATATATTTCATCATCACATAAATAATTCTGAAACATCTGAAGTTTCAAAAAGGGTTACAATCATTGGTAAGGAGAGGATCTATGGTTAGGATTGGAATTACGCTTATACTGAATTTTTAGACATTGCTCCAGCTTTTTTTAAATTGTTCACTTTTTAAGAAAAATTTTTCTTAAGATACTCCACCAATATCGCTAATTCCACGGAATATTCTCAATACCATTCTACAATATTGAGATTGTTTTTTGCTATATTCCAATTTTCCATGAAGGTACTGATTATCAATTTTTGTTCAAACTCTCATTTATCTATCGCTTTCATTTTCTCCTCAATTCTGGTCTTGGAATTATTCAAGAGGCCATACTATTTATAGTCGTAGCCAATTGCAAATTTAAAATAAATAACAAAAATAAGTTAATCTATATTAATACCCCAAATTGGGCTTTTCCACTTTTGCCTAATTGTATAAAAATATTTATATCAATAATATAAAGACCTATAATAAATTCATAGAGGTTTTTCATTGAATATTTATTGTAATTTTTCATTGGGATTATATCTAACTTTCAAATCAAATTTCAGAAGATTGAACGATATGATTTTAAAGGCTAAAAGGATTTTAGGTTGGCTTTTCATTTATTTTTTATCATTCTGACCCTTCTCGGTATTGCTACTTAGACTTTATCATAATTATAAGAATATTATTTATGAGTATTTAATCGAACACAAGTTTTCAAATGTTAAAAAACTTAAGAGGGATGATTTCCGGTCAAATTTTTAATAATTGGGTACATTGAGAGGTGCAATTTCATTAAAATCTTAATTATAAAAAGCATTGGAAAGTAAAAAAAATTTTTATTAATATATTTGGGAAATTTTGTAAATAAAACAGATGTTCGGGCCTACCATCTTCTCCTAACAAAGATGAAGAAATAAATAAAACCAAATTTCCTAATCTTACTCATTCAAGGAAACCAAAATAAAAATTGTACCTTAGAAAAGATATAAAAACGAAGTGTAAAAAAGGATTTTTTAATTCTCTTTACAGAGTGAAAAACTTCAATTTTATTTTCAATCAATGCCTTTTTATCAAATGGGAGGTATATCCTAAAAATTCTACTGATTATTTAAATTATCTTCAAAAATTTCATTAGAAAAAATGTATAACGAATGTATATTTTTTCATTCATCATACAAACAAATTGTTGAATTTAACAGTTGATTGGGAACTTCCAAAAGAAGAGAGATTTTTACCAATGGGGGATGATTATAAATTATTAAGTTGTCTTTCTGGTCATTTTCATAGTTATTGGAGAGGTAAGGGAAAGCATAAACCTGATTGTAGCCGATGAAGGATGGTAGTTTAAAAAATCTAAGGGTGGATGGGAAAGATTCCATAATATATTAGAAATTAGAGTCAACGAAGATATGATTGAAGAATATCTAATTGTAGTAGGAGAAATAATAGAATTCAAAGATATTTTTGATTAATCATTACTATTAAGGATGTCAAAAATATTGAAATAGTAACAAGAATTTCTTTTGGGAAATATAGATATATTTCTAAAAAGAGTAAGTATCTTAAATCATGAAAACCTTTATTATTATTTTATGAAGAAATGAATGACATTTCAATTTATTCAATTTTATTTTAAAAATTTACTCTTTTGTAGAAATACCTTTTTGTTATTTCGGCTGATATCATATAAAGGACCACAATTATACCAATCAAAAGGAGAAATGTAATTTGCAATTGCCTAAAACCAAAGAGTGTGGATAACGGAGTAAAAGGCAATAGGATTGTTACCAAAATAATCAAAAGTGTAGCTATTAGCAAATAATTTCCTGGCATACTTTTGAGAAAAGATTTTCTTGTCCTAATTACGAGGACAGTTAGAGAAGCTGAAATCACAGATTCCATAAACCAGCCTGTTCTAAATTGATCTATAGTTGTATGGAGTAATAGCAAAAGCCCAGCAAAAGTAAGATAATCAAATATTGAGCTAAGTATACCGAATGTGAGCATAAAGTTTCTTATAAAGTGTATATTCCAGCGTCGGGGTTTCTCAATCAGCTCCTGGTCAACACTGTCGGTGGCAATGGTCATTTCTGGGATGTCTGTAAGAAGATTGGTGAGTAAAATCTGCTTCGGAAGAAGAGGAAGGAACGGCAAAAATATAGAGGCTCCTGCCATGCTAAACATATTCCCAAAATTGGCGCTCGATGCTATAAAAACATACTTCAGTGTATTGGCGAAGGTCATCCTTCCCTCATGAACCCCTTGAGCGAGGACATTAAGGTCCTTTTCAAGAAGCACAATATCGGCTGCTTCTTTTGCAACATCTACTGCGCTATCTACTGAAATACTTACATCAGCACTATGGAGTGCTGAAACATCGTTAATCCCGTCTCCCATATATCCAACCACATGCCCAGCTTTCTTCAAAGCCAGTATGATACGTTCTTTTTGGTTGGGCTCAACCTCAGCAAAGACATCCACATCATGAATTTGTTTAAGAAGAGCCTCATCACTCATCTGGTGAAGATCTCCACCTGTGAGGATGTGTGGGTTTAATAACTCCACCTGTTCGCTCATATTGGCCGCAAGAAGAAGATTATCTCCCGTAACGATTTTCAATGAAATGCCCAAATGTTTCAGTTTCCTAATGGTTTCGTTGATCCCGGTCTTCAGAGGATCAAAGAATGTCAAAAATCCTAAAAAAGTCATGTTTGTTTCTTTTTTCCCATTTATGACCTTGTCAAAACCAACATCTTTATAAGCAATCCCGAGGGTTCTAAATCCATTTTGGCTTAATTCCTCAAATCTCTGCTGAACCAGGTCTTTTACAACGTTGATATCTACAATCCTTCCATCATCAATTTCTGCTGAGGAACAGATAGCGAGCACATTTCTCAGGGCCCCTTTCGTTATCATCAAATTTGAGTCACCTTTTGAGACCAAAATACTTAAGCGTTTTCTAATAAAATCGTAAGGAACTTCGTCTAATTTTTGATATTCTGAGAGATCCAACTCTCGATATTTACGTATGGCTTCGTCAAGAGGGTTACTAAATCCAGTCTCATATGATGAATTAAGAAAAGCATAGAGAAAGACTTTTTCACTTTCCTTACCATCAATATTTAGGGCAGAGTGTAATTTCACTACCCCCTCTGTCAGCGTTCCTGTCTTATCTGAGCAAAGAATGTCCATGCTACCAAAGTTTTCAATCGCGACAAGTTTCTTTACTATGACCTTATGAAGGGCCATCTGCTTAGCACCATGAGCGAGGTTAATGCTGATTATTGCGGGCAATAAGGTTGGTGTCAGTCCAACAGCAAGAGCTAATGCAAAGAGAAAGGAGTCTAAAACCGGTCGCGCAAAAAAGACATTGATGGCAAAGATTGCAATTACAAGAACCATTGTAATTTCCATGAGTAGATAACCAAACCGCCTGACACCTCGTTCAAACTCTGTCTCTGGGGACCTTAGTTTCATCCTTTCAGAAACCTTTCCAAATTCGGTTTTCTTTCCTGTTTGGATTACGACCGCTCTCCCATTCCCACTAACCACATGGGTGCCCATAAAAAGCGAGTTTGTCCGCTGACTAAGAGGAGTATTCGATGGTAAAAGGCCGATTGACTTTTCTACAGGATAGGTTTCACCCGTTAGGGTTGCCTCATCAACAAATAGATCTTCTGATTCGATAAGAAGACAATCCCCAGGAATCGCATCACCTGCCTTAACCAAGATAATATCACCAGGGACAATTTCTTCAATAGGAACTTCTTTAGATTCTCCATCACGAATCACCGTAGCTTTGAGTTGAATAACTGCAATTAATTTTTCAACTGCATCTTTTGCTCCCTTTTCTTGCCAGAATCCAAGAAAACCGCTCGTCAAAACGATTACAAGGATGATTGTAGCATCGACAGGATTGCGTAGGAAAAAGGATAATACCGCTGCAAAAATAAGAATAAGAATAATTGGACTTTTGAATTGAGAAGCAAGAAGTATCAGCATTCCTGATTTTTCCTTAGGCTTTAGGATATTTTCTCCATAGTTCAAGAGTCTTTGTTTGGCCTCATCGGTCGTCAACCCTTGATGCGAGGATTGAAGCTGTTGAAAAATTTCAGAAAGAGAAAGGCTCCAAAATGGAATCTGACTTTGGTTCATATCGACTTAATCCTTCGATCTTTTATTGGATAATACTATTCCATCATTTGTAGATATCATATTGTTTCTTTTAAAAATTAGAATTTTAATCGCTAAAATGTTAATAAAGGAATGAACAACTATTGAAAAATAAAGCATTCAGTAATTATTTTAAAAAAATAGTAAAGAAATAGTCAACAGAGTATATTTGGAGATTAAATCAATATCAATCTTTTATCTATCTTCATCTAAAAAGTTCCTGAAATTTTCCTAAGTAATAAAAACGAGAAGAACGATTCTTAAAATAGAAGACTTTCTGCCAAAACTGGAATTTTCGAAACGACAATTACAGGAAGTTAAAGAGGTATCCGAGCCCAGGCCACCGAATCTAAAACAAGCAAAGTAAATCTTGAATGTTTCAAAAATCCATTCCTGGCGCTTGTTCGATAAAGCAAACAATGATAATATTAGTCTACTTCTATTAGGATTTTTATAGGTTATTTAGTTTTACTTTTCAAACCTAATGCCTTCAGCAGCAAACCAATTTCCTTATCCTGTTGAGTGTGATGTCGGAAAGGTAACTTATAATTGATAAAATATCTAATATTTCTCCCCTCTCTATATTTCTTTATATAACCACCCTTCTCAAGATCACAAATAATTCTTCTTACCGATCTTTCACTAATTCCAATTAATCTTGATAACTCCTGTCCTGTGATTTTAGGATTTTTTGAGAGAAAAATTAAAACTAAAGCATGATTAGTTAGAAATGTCCATTTAGCCATCTTTTGAAATTCCCAATTTAAGTATTTTAATTAAAAAATAATAACATCTGAAAGTTTAAAACAAAAGAGAAAAAAATATTGACAAAAAGATTTTTTTATATTAGTTTTATTAACATAAAACATGATATATATGTCATATATATGATGTTAATTAATTATAAAAAGTTAATTGCATTTTTAACTATTATTATTTTATTTTTGTCTTTAATTAATCTATTTTTTATAAAATCTGAAGAGCCAAAACAAAGAGATTACTTTTTACTCTCATCTATAACTCAAAAAATTTTCGATCAAGAATACTTATATAACAATTATAATAATAAGTTAAACAATATTCAATTGTTTTCTTTTTTGGTTTTAAGAAAACACATAAGAAATCTTTATAGGTACAATATATATAAAACGAGTTTAATCCAATATTTAAATAATTTATCTTTATCTTTCAAAAAGGACCTTATCCTTCGCTGTTAATTTGTAACTACCTTCCAATTAAACAAACTATTATCAGAAAAACTAAAATCTAATCAAATCCTTTTTATATATTATACGAGGGGGCGAAAATTATGTATAAAAGGGTCCTCTTAGTGTTATTACTAATTGCATTAGTTTTAGGTTTCAGCATACCTACTTTTGTCCAGGAGGAAATCAAAGTGGTGGAAGAGACAGTTGATAAGGAGGCAAGGAAGATTACTATCAATGGAACTGATTTTCAATATAAGTGGCGAGGTATTATAGGATGAGTAACGGTAGGGGGTGATATGGAGACTATTCTAACATCCGTTAAAACTTTAAGTAGAATAACGTAGTTAATTAAGAGGAGGGTCTTTTTAAAAAATCCCTCTAATAGTTAGAAAGGAGGTTGAGTAAAATATGTTTTGGAAAAAGAAAAAAACAGAAGAAGAAAAGTTACCAGGTCCAAAAGGGATACCCGATATCGTAGGGAGGTATTTAGTTGTAAATGAAAAGAAAGATCCAGATTGGGTGTGGAGACTTAAAGGGGTAGTTCGGCCAGCTGGAAAGAAAAAGGCATTTTATTGCCGTGTTTTTGATGAGAATCAAGCTGTAAGGGCAGGTATTAAAGTAAAAGATTGGACATCCTTAGATGGCCATCCTGAACTAATAATATGGGAAGGTTATTTTGATAAAGAATCAAATATCATAAGTCAAGAGAAATTTATTAAATGATAAAAGAGAAATTTAAAAAATATCAAATAATTAAATTAAAAGGAGGTAAACAAAAATGTTATGGGGTAAAAAATCAGAAAAAGAGAAGGAAGGGAAGCTTTCAGGGGTAGTAGAGATACCTACACCAGTGCAAAATTATTTAGCATCTGAGAAAAAGATTGATCCTGAAATAGTTAAGCTTCTTAAGGCTGTGGTTCTTAGCACATCGGAAGCAGAAGAACTAAAAATAAGGATTTTTGATAATTCTGATGCATTAGCAAGGGGTATTACGGTTAAGAATTGGAACTCTTTGGATGAGAATCCGGATTTGATACTTTGGGAAGGATTGTTTGATAAGAAATCGAAGTCGGTTAAGTTAGAGGAAAGAAAGAAGTTTATCTGGGATATTCCTTTATTATCTCAAGATGAAATACAGAGTAAAATTGAGTCACTTAGCGAGCCTGGTAGTACAATATTTTTCTACATGGCCAGGGGCGGTAAATATGGAGGTCCTCTTGGAATGGGTGCTGCGGTAGTGGAACTTAATCCTAATTGGCCAGGAAAGAAACAAAAAAAGTATATAGTTTATATGGCCAATGTAGTTGATATGCAGCCAGTGGGTAAAGGAGATAAAATATTTGATTCGGACAAATCGAAGGATATTGCTCGATGGATTAAAGATGCTCATCACAAACGCTTATACTAATTTTAAATAATCGGAGATAATAACAATGGAAATGAGGTTCTATAAATTTCTCTGTCTAAAGGGAGGGAAATTTTTCTTTTTATTAATAAATTTGTTCATTTTTATTCCAGCAATTACTTTTGCAAGCGAAGTAGATCTCGCCATACCCGATTTACATAAAGGTGCCCCTTATACCAAGTTAGGGAATATCACTCCATGGGACCTACTCCTTTATGGTGCCTGTATAATTGCTGGCACGCTTGGTATAAGCCTATTTCTTCGCCATAAAGTAAAAAGGTTAAAAGCCCATGAATCTATGCTCAGAGTTTCGGAGACCATATATCAAACCTGCCGGACTTATCTTATTCAGCAGGGAAAATTTCTTATTATGTTATTCCTGTTTATTGCTCTCTCAATGGCTTTATATTTCTTGGTTCTAAAAGGTGAAGGAATCCCAACTCTTCTATTGGTCCTTTTCTTTTCAGTTGTGGGAATGGGGGGATCCTATAGTGTCGCTTGGTATGGCATTCGTATTAATACTTACGCTAATGCTCGAACAGCCTTTGCATCTCTTTCAGGAAAACCCTGGGATGTGGTGAATATACCCCTTCGCTCGGGAATGAGTGTGGGACTCTTTCTTATCTCCCTTGAGCTCATCATGATGGTAATCATTTTACTCTTTGTTCCCCGAAATATCGTCGGATACTGCTTTCTGGGATTTGCTATTGGTGAGTCTCTGGGTGCTTCTGCCCTTAGGATAGCAGGTGGCATTTTTACAAAGATTGCCGATATAGGCTCTGACCTGATGAAGATAGTTTTCAAAGTGAAGGAAGATGATCCTCGAAACCCAGGGGTAATTGCCGATTGCACAGGTGACAATGCAGGTGATAGTATAGGTCCAACGGCTGATGGTTTCGAAACCTATGGTGTCACTGGGGTTGCCCTAATAGCATTTATTACCCTTGCTGTGACGAGCCCAAATGTAGAGGTCAAAGAGGGTATACAGGGAAAACTCATTGTTTGGATTTTTGCAATGCGTTTTCTGATGGACTTTTGTTCAGGAATCTCCTATTTTGTCAATCAGACTATCTCTTCTTTAAAATATAGGGGGGAGAAAGAAATCGATTTCGAAGAGCCACTAATGAGACTGATCTGGATCGCTGCGACCCTTTGCATCAGTACCTCTTTTGGCATGAGTTACCTTCTTATAAGCGACCTTCAGGTTATAAAAGATGGTCTTCTTACCCCGATGCCAAATGTCTGGTGGCAACTTGCAATGATCATTAGTTGCGGAACATTGGCAGCAGTTCTTATACCTGAATTTACAAAGATATTTACAAGTTCAAAATCTAAACATGTTCAAGAGATTGTTACTGCCTCTCGCGAAGGTGGTGCCTCTTTGACCATACTTTCAGGTATTGTTTCTGGAAATTTTAGCAGTTACTACAAAGGCTTACTTATCGCCTTCCTTATGGGTATTGCATATTTTATAAGCCTTAATATTCCTCCCGAGGTCATAAACTACCCATCCATATTTGCTTTTGGTTTAGTAGCTTATGGATTCCTATGTATGGGTCCGGTGAACATTGCGGTGGATAGTTATGGTCCTGTAACTGATAATGCCCAGTCAATCTTTGAGCTTTCACAAATCGAATCGATCCCTAATATCAGGGATGAAATAAAGAGAGACTTTGGATTTGAACCAAATTTCAGCGAAGGGAAGCATTACCTCGAAGCAAATGATTCTGCAGGAAATACTTTCAAGGCAACTGCTAAACCTGTGCTTATAGGTACTGCTGTTTGTGGTGCTACAACGATGATCTTCTCGATCATACTTCTTCTTCAGAGCAAAAATATGCTTCGTGTCCAGTTGACCGATGCTCCGATAATTCTGGGTCTAATCTGTGGTGGTGCAGTGATATATTGGTTTAGCGGTGCCTCTATGCAAGCTGTCACTACAGGTGCCTACCGTGCGGTTGAATTCATAAAAAGAAATATGAACCTTGATAAAAAGGTAGCGGATATTGAGGATTCAAAAACCGTTGTAAAAATCTGCACCCAATATGCCCAAAAAGGTATGTGGAATATATTTATTGCTTTGATGTCCCTCACGCTTGCCTTTGCACTTATAGATCCAAACTTCTTTGTTGCTTATCTGGTCTCGATCGCCTGTTTTGGTTTATTTCAAGCCATATATATGGCTAACACAGGTGCTGCCTGGGACAATGCAAAGAAGATTGTCGAAGTTGACCTGAAAGAAAAAGGATCCCCAATTCATGCAGCAACAGTAATCGGTGATACTGTTGGTGATCCATTCAAAGATACCTCTGCTGTATCACTCAATCCGATTATTAAATTCTCTACTCTTTTTGGTCTTCTTGCCACAGAAATCTCAATCGAGATGTCATTCCATGCAAAGGAATCAAATCCTGGTCCCATAAACTATGCTCCTTTTATTGCTATTCCCATATTCATTCTGGGTCTTATCTTTGTTTGGCGTTCATTCTATAAGACGAGAATACCAATAGGAAATATTATTAAATAAAGATGGAAAAAGAGGTAACAAAAATCATATCGGAGAAACTTGAGCTTCGTAGAGAGGTAACTGTCTGGGGCTCATATATGTGGGGTTATGCTGATGTGGGAGCAGACATTTATGCAGCTCTTGGCTTGGTTATAGGTGCTGCACATGGTGGGGCAAGTCTTGCATTTTTAGTTGCAGGACTTATCTACATAATGATTGGACTCTCCTACACAGAGATGGCTTCTACCTACCCAGTTGCAGGTGGAGGTCAATACTATGCCTTAAGAGGGCTTGGCGATTTCTGGGGCTATATTGCCGGGGTTTCTCTTCTGCTCGATTACACTATTGATATTGCACTCTTTGCGACTGCATCGGCAGGTTATATGAACTTTTTTATGCCCTATCTCCTTGGTGTTTCACCTGATTATTTTGCTATTGATTTTTGGGTATTCAAAAAGGTTAATCTTGTATGGGCTTGTGAGACATTGATCCTCATTTTATTTCTTATATATCTCAATATCAGGGGGGTTCGTGAATCTTCTCTATTTAACGAAATTATTGGGGCAATTGACATTATTACGGAATCATCCATTATTATTCTTGGATTTCTCTTTGCCTGGAAACCTGAACTTTTTGCCTTTCAATGGAAAACGCAGTTTCCAAGTCTTAAGGAGTTTATGTATGGTTCTTCTCTTGCCATAATCTCATTTGTGGGATTAGAATCTATTTCACAAGCAGCTCAAGAGACAAAAAGGCCAGCTACAATCATTCCTCGAACTTCAATTACTTTAATTTTTACAGTCTTTATCTTTGCAATGGCATTCTCTACCGTTGGTCTCGGTATCCTACCCTGGCAAGAATTCCCTCAGGGAGACCCCGTAGCTAAACTCGCTCATGCAATTCCTATCTTTGGGGTGATGGCAGGACCTTTTGCTGCCATTCTTGGAGCAACCATACTTTTAATTTCTCCTAATACAGGCGTTATGGGCGCCTCTCGACTTACATATTCAATGAGCCAACTAAATTTAATTACTCCATGGTTTGACAGAGTGCACCCTAAATATAGAACACCTGTTCGGACTATTGTATTCTTCTCGCTTATTGGAATACTTGAGGCTATTCTGGCATTTCTCACTCCAAGCGCTATGGATACACTTGGTAATATGTATGCCTTTGGGGCAGCAAGCGGGTATCTCCTTGTATTCATTTCAATGATTAAACTTCGTTTCTCTGATCCCTATTCTCCGAGGCCTTATAAAATGCCTATAAACATCAAGTGGAATCATAAAGGAAAGATAGTAGAGGTCCCTGTTCTTGGTTTTATTGGAATGATTGGGGTAGGTTTTATTCTATTTGAGGTCATCCTAACCCATGAGATTGGAAGAATCGCTGGGCCATTATGGGTTTTGACCTCTTTATTTTACTATTTCTTTTTTAGAAAGAAAAAGGGACTACCTCTTTTGGGGAGCGTGAAGAGAGACTGGGAGGAAGAGCAGAAAAGAATATTGAGTTCTGCAGAGGAATTCGACCTTCTTGAACAATATAAAATTGCTCTGGCAGAAAGAGATAAGCAAAAGAGGTTAAAAGGAGTTGAGAAAATCAGTAGAAAAACCTAAAAAACTTTATTGGCGTGACTATTTCCAAATAATCACAACTTTTATAATAGGAGGGTTAGGTATTTATATAATTTTTCAAACAATTTTTATTAAATGGACTATAGGTTCTTTACTTTTTGGTCTCCTCCTTTCCTCATATGCCACTTTTCGGCTAAGGATGATACGGACTTACTTTAACAAAGGAGGAATGGAACATAGGAATGGGATCTGAAATTCATATAAGTCTTCTTGGAGCTCTGTTTGCAATTATCTTTACAGCATCCATGGTGATTTTATTATGGTGGATGTTTAATGTCCCAAGGCCTATCCCAATGGAAGTAGCAAGGGCTCGAAGGACGGTTGGAGCAATAAAAAAGATATTAGTCCCCACATCAGGCACCTTTTATTCAGAAAGAGCAATAGAAATGGCATGTCGTTTAGGAGGGGAGCAGAATGCAGAGATATACCTCGTTACAGTTATTGAAGTTCCAAGGACCCTCCCCTTAGAAGCTCCAATACCAGAAGCAGAAGAAAAGGCAAAAGAGATCATTAAGCGAGGCGAGGAGATTGTAAATCTGAGGGGGCTAAAAGCTATAGGAGAAGTAAGAAGAGGAAGAGTAGCAGGGGAGGAAATTTTAAGAGTAGTAGAAGAAAAAGACATTGAGCTCATCGTGATGGGAATCCAACCTCGAGTAAAGATGGCACAAGATATCCTTGGCCGTGATTCAAACTTAATTATGCATAGGGCTCCATGTGAAGTAATTTTAGATAAGCTTTCAGAATAGCAAATGGAGGAAATGGATGAGGGTAATAATTATAGGTTGTGGTAGGGTCGGATCTGTTTTAGCAAATCGTCTTGACGAGATAGGAAATAAGGTTATTGTTCTTGACCGGAATCAGAATGCCTTTCGAAGGCTATCGGAAAAATTTTCTGGAGAAAGAATTGTTGGAAATGGCCTCATGGAAGAATTCCTAAATCCGATACTCGAGCAAGAGGTTGATCTACTTTTTGCCATGACAGATAAGGATAATATAAACCTGATGATTGCTCAAAAGGTGAAAAGAACCTCAAGGGTGAAAAGAGTCTTTGCGATTGTCCATGATTCTATACTTTCTGGACTTTTTAAGGAATTGGGATTATGTACAATCTGCCCAACTGACTTAGTCATAAAGGAATTATTACAGATGATCCAGGAAGATTGATGGAGGAGACGATGTATATAATAATTGTGGGAGCAGGGAAGGTTGGATATCACCTTGGTAAATTTTTGAAAATCGAGGGTCATGAAGTTATGTTAATAGAGAAAGATCGTACAAAGGTAAATCTCCTTTCCTATGAATTTCAGGATGCCATAATGGAGGGGGACGGTTCAACGGTAGAGGTTTTGAGAGAGGCAGGGACTAATCGTGCAGATGTTTTGGTGGCTACTACAGGTAATGATGAAGATAATCTTGTTATCTGTCAGGTGGCGAAACTAATGTTCCTCCGACCCCGGACGATTGCCCGAGTTAATAACCCCCAGAATGAGGAACTTTTCACTGGTCTGGGAGTAGATTCCTTTGTTAGTGCAACAAAAATTATTAATGCAATAATCCAAGAACAGGTTAAGATAGGAGATATGATGATTCCACTTATCACATTGCAGAAAGGAGGTATTGAGATTGTTGAGGTTGAACTTTCTTCCTCATCCCATATTGTTAAAAAGAAGATCAAAGATCTCACTCTTCCTCAAGGAGCGATCTTCATTGCAGTAATTCGAGGAGAAGAGATTATAATACCCTATGGTGAAACAGAATTTAATCCAGAAGATAAAATCATCGCACTTGTCAAACGAGAAAGCGAGCCTGCTTTTAGAAAAATGTTATAAATTTCCCCTATAACTAATAATTATTCAGACCAATACTGGACTATATAATTTAAGCAAAATATCACTTTTCCAAAAATTAAAAAAATTTTAATTAATTGGAAAATAAAAAATCAATATCTCCTAATTTTTATTGACTTTTTAGGAAAAAGGTTGCAAATTTTAAATAAAAAGATATTTATGAAATAAAAGATGGAGAAATTTTTTAAAAAACAATTCATCTTTATAGTTACTTTTTTCTCCCTATATTTAATCGTATTACCTATCTATTCTCACCTTACAATGATTAATGATTTAGATAACCTGTCTCACTCAATATATTTTAAAGATGATGAGGAAAATAATTTAGTAGAGAAGTCAAAAGATTTTAAGGGGAAAATTTTTATCTTCCAACTTCCAATTAAAAAATATTTAGCAACTGCCTTTCAATACATTCAAATTATGAAGTTCAAAACTACTCTTTCATTATCCCATATAAAGCCTTTTTATCTTCGCTGTTAAACCAATTCTATATCTTTAGGCGTTCAATTTATTAGAAAATAAATATTCAGAGAAATATCTGAAAAGAATAGATCTATTTGGAGAGGGAAAGATATGTTAATTACTTCACTTGCACATATTTTTGAGGGGATATCTACTTTTGGGCAGATGGATGGAAATACAATTATGATTCGTTTGGTTCTTATTCTAATAGGTTTCATTCTTGTTTATCTAAGTGGAAAGAGATTCCTTGATCCAATGGTTCTTATGCCAATGGGTTTAGCAATGATTCTGGTAAATGGTGCTACCTTAACTCTTGAAGGTAAACTTGCCAATCTCTTTTTAGACCCAATGTTATCGAAACCCGAAGACATTGTTAACAGTATGCAGATACTTTTTTTACAACCAATATACAATTTAATGTTTTCAAATGGGCTTATTGCTTGCCTTGTATTTATGGGAATTGGTGTAATTACTCCTTTGGATTATCTTCTTGCCCGTCCATGGACAAGCATATTTATTGCATCTGCTTCGGAGCTTGGTTCAATTTTAACTTTTCCCATAGCTATGGCCTTTGGGTTTAATCCTAAGGAGGCTGCATCAATTGCAATAGTTGGAGGGGCAGACGGACCAATGGTTCTTTTTACCTCTTTAGAATTAGCTAAACATCTTTTTGTACCTATATCGGTTGTTGCTTATGTGTATTTGAGTGTTACTTACGCTATTTATCCCTATATGATAAAGTTATTGATTCCGAGTAGGTTGCAGGGGATTAAGATGGATTTAAATTCAATTCCTAAGATCTCACCGAAGAGGAAGCTTATATTTGCTGTTTTGGCTGCTGCGGTTCTTTCTTTTCTTTTTCCGGTTGCTTCCCCACTTTTTGCTTCATTCTTCATCGGTGTCATGGTTAGAGAGGCAGACCTTCCACGTTATAGAAAATTTCTTGATGAGGTTGTGCTCACAGGGTCAAGCTTCTTCTTGGGATTTGTTCTTGGGGCTATGCTCAGTTTTTATGTAGTTACCGATCCACGTATTGTTTTGATTATGGTTTTAGGGATTATTGCATTGTTACTCTCAGGTATTGGTGGAATTATTGCTGGTTTAGTTGCCTACAAAGTTTCGGGAGGGAAGATTAATCCCCTAATTGGCATAGCTGGAGTTTCTTGTGTTCCTACAACGGCTAAAGTAGCTCAGAAATGTGCATTAGCTGTAAATAAACAGGCAATAATATTGCCTTTTGCAATGGGACCTAATGTTGCAGGTATAATTACTACAGCTATAATCACGGGGATCTATGTTGGTTTATTACGTTGATAGAAATCCATGTGGAATTAAAACCCATGTTAAAAAGGGGGGGAGAATAATGGGAAGTATAGGAATGCCTGAATTAATGGTCATCCTAATTATAGTTTTGATAATTTTTGGAGCTGGAAAACTTCCCCAAATTGGAGAAAACTTGGGGAAGGCAATTCGAAACTTTAAAAATTCTACTCAA
>Ga0078972_1010183_pt1 | contig 17813 bp, 17 predicted proteins | sample YelNatPaOPGAMG01_FD_67568 | JGI IMG/M metagenome (GOLD analysis project Ga0078972, IMG submission 67568) | Hot spring thermophilic microbial communities from Obsidian Pool, Yellowstone National Park, USA - OP-RAMG-01 (SPADES assembly) (version 2) | ecosystem: Environmental > Aquatic > Thermal... | reverse complement strand
CTCACCGTCACCGACAGCGACGGGCGGCAACTACGCCCGGGATCGCTGGCCCATCCCCCCACCCGTCCCCCACCGGCCGTGCCGCCCTACCCCGGCCCCAGCGGCGAACGCGCCCAATGGTGGTGGTACCAACCCTTCCAACCCCAACCACCACCCAACAACTAGCTTCGTGAACCGCCGCGGATCGCGGCCGAGCCCACCACATCGAGTCAAGCCGCCTCTTCAATGCTGACTGAATAACAAAGATCGGCATGCCGACGGGTGGCGTGACCACCCCTGACGGCCCAGAGAGCGTCCGCGTGTACGCGGACTGGTGATCAACAACGCCGGCGGCGCGGTGATCGGTGATGTGCCCCTGGATGATTGGGTGTGGACACTGGGGATCAACCCGTGGGGCCCCATCCACGGCTGCCTACGTGTTCGCCCCGGTGCTGCGCGAAGCGGGGGCGTCCCGCGCGCCCCGGGGCATCATCAATGTCGCCTCGGCGACCGCGTTCGGCGCGACCCCCGGCATGGCGGCCCATGACGACAGCAAGGCCGGGGTGCTGTCGCTGTCCGAGACCCTCGCCGCCGAGCTGTCCGGCACCGGAATCACCGTCACGGTGCTCTGCCCGACCTTCGTCAAGACCAACATCGTCGAACCCGGCCGCATCAGCGCCGAATCCGGCGCACTGGCCACCAGATTCATGCGCTGGGCGGGGCTTGCGCCCGCGTCAACATGCACTGAACGCCGAACGAGACGGAGCTGCCGGTGGCCATCGACATGGAAGCCATGCTCGCCAAGATCAAGGACCGCCAGTGGGCGCTGGCCGACATCGACTGGGACGCGCCCGGCGCCGACACCATCCGGCCCGAGTTCCGGCCCAAGCGCACGGCGTTCATGGCCGACCTGTGCTGGATCGAGAACGTGGGCGCCCGCGGCTTCGCCGCGCTGGCCAGGAAGGCCCCGACCCGACTCTGGCCGAGATCGACCGGTACTTCCACGCCGAGGAGCAACGCCACGCCAACGCCGAGATGGCGCTGATGAAGCGCTGGGGCATGCTCGATGACGGTGAGATCCCCGAGCCGAACGTCAACATCCGGCTGGCGATCGAGCGGCTGGACACGTTCGCCGACAGCATGCCGCTGTCGGTGCTGGGCACCGTCATCACCATGCTCGAGGTCGCCCTGGACGGCGCGCTGCTCAAATTCCTGCTGGACTCCGTGGAGGACCCGGTGTGCCACGGCCTGGAGACGGCCATCGTGGGCACCGGGGCCACCGAGAAGCCGCAGATCATGCCGCTCGCCGAAGTCCAACGGCTGGTTGGTGATTCGGGCGCGTTCGAGCGGCTGGTGACGCTGCGGCTGATCCGCGTCGACGGCACCCATGCCACGCTCACCCGGCCCGAACTGATCGACGCGTTCACCGAGATACGCGGCTACGGCATCGGCCCGGACAGGCTGATCGACCTGCACGAGCAGATCATGCCCGAGGTTGACAAAATCAGCGACAGGCTGGTGCGGGCCGGCGGCGTCGATCCAATCCCGCATCGAGTCGCCGGTCAGCCGCATCCTCGCCGACTACCGCGAACGGTCCGCCGAAACCGAGCCGAAGGCTAGTGCCCGCTGAGCGTCAGCGTCCCTTGGGTTTTGAGCACCTTGCTGGCGGTGATCTTCTCGGTCCTGCGGGCCTCGCGCTCCAGGTAGCGCTGCTTGGATTCCTCGAACTTGTCACAGGCCTCCTCGAGCTCCTTGATCAGCAGGCCCAGGTCGTCGCGCATCCAGGCGGCCTCGCCGGTGAAGTCCTCGCGCTCGAAGATGCGCCACTTCTTCAGCACCGGCATCACCACCTCGTCGAGATGGATGCGCGGGTCGTAGACGCCCCCGACGGCGATGATCACCGCCTTGCGCCGGAACTCCGGCACCGTGAAGCCGGGCATCTTGAAGTTGCGCAGGATCCTGTGCACCGACCGGATGGCCTGGTTCGGGGCGATGTCGAGGCCCGCGGCGCTGACATCCCGGTAGAAGATCATGTGCAGATTCTCGTCGTGGGACACCCTGGCCATCAGCTGTTCGGCGATCGGGTCACCGGCCACCTTGCCGGTGTTGCGGTGCGAGACGCGAGTCGCCAGCTCCTGGAACGAGACGTACATGACCGAGTCGAAAATGCTCGCAGCGAACATATCGCCCTGGCGGTTCTGCCCCGGGCTGAAGCCGCGGGTCATTTGCTCCAGGCGAAACTTCTCCAACTCGACCGGGTCGACGGCGCGGGTGACCACCAGGTAGTCGCGCAGCGCGGTGCTGTGCCTGGCCTCCTCGGCGGTCCACCGGTTCACCCACTGCCCCCACGGGCCGTCCATGGTGAAGTTCATCGCGATCTCGCGGTGATACGACGGCAAATTGTCCTCGGTCAGCAGGTTTTGCACGATCGCCACCCGCGCCACGTCGGAGAGCCGGCTCTGGCCGGGCTCCCAGTCCTGGCCGTCGAGCGCGTAGAAGTTCTTGCCGTCCGACCACGGAACGTAATCGTGCGGGTTCCATTCCTTGAACTTCTCGAGATGCCGGTTGAGCAGATTCTCGGCCACGGGCGCGAGCTCGTGAAGTAGCTGCAGATCGGTCATGCCCTCGGACACAAAACCCTCCCACTTATCTGTCTCTGTCAGTAACGCGCAATGTATCTGTGTCATACGGTTACATCAAGAAAGCCACGCCGGGGCACGATTAAAAAGGGTCTTTGGTCCCTATGGGTGTCACGAGCGGGTCACGCCGCCCCGGCACCGGCTACCGACGTGCGATCAGGTAGGGCGCCAGGGTGGACAGCTTCTCGCAGGTCTCCTCGAATTCGCGCTCGGGGTCGGACTCCTCGATGATCCCGGCGCCGGCCCGCAGCCAGGTCTTGCCGTCGCGCTCGTAGGCGGCCCGCAGCGTCAGGGCCGCGTCCAGTCCGCCGTCCGCCGAAACGGTCACGACGGCGCCCGAATACAGTCCGCGCGGGGCGTCGTCGAGGCGCAGGATGGCCTCGACCCCGGCCGCTTTGGGAATGCCCGAGGCGGTGACCGCCGGGAAGAGCGCTTCCAGCGCGTCCATCCGGTCGCTCGACGAGCCCAGGCGCGCGGTGATCGTCGAGCCGAGGTGCTGCACGCTCCCCCGTTCGCGCACCGTCATGAAATCGGTGACGGACGCGGTGCCCGGCTCCGCGATCTCGGTCATCTCCTGCAACGAGCTGCGCACCGAAATGGCATGCTCCACGATCTCTTTGGAGTTCGACTCCAGATCGGCGCGGGCCCGGCGGTCATGGGCCGCGCCCCGGCCGAACGCGCGCGTACCGGCCAGCGGCTCGGTGACCACCGCGCCGTCCTGGTGGACCGCGGCGACCAGTTCGGGACTGTAGCCCAGCGCCCGAATCCCGCCCAGCCGCAACAGGAACGACCGCACCGGCGTGTTGTGCCGGCGGCCCAGCCGATACGTGGCCGGAAAGTCCAGCGCGAAGGGCACTTCCACGGAGCGGGAGAGGATCACCTTGTGGTAGCGCGCCGCGGCGATCTCCCCGATGGCGACCGCCACCCGATCGCGGTATCCCGACGAATCGGCGGTCACGTCGATGCCGCGAGCGTCGCGGAGGTCGGGCACCCCGGCGCCGAGCAATCCCAGCACCGCCTCGCGGTAGCCGGGCGCCGCGCCGGCGAGACGAACTTCGCCGCGCGTCACCAGGATGCGGGTGCGCGGCCAGAACACCCGGGCCAACGGGGTGTGCGGGGCCAGCCGGTCGCCCATCCCGTAGCGGTACACGCCGAACTCGAAGGCAACCCAACCGAACAGCTGATCGGTCTCCAGCAGCAGTCGGTCGACGGCGTCACCGAGGACGGGTGCGGGCCGTCCGGACCATGGGTGGCGCCGGGTCGCCCCGTCGCGGGTCACCCGAAGCTCGTCAGCGTCCAGCTCGATCATCGCCCGCACACCGCTGGCCAGCACCCACTCGCCGGCCCGCTCGTAGAGCAGGTACTCCTCGCCGGCCCGCTCCGGCAGCACCGCGGCCAGTCCGGCCGCCAGGTCGGCGGGGTCGATGTGGGCGGGAAACGGAATCACCGCTGACGCGCAGTCCGCGGGACTCGTCTCGACGCTGCCCTCGGTCACGGTTAGTAAATGTAGCCTAACCTACCTAGGGGTTGAACCCGGCCTGCTTTTCCCTCGGCCTCCCCGGAGCGCCGGGCCCCCTGTCGGTCGTTTTCCGGGACCGCGCCGGTCCCAGCACCGACCCCTCAGGAAATTCCCAGCTGATTCACACCGGATTACCACTACACTTCGCGGCCTCGGATTTTCGCCGGCACACCTCTGAGCATGGGTTTTCTGCGCCGAAAGTCGTCTCGCGGCGTGCAATGCGGCCCCGTCGCGCCGGGGTGTCACGAGTGGCGGTTTGGCACCGGCGGGGCTAGATTCTTCACGATCGTCGGGATGTTCGCGGTTTGCTCGCTTGCGGACGGTGCTCCCCCTGGTCATTCACGTATCACGGGAGGCATCTTGCTGTACGAGTTCTGGCACAACTTCACCCACAACCTGTTCAAGCCGCTGCTGCTGTTCTTCTACTTCGGTTTCCTGATCCCGATCCTGAAGGTGCGGTTCGAGTTTCCCTACGTGATCTACCAGGGCCTGACCATGTACCTGTTGCTGGCCATCGGCTGGCACGGCGGCGAGGAACTGGCTCAGATCGGCGCCTCCAGCGTGGGGGCCATCGTCGGGTTCATGGTGGTGGGCTTTGCGACGAACTTCCTGATCGGCGTGCTGGCCTACGGTTTGCTCAATTTGCTGAGCTCGATGCGACGGGTCGACAAGGCGACGGTCGCCGGCTACTACGCGTCCGACTCGGCCGGCACCTTCGCGACCTGCGTGGCCGTGCTGGCGTCCGTCGGTATCGCGTTCAACGCCTACATGCCGGTCATGCTGGCCGTGATGGAGATTCCCGGCTGCCTGGTGGCCCTGTACCTGGTGGCGCGGCTGCGGCACCGGGGCATGGACACGGCCGGGTACATGCCCGAGGAGGCCGGCTACACCGCGCCGGTCAAGGCCGGCATCGGCCCGGGCACGCCCGCGCGGCCCGCCGACGGCCGCAGCCTGCAGGCCGAACACGAGCGCGGTGTCGAGCAGGAGATCGAATTTTCGCTGGAGAAGTCGGACCATCCCGAGGATCTAAACCTGGGCGAGCCGCTGCCGGCCGGCAAGAGGTCCTCCCTGTTCACCCGTGAACTGTTCCAGGAAGTCTTCCTCAACCCGGGCCTCGTCCTGCTCTTCGGCGGCATCATCATCGGCCTGGTCAGTGGATTGCAGGGCCAGAAGGTCGTGCAGGACGACGACAGGTTCTTCGTGCTGGCGTTCCAGGGGGTGCTGTGCCTGTTCCTGCTGGAGATGGGCATGACGGCCTCCCGCAAATTGAAGGACCTCAGGTCGGCCGGGCGCGGCTTCATCATCTTCGGCCTGCTGGCGCCGAACATTTTTGCGCCGCTGGGAATCATCGTCGCCCACCTGTACGCCTACCTGACCCACACCGACTTCAAGCCGGGGACCTATGTGCTGTTCGCGGTGCTGTGCGGTGCCGCGTCCTACATCGCCGTGCCGGCCGTCCAGCGGCTGGCCATCCCCGAGGCCAGCCCAACCCTGCCGCTGGCCGCATCGCTGGGCCTGACGTTCTCCTACAACGTCACGATCGGCATCCCGCTCTACATCGAGATCGCCCACGTCGTCGGGCACTGGTTCCCGGGCACCTGAGAACTACCCCAGCACGCTCCGCACCACCCCGTCGGCGAGCAGGCGTCCGCGCGGGGTGAGGACGAGCCGGTCGCCCCGGGGCGCCAGCAATCCGTCGGCGACGGCGGACTCGGCGCGTCCGCGTTCGGCGGCATCCAGAGCGGCCAGCGGAAGTCCTTGGCGCAGGCGCGTTCTCAACAGGACCTCTTCGGTGTGCAACGCGTCGGGGCCGAGTTGCTCGAAACCCGCCACCGGCAGTGCCGCATCGGCCAGTTTCTCGGCATAGGTGTTGGGGTGCTTGACATTCCACCAGCGCGTGGCCCCGACGTAGCCGTGTGCCCCCGGCCCGGCACCCCACCATTGACCCCCGTCCCAGTAGCCGAGGTTGTGCCGGCATTCACCGCCCGGGCGCGACCAGTTGGACACCTCGTACCAGCTCATCCCCGCCTCGGCGAGGCGGGCGTCGACCAGCTCGTAGCGGTGCGCAAGGACGTCGTCGTCGGGAGCGGCCAGCTCCCCGCTTCGGACCCGCCGGGCCAGCGCGGTGCCGTCCTCCACGGTCAGGGCGTAGGCGGACACGTGGTCCGCACCGGTTTCGACCGCCGTGTCGACGGAACGCAGCAGGTCGTCGTCGCTCTCCCCCGGCGTGCCGTAGATCAGGTCCAGGCTGACGTGTTCGAAGCCGGCCTGCAGGGCCTCGCGGGCCGCGGCCGCCGACCGGTTCGGCGTGTGGATCCGGTCGAGGACTCCCAGCACCCGCGGTGACACCGACTGCATGCCCAGCGACACCCGCGTGTACCCGGCCGCACGGGTCGCCGCGAAGAAGTCCGGCCAGGCCGACTCCGGGTTGGCCTCGGTGGTGACCTCGGCGTCCGGTGCCAGCGCGAAATGCTCGCGCACCATGTCCAGCAGTGTCGCCATGCGCGCGCCACCCAGCAGCGACGGCGTCCCGCCGCCGACGAAGACGGTGTTCACTGTCGGCGCGTCCAACCGCGCGGCCGCCAGCCCGAGTTCCGTGCGCAGCGCCTGCAGCCAGGCATCGGGGTTGACGCCCCCCAGCTCGGCCGGGGTATAGGTGTTGAAATCGCAATAGCCGCAACGGGTTATGCAGAACGGGACGTGCACATACAACCCGAACGGCCGGCCCGGGACCGGCTGCAGCCCGGGCAGGTCGACCGGTTCCTCGCGAAGACTCATGCCAAATGATCCCATGCCCGCGGGCCGGGGCCGTCAGTCCTCTTCCACCCCGGGGCAGCCGCCGCCCTGAGCCTCGACATAGCCGAGGAGGTATGAGAGGGCGCCCACCGGCGCCGCAGCTTGGCTGCATGCCGCGCACCGGGGCCAGGCGCCGGGCCCCTGGGTGGTCATGATCCGGTCCCCGACCTCGACCTGCGCGTCGGGGACGGCGGCCGACGGCAGACCGTTACCGCCGTTGGCATCCCACGTCGGCCGGCTGATCTGCAGGCCGCCGAACAGGCCGTTGCCGGTGTCGGCCGCCCAGTTGCCGCCGGATTCGCATTGCGCGATGGCTTCCCAGTTGACGTCGTCGGCCTTCGAGTCGCTGGTCGATACCGCCAGCGCGGTCACGAACAGGGCGCCCACCATCATGGTCTGAGCCAGCAACGCGGCCACGACGATGCGGAATCCCTCCGGGTTGAACCTCATATCACTCGCACCTTGCTGGCCAGCCAACGGCCGTCGACCTTCGTCATGACCATCTTGACTCGACTCCGCTCGAGGGTCGCTCTGGGATGGTTGCGAGTCTTGACCGACTGGTCGACGAGCATGATGATCACCGCCCTGCTGGTGGTGGCCTTCTTCACCCAGGCCTCCGTGATGGTCCCGCGCACCGTCGTCGCGTTCTCCCTGAGCATCCGGTGAAGTTCCGCGCCGGATTTGCCGTACCCAGCTTTGAAATCGCCGGTCGCGCCGTCGAGGATGTCGCCGTATCTGCCTTCGATCGTCTCGCCGTCGAAGTTGATCAGCTTGCCGATGTAGGCCTGGGCGGCCGCGAGCGCCTGCCTGGCGGCGGTGTTGCGCTCATGCTCCTGATACAGCAACTGCCCGCCCAGGCCCGCCACGGCAAGCGCGACGACGAGGACCCCGGCGGTCAGCCAGCGCAGTGCCGGACGTCTCGAACGGGAGCGGGGAGCCGCGCCGGTGCGGGTCCGGACGATCCCCGGGAGTCGTTCGGTGATCGCGAAATGCGACGCGCCGATGGGTCTTTTGCCGACTGTGTGGGCGGCGCTGCCGCCCTCAACCCGCGATCCGTGCACGATGACCTCAATCCCCTTCAGTACCAAGGCGAGGTAATTATCACCGGTAGCAGGTGTCACATCGGTAACGGAGAGGCAGCTTTTTCGCACACCGATCGGGGCCCCGCGCGGGCGCGGGGGCGTCTTACGTGACATACTCGCTGTCATGATCGTTGCCGAGCCCCGTCTGCGCGTTGCGCTGGTGGCACGTCGACACATCGATCTGAAGCGCGTCTGCAGCTGTTGTTGTCTCCGCTGACCCCGTAGACCCGCCCACCTATCAGCAGTCGGCGCCGGATCTGCGCCGCCGCCAGGAAATCCGCGGTGAATCGCGCGTCCGCGCCTGCAAACGTTCTTGAAGGACAACGGAGCAATGATCACCACCCCTTGGGGGCGACTTCACGGCGCCGCGCGGCGTGCGCGGGAATATCACAAGGCGCCCAACGGTTGTCCAACTCGTGCGACGGGTACGCAACGCTGCGTACTGAGCCGCATTGAAAGCGGTAGCGCGCCATGGTGTCTGCGCACGCCTATCCCGTTGGGGAAAGCCGGCCACCACATCGATCCTGGTGTGTGCTCTGTCACGCACACCATTTGGACGGAGGAAGATCACCTATGACGACCACCGAAGTGACGAAACTCTCCGAGCCCGAGTTGCGTGCGGTGGCGGCGCGCGGCGCGGCCGAGCTGGAGGGCGCAACCGCCCTCGACGTGCTGCGATGGACGGACGAGACCTTCGGCGGCGTGCGGGGACCGCGCAGCTGGGCGGCGTGCGACTACGTGGTCGCTTCCAGCATGCAGGACGCGCTGCTCGTCGAGCTGGCCGCCCGGGTGCGTCCCGGTGTGCCGGTGGTGTTCCTGGACACCGGCTACCATTTCGCGGAAACCATCGGGACGCGCGACGCGGTCGAGTCCGTCTACGACATCCACGTGATCAACGCCACGGCCGAGCACACGGTGGCCGAGCAGGACGCGCTGCTGGGCAAGGATCTCTTCGCACGGGACCCCGGTGAGTGCTGCCGGCTGCGCAAGGTCGACCCGTTACGCAAAGCGTTGCACGGCTATTCGGCGTGGGTGACGGGGCTGCGCCGGGTGGACGCGCCGACCCGCGCCAACGCGCCGGTGGTCGGCTTCGACGAGGCGTTCAAGCTGGTGAAGGTCAGCCCGCTGGTGGATTGGACCGACCAGGACGTCGAGAACTACATCGCCGAGCACGGCGTGCTGGTCAACCCGCTCCTCTACGAGGGGTATCCGTCGATCGGTTGCGCGCCCTGCACGGTGCGGCCCGCCGAGGGGGCCGACCCGCGCAGCGGACGCTGGCAGGGAACCGCCAAGACCGAGTGCGGTCTGCACGCGTCGTGACGGCGCGACGGGATCGGTTGTAGCTCAAGGGCTAAGCCCGACGTTGGCCCGGTCGGAGCCCGACGCGTCGGCGGCACCCGCGTCGCGCGCACCACGCGCGAGGACCCGGCGTGCCGAAGCCGGAACCGGTTGGCGCACCAGGGAACGCGGTGGGGGCCACCGCCGGAATCGCGGCGGCGCGTCGCCGCGGCCGTCATCCGGTGGCCCGCAGGTAAGCCTTGGTGATGGCGCCGGTGCCCTCGTCGAACAGCTGCGAATCCACCGCGTCCCAACCGCCGAGGTCGGCGATCGAGAAGAGCTGAGCGGGCGCCGGGAACCGGTCCGCGAACTCGGCGGACACGGCCGGGTCGACGGGCCGGAAACCGGCCCGTGCCCACAGCCGCTGCGCCCCGGCGGTGTACTGGAAGTTCTTGAACGCGCTCGCCGCGTCCAGGTGCACGCTGGTGGTCACCACCGCGACCGGGTTGTCGACCTTGACGGTCTGCGGGGGGATGACGTGCTGCACCGGCTTGCCCCGCCGCTCGGTCGCGATCGCCTCGTTCTCGTAGCTGAGCAGCACGTCGCCGCTGCCCTGCACGAAGACGTCGGTGGCCTCCCGCCCCGATCCGGGCCGCAGTTTGACGTGGCCGCTCACCAACTTGTCGACGAAGTCGACGCCGGCTTGCTGATCGCCGCCACCGCGGCTGGCGGCCGCGTACGGCGCGAGCAGGTTCCACTTCGCGGCGCCGGAACTCAGCGGGCTGGGCGTGACCACCTCAATCCCCGGACGCAACAAGTCATCCCAGTTTCTGATGTTCATGGGGTTGCCCGCGCGCACCACCAACGTCACCACCGACCCGAACGGGACGCCCCCGGTGGCGTCCTTGTCCCAGGCGGGAGAAACCTTGCCCGCCTTGACCAGTCGGGTGACGTCGGGTTCGACCGAGAAGTTCACGACGTCGGCCGGCTTGCCGTCGGCGACCGCGCGGGACTGGTCGGCCGAGGCCCCGTAGGAGGCGATCACCCGCACCCCCTTGCCGTCCTCGGAGGCATTGAACGCCGCAATCACCGGGCTCCAGCCCGGTTCCGGGACGGAGTAGGCGACCAGATCGATGCTCGTGCGCGCGGCGGCCGGTCGCCCGCCGCCGACGACATCGCCGGCACCGCCGTCACACGCGGCGACGGTAGCGACGACCAACGCGAGAGCGAGGACGGGCCGCCGACGAGACAAGCCGACGACGTCGTTGAACATTGATGGCCTTCCGGTGCAGGGCTTACGGATGTCGGTCCCGTGGCTGCGGAAAGGCGCCGGAAGCTTCGGTTCGCCCGCCCGCGACGCGGGGCGCGCGGCTACGCCGGGGATGCGGGCCTCAGTGGGTCAGCAGCCAGGTGAGGATGACGAGCACCACGAGCGCGACGAGCACCAGCGTCACATGCGAACGGGGCATGGACGTTACCGCGGCGTCGCGTCGGTGTGACGGAGGCGGCGCATCACATCGATGCCCTTGCCGAGCAGCCCGTCCAGCACCAGTGCCGTGAGGTAGGCCACCGCCAGCACGATCGGCATCACCACCACCGCCTGCAGCACGAACGGCAGCCCGGAAAGCCACAGTTCGTTGCCGTCCCACCAGTTCAGGAACGCGGTCACCGGCCCCACCCTATGCGGCCCCCGCCGCCAAAGCCAACGTGCGGCCAACGAGCCGCCCGTGTGCCAGGATCTCCCCATGGCTGCCGCCGACAGGACGACCTGCCTCATCGCCGACGGCGGCCCCGCCGGCATGGTGCTCGGCCTGCTGCTGGCCCGCGCCGGGGTTGACGTCACGGTGATGGAAAAGCACAAAAGCACGCCGACTTCCTGCGTGACTTCCGGGGAGACACCGTGCACGCGAGCACCCTGCAGTTGCTCGACGAACTGGGATTGGGGCCGCGGTTCGCCGCGGTGCCGCACCGCCTCATCGACACCATCCACATGGAGATCCAGAACCAGCCGGTCAACCTCGACCTGACGCGGCTTCCGGGCGCGCACCGGCACATCGCCCTGGTGCCGCAGTGGGACTTCCTGGAGATGGTCGCGACCGCCGCCGAGGCCGAGCCCTGCTTCCGGTTGTTGCGCAGCACCGAGGTGCTCGGCGTGATCCGGGACGGCGACCGCATCGCCGGCGTCACCTACCGGGACCAGACGGGCGAAACCAAACAGATGCGCGCCGAACTGACGGTGGCCTGCGACGGGCGCTCTTCGACGGTGCGCTCCGCCGCCGGGCCGAACCCGCGCAGCTTCGGCGTCCCGATGGACGTCTGGTGGTTCCGGTTGCCCCGCCGGTCCGGCGATCCGCGAGGTCTGGCCGGGGTGCTGCGCGCCGGGCAGGCCGTGATCGTGATCGACCGCGGCGATTACTACCAGATCGCCTACATCATCCCCAAGGGGACCGACGCCCAGATGCGCGCCCAGGGCATCGAGACACTGCGCGGCGCGCTGGCCGGCCTGGTGCCCTGGCTCGCCGACCGGGTCGGCGCGCTGACGTCGTTCGAGGACGTGAAACTGCTTGACGTGCAACTTAATCGGCTCCAACGATGGTACAACAACGGCGTCTTGTACATCGGCGACTCCGCACACGCGATGTCCCCGGTCGGCGGCGTCGGCATCAACCTGGCGGTGGCCGACGCGGTGGCCGCCGCACGCATACTGGCCGGGCCGCTGCGCGCGGGACGGGTGCCGTCGCGGCGGCTCGCCCGGGTGCAGGTGCGCCGCTGGCTACCGACCCTGATTCTTCAGGCGGCACAACGGTTGATCCACGCCAAGGTCATTGCGGGCGAGCACGCACCGAAATTCGCCGAACGCCGCGGGTGATCCCCGGATCGCGCGAAGCGTGGACGCCGGGCGGGTCGACAGTCGATGATGTCGGCATGGTGCTGCACGCCGAACCTGCCGACCAACCCGCCCCCACCGACCGGCCCGTCGACGTCGCCGACGCGTTGGAACCGGTGCGGGATTCGCCGCCGGCATCACCGATCGACTTCAGCGCGCCGGCGCCCCTGGCGCCCAATGCCGGGCTGCGCAACCCGTTTCCGCCGATCGCCGACTACGCGTTTCTGTCCGACTGGGAGACGACGTGCCTGATCTCCCCGGCCGGGTCGGTGGAATGGCTGTGCGTACCCCGGCCCGACTCCCCCAGCGTGTTCGGCGCGATCCTGGACCGCAGCGCCGGTCATTTCAGGCTGGGGCCCTACGGGGTTTCGGTTCCGTCGGCCCGCCGCTACCTGCCCGGCAGCCTGATCATGGAGACCACCTGGCAGACCCACACCGGGTGGCTGATCGTGCGCGACGCGCTGGTGATGGGGCCCTGGCACGACGTCGAGCGCCGCTCGCGGACCCACCGTCGCACCCCGATGGACTGGGACGCCGAGCACATCCTGCTGCGCACGGTGCGCTGCGTCAGCGGCACCGTCGAGCTGATGATGAGCTGCGAGCCGGCCTTCGACTACCACCGCACCGGGGTGACGTGGGAGTACTCGGCGAACGCGTACTCCGAGGCCGTCGCCCGCGCCGCCAAGCAACCCGACGACCACCCCACGCTGCGGCTCACGACCAATCTGCGCATCGGCCTGGAGGGCCGCGAAGCGCGCGCACGCACCCGGATGAAGGAGGGCGACGACGTGTTCGTCGCGCTGAGCTGGACCAAGCACCCGGCGCCGCAGACCTACGAGGAGGCCGCCGAACGGATGTGGCAGACCACCGAGTGCTGGCGCCAGTGGATCAACATCGGCAACTTCCCCGACCACCCGTGGCGGGCGTATCTGCAGCGCAGCGCCCTCACCCTGAAAGGCCTGACCTATTCGCCCACCGGCGCGCTGCTGGCCGCCGCCACCACGTCGCTTCCGGAAACGCCTCGGGGCGAACGCAACTGGGACTACCGCTACGCCTGGGTCCGCGACTCGACGTTCGCGTTGTGGGGGCTTTACACGCTGGGTCTGGACCGCGAGGCCGACGACTTCTTCGCGTTCATCGCCGACGTCTCGGGCGCCAACAACAACGAACGCCATCCGCTGCAGGTGATGTACGGCGTGGGCGGCGAGCGCAGCCTGGTCGAAGAGGAACTGCACCACCTGTCCGGCTACGACCAGGCGCGCCCGGTGCGGATCGGCAACGGCGCCTACGATCAGATCCAGCACGACATCTGGGGCTCGATCCTGGACTCGTTCTACCTGCACTGCAAATCCCGCGAGCAGATCCCGGAAAGCCTGTGGCCGGTGCTCAAGCGGCAGGTGGAAGAGGCGATCAAACACTGGCGCGAACCCGACCGCGGCATCTGGGAGGTCCGCGGGGAGCCGCAGCACTTCACGTCGTCGAAGGTGATGTGCTGGGTGGCGCTGGACCGCGGTTCCAAACTGGCCGAGCGGCAGGGCGAGAAAAGCTACGCGCAGCAGTGGCGCGCGATCGCCGAGGAGATCAAGGCCGACATCCTCGAGCACGGCGTCGACTCGCGCGGCGTGTTCATCCAGCGCTACGGCAGCGACGCGCTCGACGCCTCGCTGCTGCTGGTGGTGTTGACCCGGTTCCTCCCGCCGGACGACCCGCGGGTGCGCAACACGGTGCTGGCGATCGCCAACGAGCTCACCGAGGAGGGCCTGGTGCTGCGGTACCGGGTCGAGGAGACCGACGACGGGTTGTCCGGCGAGGAGGGCACCTTCACCATCTGCTCGTTCTGGCTGGTGTCGGCGCTGGTCGAGATCGGTGAAGTGGCCCGCGCCAAGCGGCTGTGCGAGCGGCTGCTGGCCTACGCCAGCCCGCTGCACCTCTACGCCGAGGAGATCGAGCCGCGCACCGGCCGGCACCTGGGCAACTTCCCGCAGGCGTTCACCCACCTGGCGCTGATCAACGCGGTTGTCCACGTGATCCGCGCCGAGGAGGAGTCCGACGGTTCGGGGATGTTCCAGCCCGCCAACGCGCCCATGTGACCGGGCCGCGTGTGGCCCCGGCGCCAAGGTGAACGGCCCGCCCGCGCGCAACGGCTCGGGCACCGCGATACCATGCGGCAGTGCCTGCCGCGACGCGTCGACCCTGGATCCTGCCCGCATTCCTCCTTCTGGCGATCGCCGCCCTGGCCGGGTGCGGTCACAGCGGCAAGCCCGCCGCGACGTCGGGAACCAGCACCTCGGCGGGTTCGCACTGGTCGCGGCCGTCGGCTCCCCCCGACCCGCAGACGTTGCTGCAGGCCGGCGCCCTCGCCGTCGGAAAGGTACCCGGCGGCACGCTGACGTCGATCCGGACCCAGGAGACCGGGAGCTGGCGGGTCCACGTCGTCACCGCCGACGGCACCGAGCAGTCGATGGACGTGTCCTCGGACGGCGTCACGATCCTGGTCGGCCCGACCCCGAAGAACCGGAGCGACGCCGACAAGGCCCAGAACCGCGCCCTGGTGCAGGCCGCGACTCTGAACTACCGCACGGCCGTCGAGAAGTTCCTGGCCACGGTGCCCAACGGTTCGATCACCGAGATGCACCTCGCCGAGACCAACGGCACCACCGTGTGGGAAGCCGTCGTCTGGGACACCTACATCGTCGAGCACAAGATCACGCTCAACGCGGCGTCCGGGGACGTCATCGCGAACAAACAGGTCTAGCGACGGTCGCCGCCGAACACCCTGTGCGGCTTACTTCTTCGCCTTCTCGTCGCCGGTGGACAGCGCCGCGACGAACGCCTCCTGCGGCACTTCCACCCGTCCGATGGTCTTCATCCGCTTCTTGCCCTCCTTCTGCTTTTCCAGCAGTTTGCGCTTGCGGGTGATGTCGCCGCCGTAGCACTTGGAGAGCACGTCTTTGCGGATCGCGCGGATGTTTTCGCGCGCAATGATTTTCGAGCCGATCGCCGCCTGCACCGGCACCTCGAACTGCTGGCGCGGGATCAGCTCCTTGAGCTTGGTGGTCATCTTGTTGCCGTACGCCGAAGCCCCATCCTTGTGGACGATCGCGGAGAACGCGTCGACGACCTCGCCCTGCAGCAGGATGTCGACCTTGACCAGGTCGGCCTCCTGCTCGCCGGCCTCTTCGTAGTCCAGGCTGGCGTACCCGCGGGTACGTGACTTCAGCGAGTCGAAGAAGTCGAAGATGATCTCCCCCAGCGGCATGGTGTAGCGCAGTTCCACCCGCTCGGGCGACAGATAGTCCATGCCGCCCAGCTCGCCGCGGCGGGACTGGCACAGCTCCATGATGGTGCCGATGAACTCGCTGGGCGCGATGATGGTGGTCTTGACCACCGGCTCGTATACCGCGCGGACCTTGCCCTGCGGCCAGTCCGACGGGTTGGTGACGACGACGCCGCCGTCCGCCCCTCCTTCCAGGATCACCCGGTACACGACGTTCGGCGACGTCGAGATCAGGTCCAGGTCGAACTCACGCTCGAGGCGTTCGCGGGTGATCTCCATGTGCAGCAGGCCCAGGAAACCGCACCGGAACCCGAAGCCCAGCGCCACCGACGTCTCCGGCTCGTAGGTCAGGGCCGCGTCGTTGAGTTGCAGCTTGTCCAGGGCGTCGCGCAGGTCGGGATAGTCCGACCCGTCCACAGGGTACAGCCCCGAATAGACCATCGGGCGGGGTTCGCGGTAGCCGGTCAGCGCTTCGGTCGCAGCCCCGCGGTCCCTGGAGAGGCTCGTCACGGTGTCGCCGACCTTGGACTGGCGGACGTCCTTGACGCCGGTGATCAGGTAGCCCACCTCCCCCACGCCGAGGCCCGCGCTGGGCTTGGGTTCGGGCGAGACGATGCCGACCTCGAGCAGCTCGTGGGTCGCCCCGGTGGACATCATCAGGATGCGTTCGCGCGGCACGATTTTGCCGTCCACCACCCGCACGTAGGTCACCACGCCGCGGTAGATGTCATAGACCGAGTCGAAGATCATCGCGCGGGTGGGCGCGTCAGCGTCGCCCCGCGGCGACGGCACCTGGCGGACCACCTCGTCGAGCAGGTCCGCCACGCCCTCGCCGGTCTTGCCTGACACCCGCAGCACGTCGCCGGGCTCGCAGCCGATGATGTGCGCGATCTCCCCCGCGTAGCGGTCGGGGTCGGCGGCCGGGAGGTCGATCTTGTTGAGCACCGGGATGATCGTCAGGTCGCGGTCCAGGGCCAGGTACAGGTTGGCCAGAGTCTGCGCCTCGATGCCCTGGGCGGCGTCGACCAGCAGCACGGCGCCCTCACAGGCCTCCAGCGCGCGGGACACCTCGTAGGTGAAGTCGACGTGGCCGGGGGTGTCGATCAGGTGCAGGACGTAGTCGTGACCCGCGGATTTCCAGGGCAGCCGCACGTTCTGCGCCTTGATGGTGATCCCGCGTTCCCGCTCGATGTCCATGCGGTCCAGGTACTGGGCCCGCATCGAGCGCTCGTCGACGACGCCGGTGAGCTGCAGCATGCGGTCGGCCAGCGTGGACTTGCCGTGGTCGATGTGGGCGATGATGCAGAAATTCCTGATCTGCGCCGGCGCGGTGAAGGTCTTGTCGGCGAAACTGCTGATGGGAATCTCCTGGTGTACCGATGTTCGGGGGTGCGGTGCGCCCGGTCCGCGGGCACGTCCAGGGTATCCACGCGGCGGGCCCGGGACACACTTGGACGCGGTCGGGCCCGGCCGTTCGCGGCTATGCTGCAAAATATGGCTTCTCCCCGGAAGCGCCGGAAGCAGTGGAGGACCTTCCAACGCTTCGCGGAGAACCTCGTCGCCACCGGGGCTCCGCGGCTCGCCCGGCACCTGGAAAACTCGCAGACCGTCCTGCGGGAACTCCAGCAGGCCGTCAAGATCACGGCCAACGTCATCGCCGCGGTCGCGCCGCCGCCACCCGCCGCGATCACCGCGGGCCGGCCGGTGACCAGCAACAGCCTCCCCACCGCGCAGCGAGCCCGCAAGCTGGTCTACGCGCCCGCCCTCAACGGCCGCGCCGATCCCGGGGAGATCGTGTGGACCTGGGTGGTCCACGAGGACGATCCCACCCGCGGCGAGGACCGGCCGGTGCTCGTCGTGGGCCGCGACCGCGACGTGCTGCTGGGGTTGATGGTGTCCGGTGAGGAGCGCCCTAGCGCCGACCCGGGCTGGGTCGGGATCGGGGCGTGCAGCTGGGATTACGAGGGCAGGAAAAGCTGGGTTCGGCTGGACCGGGTGCTCGACGTTCCCGAGGAGGGCATCCGCCGCGAGGGCGCGATCCTGGAGCGCGAGATCTTCGACGTGGTGGCCGCGCGGCTGCGCGCGGACTACTCCTGGAGCTAGGCCGATTGCCCCTGCGTGTTGCCCCTGCGTGTTAAAGATGTTTCGGTAATACAGTGAGTCGTTGTCATAAAGAAAGACCCGTGTGGGCGAGGAAGGCGAAACACAGCTCGTAGTTGGAGCCGACGCGGGTCAGTCCTGACTCGGCGGCGGCCTGGGCCTCGTCGATGGTGTCGGGGCACAGGTTGGCCAGGTCTACGGATTTGACGTTGCCCCAGACCATCTCGATGGGGTTGAGGTCGTGGGCGTAGCCCGG
>Ga0078972_1010182_pt1 | contig 17813 bp, 16 predicted proteins | sample YelNatPaOPGAMG01_FD_67568 | JGI IMG/M metagenome (GOLD analysis project Ga0078972, IMG submission 67568) | Hot spring thermophilic microbial communities from Obsidian Pool, Yellowstone National Park, USA - OP-RAMG-01 (SPADES assembly) (version 2) | ecosystem: Environmental > Aquatic > Thermal... | reverse complement strand
ACGCTGCTTTTCGCGGCATACGCGGTATCTATCTTGCAGTCCCCTCAAGCCGGGGCTAGCTCATGAAACCATTGTATCTTTCATACGCAATCTATCCGCTTCTTGACTTGCAGTCCCCTCAAGCCGGGGCTAGCTCATGAAACAGCACGGCATCATCCTGCCCGAAGGCTGTTTAGCGTCTTGCAGTCCCCTCAAGCCGGGGCTAGCTCATGAAACTGGCGTGGCGAATAATCCAATGTGCCGCCAATGTTTCTTGCAGTCCCCTCAAGCCGGGGCTAGCTCATGAAACAAGAAGCACCTGGATGGAAGTTCCAGGTGCTTCTTGATCTTGCAGTCCCCTCAAGCCGGGGCTAGCTCATGAAACCGATGAGATGTCTGAGGGTACTGTATCTCAAAAATGTGGGATCGTCAAGGGAAAAGGGCCGCAATGGGCATTGTGGCGCGATGGCTAGAGGGGTTGCTACCTGTTTTTACCACTTTATTGATGAGGTTATTCGCAAATCGCTTTTTGCTCCCGATAGCAGGGGGATTTGCGAGTGACTTTAGACGCATTAGAGACTCTATCAGGACAGAAGGTGTCCACAAAGATGCCTGACCGGGATGTGAAGACATGACTGGTCGGCGATTTGCGAGAGCGACGCACTCCGTGCCTTTTATTCTGGCACAGCACGGTACGGGGAACACTCCCTACTTACTGGTCAGCACAGCATGATTGGTCTTTACTGAGGAAGAGACTGTCTGCTCCTTCCCTTCTCCTGGCAATCAACAATGCAGGGGCTGAGCAGGCAAAAATACAAAGTACTTCTGATTTTTTTCAAAAGGAGTTATGATGTGCCTCTGCTTTATATACGGTACACTTGTCTCTGGGCAGGTCTCCACGGCTGCACGGGTACCTGCACATAGTACTTGTGGGATGGGTGATAGCCAATAGTTGCGATTATCAGGTATAGTGCAGATTAGTCAGTGTCGATTCTCTATTACTATAGGATTAGGAGCATTGCTGTGAACTATCTCCTGTACGTCAGCATCGGGCCGGTGCAACCCTTTATTGCCAGCGCCCGCCGCACACGTGACCTCTGGTTCGGTTCCTATCTCCTCAGCGAACTCTCCCGCACCGTTGCATATACGCTCATGAAGCATGGCGGCCAATTGATCTTTCCCGCACCATCCACTGAGCAAGATTTAGCACAGATTTATAGCGTGGCAAATAAAATTGTAGCGATGATAGACACACCGCAAGATGATTTGCCGTCACTCGGTCAGAAACTACGCACGGCAGTAGATTCTTTGCTAGAACAAAAATTGGCGGTCATCCTCGAGGAGCAGGAGATAAAAAAGCGTGTTAATGTAGAGATGGCGTATCAGCAGGTTAAAGATGTCGTCGAACTTATGTGGGTGGCGCTTCCCTGCGCGTCTCCAACCCGTTACAGGGAAACGCGCATGTGGCTTGAAGCCATCCTGAGCAATCGCAAAAATACGCGCGATTTTCATCAGGTAACGTGGGGGGAGACACGTTACAAATCTTCCATTAGTGGAGAACTCGAATCCGTTATTCTCGATACCTGCTATCCCCGGAAAATATTAGCAGAGCAGCAAAGCGAGAAAGAGAGAAAAAAGATAGCAGAGGAGCGCCGCAGGAAAGAAGCGGAATTGTATCGCTACTTCAAGGCGACCCCCAATGAACGGCTCTCCGGCGTTGACCTGCTCAAACGTCTGGGTTCTGAGAAGGAAGGCCTGACGGTCATTAGCACATCTCACATAGCTGCTATGCCCTACCTGCGACGTCTTGAATGCCTGACCGGCCCGCCGCGAACAGTCGCTAAAGACAGGCTGTGGCAATATATTGATCTGGTGCGAGAAATTATAGGAGCAGAGACGGCAGATAATGCACAGAACTTAGATTTAGATAGGCTTCACTTTAAAGGTAAAGATAAGGAAGTCCGCGAGCAGTTTGAGCATTTCTTTCTTTATGAAGGCGAAGAAAATAAGGAGAAACGCTTGCCGCTCGATGGTGCGCTTTTCTTCCCCGAACGACTCTATGAGCGGATTTCGGAGAATCAGCGTAAAAAAATTGAAGGAGCATTTAAGGAACTTGACAAGTTTTTCAGGTACGTTGATGATTGCTTGCGGTCGCAGGATGTCTGGCATAGTACCGCGCGTCCCTCGCCATATTATGCTATTCTCAAAGCGGATGGCGATGGCATGGGAGCAGTGATTGATGCACAGGCGGAGAACAGGGATGACCTGGAGCGCCATTGGCAACTCTCCCGTGCGCTGGATACGTTCGCCAGCGCGGTGAAACAGATCGTCACCAAGCATGATGGTGCGCTGGTCTACGCTGGCGGCGACGATGTGCTGGCCTTTGTGCCGTTACATACCGTACTGGCATGTGCGCAGAAACTCGATCATGCTTTTCGAGAGAAACTGAAAGGTTTTACCGACAAAAACGGGCGTCAGGCTACGCTCTCTATCGGCGTGGCTATCGTGCATCATCTTGAACTGCTGAGCGAGGCACGTCGGTTGGTAGATAGCGCTGAATCCACAGCAAAGGGTATCACAGACAAGAATGCGCTGGCTATTCTGCTGAGCAAGCGCGGCGGCGGAGCCTACACTATCGCCGGACATTGGGGTGAGTTTGATGTCCATATGGGGCAATTGATGCAATACTGCTATGAGCAACTGTTGCCCACTGGCATGGCCTACGAGATACGTGAAGCGGTACAGCGTCTTGATGGTGTAGAGGCGGAAGTGCTGCTATCGGACATCAAACGTATTATTCACCGCAAGCTGTTTGTGCCACAGCCACGCGACCCCAAACACGCCAAAGATGCTGAGCGCTATCTACGGAAGCATATCGGTCTGGCGGAAGATGGTACCGTCGCTGAACCCGAAAAGGTCAAGCATGTTGATAAGCTGGTCAATGAATTGATTATTGCGCAGATGCTGGCCGATGCGAAACGTGTCGCAATGGCGAAGGTCACTGAAGCGGCATCCGCCAGCGCGCAAGAAGGGGTGTAGTATGACACTATGGATGATTGAGCCGCACGATTCGCTGATCTTCCGCGATAGCCGTCCATTTCATGCGCTTCCTGGCGCGAAAGCCAGCACGCTCCCGTTCCCTTTTCCCTCAACGCTCGCAGGTGCGGCGCGCACACAAGCAGGTTTGAACGAGCAGGGCATGTTCTGGATAAGCGGTGACAGACAGCTTGAGGAGTTGAAGCATCTGGCAGTGCGTGGCCCCTTTCTAGTACAACTGACGCGGGATGGCACGGATATCGAGCGCTGGTTGTTGCCCGCGCCCCTGGATGCACTGGCCTTTGCGCCGAAGGGGTCAGATGCTCCTCTCATTCTCTCGCGTCTGCTTCCGCTCCGAAGACGGGACGAGGCCATAACCGACTTTGATCGTCCATCCTCGTTCGCAGACGCCGGGGCTTCAGAGGCGGCACTACCACCGCCATATCTGGTCGGGCAGGCGCGATATAATCCGGCCAAGCCTGCCAGCAAAGCACCCATATACTGGTATGACAAAAATTTTATGAGCTGGTTGTTGAATGAGGATGATCCGCACAAGCCACAGGAGATGTGGAAAGAGATCGAAAGCGCACAACTCGGTATCGGAAGGTTGTTGCAGGATACACGCATTCATATTCAAATGGACGCTCATCGCTATACCGCCGCCGAGGGCGCGCTCTTCGAGACGGTCGGTCTGGAGTTTCTCATCGACACGAAACATAGTGATAGCGAGCCAGCGCTGAGCGCGGTTAAACGGCTGGCGCTGGTCGTAGATGTCGATGAGGACTATTTGAAGAACCATCCTATCGGTGGTCGGCTCCTTTCGATGTATGAAGGAGCAAGCTATCTCGGCGGCGAACGCCGTATCGTCAACTGGCAGCGCATGGAGCAGGAGACACAGCTACCTTGTTGCTCCGAGAAGTTCAAAGAGCAAATCATCGTACACATTCGCACGCACAATGCCTGCCGCCTCATCCTGCTGACACCGGGTTACTTCGAGCGAGGCTATCAGCCACAATGGTTCATCAAGCATGCGCGTGAGCAGTACGGATTACAGATAGAGCTTGCCGCCATTGCCATCCAGCGACCGGTGGTGGTCTCCGGGTGGGATATGCAGAGCCGTAAACCCAAAAAGTCGCGTCGTCTGGCTCCGGCTGGCACCGTCCTCTTCCTCAACTTCGCGGAGCATGCCGCCGACAAGACTGAAAAGTGGGTGAGGGATATGTGGTTACACAGCATCAGTGAGGACGAGCAGGATCGCTACGACGGCGGTGGCCTCGCCATCTTTGGTAAATGGTCAGGAGAACCAGTAGAACAGCAACTCAAGCAGGAGATAGCATCATGAGAAAACAACCCGCTCCACCGCCGGAAGTACCGGCCTTTACAGGGCAACCATTACCATTGCCGGAGGGCCTCGTGCGCCAGCGCCGCGAGTACGCTCTGATTACTCCCCTCTTCGGCGGTGGCGTTGTTCCCAATCAGGCCGATCCGGTGACTATTATTCGCCCGACCGAGATTCGCGCTCACCTGCGCTTCTGGTGGCGTGCCTGTCGTGGAGGGAAAAGCCAGTTTAACCGCGACATCAACCTCATGAGGGAGGAAGAGGAGCGCATCTGGGGCAGGGCGGCAGTTCATGAAAAAGAGCAGCCGCAAAAGGATGTTGATGAGGAGCAGGAGATCATCCATCCAGTACAAATCGCGGTGGAGATACTTTCACCTGGGTGTGCCGTGCCGCCAACAGCAGCAGAGAACATCCCTCAATACGCGGCATTTCCTCTGTTGCAAAGGGACAATAGAAGGGGAATGAATGGAGACGCGAAGGTTGTAAAAGATATTCGCTTTGCCCTTATCATCACATATCCCATAGCCTATCGCAAAACGAAAGCGGGGGTTGATTTTCAAACCGGAAAAACCGTCTACCGTGAAGACGTTGAGGCGGCATTATGGGCCTGGGAGACGTTTGGCGGTATTGGCGCGCGCACGCGGCGCGGCTTCGGGGCAATACAACTACAAAGCGTTGATGGCAAAGCACACACAGATTTACCATTATCTTCTTTCAATGCCATCAAGGATTGGTTAGCGAAAAAGCTCGCCTTCTACATTGAGGAAGAGGATTTTCCTCATGACCTACCACATCTTCCTAAAGAAACAACATATATGGCTATTACAGACCCACAGCAAACCCCAATGCTGGTCTGGAAAGAACTGATCGAGCATTACAGTCGTTTTCGACAGAGCCGCCGTTCTATGCGGCAACGGGGAAATAGCTATAGGCAAGGCAGGCAAGCAGGACGTAGTGAATGGCCGGAGGCAGAGACTATTCGTTCTCTTACCAACCACAGAGCAAGGACACTCAGACCACTCAATCATCCCCACAAATTTCCGCGCGCCGCTTTCGGGCTACCAATCAACTTCCATTTCAAGGATCAGGGCGATCCACCTGATGTGATGCTAGTAGAGGCCGAGAGCGGTAGTGATCGTATGGCAAGTCCCCTGATCTTACGCCCGCTTGCTTGCCTGGGACAAAAAGCTGTTGGTCTTGCCGTCCTTCTGGAAGGAATAGGCGTTGATTTGGACAATCTCAAGTTGAAGGTCGTTACCCCTGATCGTCAACCTTCCTGGCAAGAGAAAGACGGATTACAGGGCGAATTAACAAAAGCGGAGGCCGAAAATATTTCTGTGCTATCCGGCAAAATAGATGTTCTGGTCGCTTTTCTGGACTACCTTGATAAACAATACTGAAGAATAAGGAGCAAACCACATGCATGCCCGCTTGAGTTTTATTCATGTGCTGTCACCCCTGCATGCTGGCACAGGACAGGGCAGCGGTATTATCGACCTGCCCATCGCGCGCGAAAAGGCGACTAACCTGCCCTATCTCCCCGGTTCGTCGCTCAAGGGGACGCTGAAAAGCCACTACACGGGCGACAACAAAACGCTCATCTATGGCGCGGACAAACTGGATACGTACAATGAGGATCACGGAGCCAGTTTAGTGCAGATTTCAGACCAGAAATTACTGCTCTTGCCCGTGCGCAGTCTGGCCGGGGTCTTCGCCTGGGTCACATGCCCCTACGTGCTGCATCGCCTGGAGCGCGACATCAAGACAACCGGCAGAAATACCACGAACAAATCTTCTATCACTATTCCGGTGGTCAGCAGTGAGCGTTGTCTCGTAGCGAAAGCAGTGCCAAACGGCGGAAGGGCGGTGAAAAGTGCTATCAGCATGGATGTCGGTCGGGAGAAAGCTGTTTATCTGGAAGACCTGGACTTTCTTGCTGAGGAGAACACCGAGGTCACGCAATGGGCACGCTGGCTTGGGACACGCATCTTTCCAAACGCGCAGGAATGGCAAGATTTGCTAGTTGAGCGCATCTGCATCGTGCATGATGACCTCTTCGCCTTCCTGCTGGAGACGGCAACCGAAGTGACGGCGCGTATTCGCCTGCAAGAAGAGTCCAAGACTGTGGAGTCGGGTGGCCTGTGGTACGAAGAGGCACTGCCCACGGAGACGATCTTATGGGGTGTAGTGCTGGCAACGCCGCGCGGAAATACGTCCCTGTCCCCTGAGAAGATCTTTGATGCTGTGGGTCAGCAATCCGGTCAACTGCTGCAATCTGGTGGGCATGCCACCATCGGACGCGGCCTGTGCCGTTTTTATCTGAGTTAGAAGGGAGCGCCGCGATGCACACACGCGATCAAATTTACGCAAAGGATGCTTATGACCACGTGAAGGAGGTGCAGAGATGGAAAGAGGCAGAGCGCAATCGCTACGGTGCCTTAGCGCACAAGCTCCCTGTGCTGATCCGCACAGCAGGGCTGGCGCAGGCGCTCACCTTTCTCGATGCTAAAGCAAATGACACTAAAGCAAAGGATGAACAGGAGAAGCAGGGTCAACAGAGTCCAAATGCGTACCGGCAGCTTCTTACCGATCTGGCCAAGACTATGAAGAAAGATACGAAAGACGCGCTGCTCGAACGCGCCCGCGAGGCCGAGTTGACCGAGTATATGCTGCTAACACGGCAGGCTCTGGCCGCGCTGCTCTGGTATAAACGCTTCGCACAATCGCTGCTCGATGTCACTGATGCGCAAGCTGCTGGAGACTAAGGAAAAGAGGAGAGAATATGTATCGCTCACGACTCAATACAGTCTATCGGCAGCTTACGCAAGGAAGCCTGACTACTGTTCACGCAGGCCTCTGGCTCGACAGATATATGGGGCAGAATGAGGAAACGGAGACGCGCAGAAAGCTGGTCGAGCAGGTTGCCAGCATTCAACCTTCCGCTGTATACAAAGCGTTTTATCGGCGCTGGGAAGCGATGTTGTGGCAAGAAATGCATGTGAAGCTGGGCGAGGCCACAGTGCAAGGGCGCATGGCGGTTGGCCTGGGCGCGGAGGGCGTGCTGGAAACCTCGGTGGCTCTGCATCACACCTACGGCATGCCTTATATTCCTGGGAGCGCACTCAAAGGTCTGGCCGCCAGCTACGCGCACCAGCGGCTCGGTCCGGTCTGGCAACGCGGTAGCGAGGCGCACAAAGCGCTTTTTGGTGACACCGCCAGTGCCGGTTTCATTACCTTCTTCGACGCGCTCTACATTCCTGGTACGGGACACAACGGGCAGGCGCTCCACGCGGACGTGATTACCGTGCATCACCAGGGTTACTATCGCGGCGATGGCCCACCGACCGACCGCGATCAGCCCATCCCGGTGCCATTTCTGAGTGCTACCGGCACCTATCTGGTTGCCCTATCCGCGCCAGAACTGGAGGAACCCGACGCATGGCTGACCCAGACCTTTACCATCCTGCAACACGCCCTGCGCGATTTCGGCATCGGAGCCAAAACCTCAAGCGGCTACGGACGCATGGAGTTGAAAGAGGCATAGCCGATAGCCACGACCATCCTTTTAGTACCAGTTACCGTTTTTAGAGTGCTGATAAAGAAGCACTCATCAAGCAAATATTTTACATAGAGAGAGAAGGACAGATGTACAAGTTACAATATATGGGGCATCCGCTCTTTGATATTGGGCTTGCAACTATAGTAGCTCATGCGAGAAAAGAGTACCCTGGTGATCTGGAACTAGAAGATCTGGAGAGCGTAGCTAAATTCATTGAGGACAATTACACACAGCAACCGTTGACATCATTTTTGACTGTTTCACTTCCTAACTCTGATTTTACTCAACCCGCATTTAGAGATAAACCAGAACGTCGTAGGGAATATGCTCGTTTAGTAGCACGAAGTATTGGGCCAAATGTACCCAGAAGTGAGGAAGCGTGTGTCTTTACAGGACTACCTGCACTGGGACGAGCGCTCTCCTTCAAGAAGGACAAAAACGGTCACGATGAATTACCGCCGGGTAGAGCATATCGACAGCATATACCCCTTATTACAGGGGAAGGCGTGATTAATTTCTCGCCCTGGGGCGATCCTGGCTTGCCCGTGTCCGGTGAAGCTCTGCTCTGCCTGCAATTCTTTCCTATGGGGTGTCTTAAATGCAACGGGCGTTTGCTAGCTATTCATTCAGATAACTCTGAAATTCTGCTGGCAGCGGCGCGCAAGGCTCTGCAAAAGAACACAGAGGCGATAACGCTGGCAAGGGCCAGCGGTGATACAAAGATGCAAGATGCCTCATCTTCGCCGCAGACGCTGCTGATTGAGACAATTCTGGCAATGGATTTGCACCAGCTAGATGCACGTGAGGAGAGACAACCCTATTCTATTACGGCCTATCATCTCTCAAACAGCGGGCAATCATCGGCGCTGGACGAAAAAAGTCCGCCGCTCAGTATCTACCATCTGCCAATGAGTATTGTGCGTTTTCTTAGCAAGATGGATAATCCTGACTATCAACGCATCTGGCATGAGCTTGAGCAGCGTGGTTGGGAACGCTCAAAGCCAGGCAAGGATAAAACGAATGGTGTAGCTTCGGCTGCGTCACAACGAGGAAGGAACCTTTTTTATGAAGATATTCTTCGCCTACCAGCCAATGCACACAGTTTTGTAATGACATACTTGCTGCGTATTCCTGAACGTACATCTTTTCAGAGCGATCCACGCAGAGAGTACAGTTTACGTCAGGAGGTACATCTGCTTTCCTGGCTCTTTACAGAATTATTTTTGAAAGAGGTGATTCATATGGATAAGGAACGTATCGATGAAATCCGCAGCCTGGGTGATGCGCTTGCATACTACGTGATAGAGCAGAACGACAAGGGCTTCTTCCGCAACTTTTATAAAGTACAACGCGCGAACGATTTTCGTTCACTGCTATTACGTGCAAACTACAAGCATGTGAAGGCGGGTCATGCTCCGCTTATTACCCTGGAGCCATATCTAAGCATCTTCGAGGAAGGCTACGAGATGATGTCACCCAACTGGAAATTCGCGCGTGATCTTGTCCTTATTCGCATGGTTGAGCAACTCTACCAGAGGGATTGGTTTGGAACTAATCCAGATGCTTTACCAGATAGTACAGACATTGATACAGAGGATATTGAAGCAGCTACCCAACAATGAAAGGAAGGGATTTCTCATGACATTTGTAACAGGACTTCTCCTAATCGACGCTCCAGCCTCGGCGCTGAACAATCTTGGCAATATTGTCGGTGAGCGTGATCAGAACACAAGTGGTGTGAAGTTGATCAGTACCCGTGAAGGCGCATATCCTTATGTTTCGGCACAGGCATTCAGGTACTGGTTGCGTACCACTGCTCAAACGCATGTAGAGGGGTGGAAGGCTGCTCCTATCTATCGAGAAGATAAAATTGCCTATACAGACAGTAATCCGATGCTGTGGTGGGATGATGATTTGCTGGGGTATATGCGCGCGCCCAAGAAGTCCTCGAAAGGTTCTCAAGCTACAGATACAACACTACAAAAGGAAACAGATATTGTCGAACCGGTAACACGTGTATCGCCATTGCGTGTCAGTACTCTGGTTTCGATTGCGCCGGTGAATATCACGAATGACTTTGGTGTGATGTCACGTCATGAAGGTGACCCGGTTCCCTACGAGCATCAACTATATCGTACAACGTTGCAGGGATTGTTCTCGCTTGATTTGCATGCTTCTGGTACGTTCTCTTATCGCAACAAGGCAGGCTATCGCAACCTCGATTCTGTGCGTCTGGCATTGGCACAACAACAAGGATTAGAGCATCTTGAGGCAGAGAAGGCATATCGGTTGCCATTACAAGAGCGTGTCAGGCGTATACAGGGACTCTTTGAAGCAATGGCACTCCTGGAAGGGGGAGCCAAGCAGGCTATCCATTATACCGATGTTGCCCCAGCATTCTGTATTATGGCTGTTACGCGCGGCGGCAATCATATCTTTGGACATGTCGTTGGCGCAACGAACAAAGGGCTGCCTGTCATTAAACATGATGCGCTACAAGAAGCGTTGACGACGATGCGCGATGAGATTCTTTCGCCTATTTATGTTGGATGGGTGCGGGGCTATCTTGATGAGCAGCGTCAGCAGTTCGAAGATTTTATCACGAATATTACGAACTTGCCGATCTTTGTGTATCACCCCCGTGATGCCTATCGCGCCTTTGTAGAGGATTTAGCGCGCCCTGAAAATGCCTCCTGGCTCAAATAAGAGAGGGATGCTATGATGCAGGTATTGAAAGTCGTGGCGGAGGGAGCAATTACCTCCTTCCGCCGTCCACACTTTATGCACGGTATCCAACCCACGTTCCGCATGCCACCGCCTGCAACCATTTATGGGCATATATGCAGTGCGCTTGGGGAGCTAGTACCACCGGAGGGGTTACTGTTTGCTTACCACTTCACTGCTCGCACTGCATTCAGTGATGTAGAACATACCATCATTCTTGCAGAAGCTGGTGGCAAATTAGAAGGCACAAACTATCCTAAAGTGTTACAGGGCGGTGTCCAGCCATTCAAACGTGAGTTGCTCTTCCAACCACGCTTGACGCTGTATATCAATCGTCCTGCGTGGATCGATGCATTCCGTAGTCCACGGTACGCGGTTGTTTTAGGCCGTTCGCAGGACCTGTTTACCTATACATCAATAGAAGTTATAGAGCTACAACAGGCTGAACATGCGTATTTTGAGCATACCTTGTTGCCCTATACGATGGCAACGCAGGTTGGACAGGGTATTACAGAACTGTTGCCGCGCTACGTTGACTACGAGCGCAAACGTGTACCAACATTCGCGCGCTATGTATGCCTGGAGAACCGCGTGCATAGCAGTGATTTCTGGTTTGCTGAACAGGAGACTTATTGGATTGATCCTGCATCGACTCTTTACCAAGATGATTACCTGGGCCTCTTCTTCCATTCCTTTGTAGGAGAACAGCATGAAGCCATCTCACTGGCCTGATTGGCTAGATACTCTATGGGCCAAAAGCAGCATGACGCCTGGCCAAGCAGGAGAGAGCCTGGCACAGCATACCTGGTTAGTGCTGGAACGCTTGGCTGAGCTTGCTCACTTGCGTCCAGACCTTGCTAGCTATCTCAATGCTCCCCGTCTCTGGCATTGCCTATTCTGGGCCTGCTTCTTGCATGATTTTGGAAAGGCAGCTAGCGGTTTCCAGCGTGCGTTGCGCGGCAAAAAAAGCTGGCGACGCCGCCATGAAGTTCTCTCACTGGCTTTTTTGAACTGGATAGCTCCATCGTTCTCTCCCACGGAACAACGATGGGTTCTTGCGGCTATCGTGTCACACCACCGTGATGCGAGTGAGATTATCAAAACCTACGATAAGTATCGTAATCCAGAATTGGTAGAGGAGATGCTAGCCGAGCTTGAGGAGCAGACCGTGAGAGGATTATGGAAATGGCTCCATGATTGTTCAGCCCCATGGATTGAAGCTCTTGGTCTACGTCAGTTCGGAGTCGAGCCAGCAACGCTTGTGACGGAAGAACAAGCCATACACATTGTTGGCATAGAAGGTGTGCAGCACACTCATCAATGGCTAACCGACTACAGGCTCTTTATCAAGCACCTCCCTTCAGAGCGCGATAGGCGCATTGTTACAACGCTTGTCATGCTTCGTGGCCTGACTACCACAGCAGATCATGCCGCTTCAGCACATCTGGCACAGATTCCACAAGGAATACAGCGTCCCTGGAATACATTGGCTAAATCTTTGGCCGAACACTTACGCGCACAATTGGATGGTAAGGAAATGGTGATCTATAGCCATCAAGCTGAAAGTGCACGGCGTCATAGTACTTCAGCCATACTCATCGCACCAACGAGCAGTGGGAAAACTGAAGCGGCACTATTCTGGGTATTGGGAGATGGAGTGAAAGCAACACCACGTGTTTTCTACACATTGCCCTATCAAGCAAGTATGAATGCCATGTACGATAGGCTACGTTCATCACACTACTTCGGCGAACAGTCTGTCGGCTTGCAACATGGACGTGCGCTACAGGTACTCTATCAACACCTGCTCAATAGTGAGAATGGCCCCGTGTCTGCTGCTCAGAATGCCAGGTGGGAGCAGAACCTAACGCGGTTACACGCCTGTACCATGAAAGTCTTTAGTCCCTATCAAATGTTGAAAGTACTCTATCAGTTGCGCGGCTTTGAAAGCATGTTGGCAGATTATACGCAAGCTGCCTTCATTTTTGATGAAATTCATGCCTATGAGGCCAATCGGCTTGCTCTGATTTTTGCGCTGGTAAAACATCTACGAGAAAATTATGGCGCTCGCTTTTTCGTCATGTCAGCGACCTTTCCTTCCATCCTCCGCGAGGTCATGCCTGAGATTTTGGACATCGACCAACCGATACGCGCAGATGAAGAGCTTTTTCAACACTTCCGTCGCCATCATCTCAAACTGTTACACGGCGATCTTGTTCAGGATGGGATGAGTAAAATTGTTGCCGATGTACAACAAGGAAAATCAGTTCTCGTATGTTGTAACACTGTAGCAAGAGCACAGGATGTATACAAACTTTTACAAGAGCATTTGGGTGAAGGACAAACAAAACTTATTCATAGCCGTTTTACGATAAGGGATCGTTTATTGCGTGAAAATGAAATTCTCTCACGTTGTGAGATCGGGACAGTACATACCGCTCTTGCCGTGGTTGCTACACAAGTGATCGAGGTGAGTCTCAATATTGATCTTGATACTATATATAGTGATCCAGCGCCTCTTGACGCTCTGGTACAGCGTTTTGGACGTGTGAATCGCGTCGGCAAAAAGAATATTGTTCCAGTACATGTTTTTCGTCGGCCATACGACGGACAGGGAGTTTATCAAACAAATCTCGTACAAAGAACGCTCGATGTATTAGAGCAGCATGATGATAAAGACATTGATGAACTAATGATTGAAAAATGGCTCGATGAAATTTATTCAACTCCAGCGATTCATGATGTCTGGCGAGAGCAGTATGACAAACAGTATGCTCTCGCCATATCTTTACTTCAACAACTTCGTCCATTTGATTCGGATAAAGATTTGGAAGAGAAATTTGAAGCGTTATTCGATGGTGTTGAGGTATTACCGCGTGTATTTGAGGAAGAATATCTCAAGTACATGGCACAAGATGACTTTCTAGAAGCTTCTCAGCTCTTTGTCGGCATCAGTTATAGAAAATACCAGTGGTTGAAGTCAAAAGGTAAAGTGCTTCCTATGGAGGGTACTTATCGTAAGCGCTGGGTTGTTCTGCAAGAATATAGCCCGGAATTTGGCCTGCTGTTCGACTCATCATTGGATGTACCAGTTGATGAGTATTAAAAGGCTCTCTGCATATCATAACACAGTATATGCAGCAGCAGTAGTTCTTAGATATAGAGGGGCTTTGTTATGCTAACGATGTATTTTCTGAAAATCACGGCTGAGGCTGTGACGCCCTTGTCACTCGACCCCTATTGCGGTTCGGCCATACGCGGTGCGTTTTTTCATGCCATCTGGCAGCGTTTTTGTACTCATCGTGAAGCACCAACGTGTAGCGATTGCTCGCTCGTTTCGGTCTGTCCAGTTGCCTCATTGGTTGCGCCACTGCGCGATGAAGCCATACGTGGACGCGATATTCCCCGCCCATATATCATTACCCCGCCCTATAATCCTCGTGGACGCTATGGGCAAGGGGAGACTTTTTCTTTTAGCATCACACTCATTGGCGATGCCGCAAAGCTCTACCCCTATGTCATGCGGTCTTTGCTGGAAATGGAACGTAGTACACTTGGTCATCCTTTGCCGGAACTTAAACAGCAAAGAGGAAAGTTCAGGATACAATCTATCCATGCTTATCACCCTTTTACGGAAGAAAAACAACTTCTCTGGCAAAAAGGAGATAATCAGCCTGATAAACTATGGCTAAGCATTACCGCTAACGATGTGATCAAAAGAGCAGAGCAGCTTTCAAATTACCATGTCAACATTCATTTTCTCTCACCAACACGCCTGGTTGCAGAAGAGCACATTTTGAAGCGCCCTGATTTCCGTATTCTGATATTACGCCTGGCGCAACGTCTGGAACAGGTTTATCACGAGTATGGCAGTAATGCACAAGCAGAGGTTGCTATCCCCTTATTTGGACAAGAATGGTATCTCGCCATCAAAGATCAGGCCAAGGATGTGTATCTTGTACAGGATGAAACACAATGGGTAGATATACGAAGTTATTCTCAACGGCAGAAGCGTCAGATGCCTATTGGGGGCTTTGTAGGTAGAGCCTCTTTTGCAGGTAATATCAATCCTTTCCGTGAGTTGCTAGTCTGGGGTGAGGTATTACGTGTTGGCAAAAATGTAGTGAAAGGCGATGGAGCTTACTGCATAGAGTTGTAATTTCTCTTCCAATCACTTCATTGTTCCTCCTATTCATTATAGGAGCAGTTCGCAGGAGAAGAGTTTATGGATCTTCTTGTTGAAGGTAAAGGTTCGTTTGTGGGCAAGCATCAGGGGCGCGTGCGGGTCACACGCGAGCAGAAGACGGTCATGGAGGTGCCGCTGATTCATCTTCAGACGATTCTGGTGCTGGATCGCGGCGTCAGCATCTCCAGCGACGTGGTGCAGACCTGTAGCGAGGAGGGTATCCCCATTCACTTCCTCGATGGGCGTGGCAACGCGCTGGCCAGCCTCTATTCAGCCGGATTGACCGGCACGGTGCTGACCCGACGCGCCCAGTTGTTAGCCTACGAAAACAGCACCGGCATCGCTGTCGCTAAAGCCTGTGTGCGCGGCAAACTGGAGAATCAGGCTAACCTGTTGCGCTACATGGCAAAGTACCGCAAAGAAACCGACCCGGCGCTCCACGAGGAATTGATGCTAGTGGCGCTGGAGATGCGCGATTATCTGCACGAGTTAGAGATGTTGCAAGGTGAGAAGATCGAGCAGATACGCGAACAGATGCTCTCGGTGGAGGGCCGCGCTGCGCAACGCTACTGGGCCATGATCGCGCGCATCATTCCCGCCGATCTGGTCTGGCCCGGACGCGAGACGCGCGGAGCCATCGACCTCTTCAACTCCGCGCTCAACTATGGTTATGGCATCCTCTACAGTCAGATCGAGCAGGCCATCGTACTGGCAGGCCTCGACCCCTACGCCGGTTTTCTCCATGCCGACCGTCCCGGTAAACCAAGTCTTGTCCTCGACCTGATCGAAGAATTTCGCCAGACCGTTGTGGATCGCAGCATCATCGGTCTGGTCAACAAGCGCGTGCTGCTCAAGCAGCAGGAGGATGGTCTCCTGGATGAGCCGACGCGCCACAAGATTGTCGAAAAGATACGTGAACGACTGGAGAGCAGCGAACTCTATGAGAAGAAGCGGCAGGCATTGCGCCTGATTATGCAGCAACAGGCCAGACATCTCGCACTCTTCCTGCGCGGTGAACGCGAGAGCTACGAGCCGCTGGTCGCAGGATGGTGAATCCTATGCGCTATCTGCTCATCTACGATATTGTCCATGATGGCACGCGCGCCAAAGTCGCCGATGCCTGTCTGGACTACGGCCTGGAGCGTATCCAGTTCAGCGCCTTCAGTGGCGAACTGAGCAAGGTGCATCTGCAAGAGCTATGGGTTAAGATACAACGCCGTGTTGGCAAGCATACGGCAAAGGTTTATCTCTACCCGCTTGATGAAAAAAGCTGGCAGGGGCGACGTTTGCTGGAACGCCAGGGGGAGGAATAAAGCGATGGGAATGCTTTTTGAAGTAACAGACCTCAAGCAATACACCGTCTGTCCGCGCATCGTCTTTTATCGCTACTGTTTACCCAAAGTGCGTCCGGTGACGGTGCTGATGGAGGAAGGCATCCGTCAACACGAGCGGGAAGACGAGCGTGAGGAGCGGCGCAGTCTGCGCACCTATGGTCTGACGCAGGGTGAGCGCGTGTCGCATCTCAGCTTATGTTCAGAGCGGCTCGGTCTCTCCGGTCGGGTAGACCTCGCCATTGCGGTACCGGGGCGTGGTACGCCTGGGGCGGAAGGCATCGTCGTCGAATACAAATATTCGGAGCAGAAGGCCGGTACTCACTTCAAACTGCAACTGGCGGCCTACGCTCTGCTGCTCGAAGAAGCCTGGGAACTGCCCGTCAGGCGAGGCTTCCTCTACTCCATCCCTCTGCGCCGTGCCGAGGCCATTGCCATCACGCCGCGTCTGCGGGCCAGTGTCCTGCAAACGGTAGAGCAAATCCAGCGATGTGTCTCCGACGAAATCATGCCCGCGCCGCCGAGCAGTTTAGGCCGCTGTGTCGCCTGCGAGTTTCGGCGTTTCTGCAACGATGTCGTCTAGCCTCTAGCCACATCCCCTTTATCAGGTGGCCCTACGCGGGCCACCTTCGCAAATCGCTTCCCTCGGCTTGCGAAAAATGCTCATCTTTGCCTGAAGGCCGCCGCAAAAACTGCTTCATCCTCTCCCGTTTGCCAGAACCGTTCGCAAATCCCCCCCATACGGGAACAAAAAGCGATCTGCGGACAAACTCATCAATAAATTCGCGGGGGTCGGCGGAAACACCTCTATTCATCGCGCTACAATGCCCATTGTGGCCTCTTCCCTTGACGTTCCCCGATCCATGAGGTACATTATTCCCAACATCATGGCGGTTGCATAGAAAAGCCCCGGCTTGAGGGGACTGCAAGCCCAGATAGGCTCCGGTCAGGTTGGCTCTACGTAAATCAGCACGCTCCAGGTTAGCCATCCCCAAGTTTGCGCTCCGCAAATCTGCGTCCCGCAAACAAGCGTAGCGCGCAGACACGAACGAAAGATCAGCGGCGCGAAGATCAGCCTGGCATAAATCAGCAGACCCTAGCTCTGCCTTCTCCAGGTGTGTCGACACCATCTTGGCGCGATGTAAGAACGCCCCGCTCAGCCAGGCATACTCCAGGTCCGCATTTGAAAGATCAGCATCGGATAGCCAGGCTCTCTCAAGGTGAGCATGTTCTAAAGAGGAACGTGCGAATTTGGCATCGGCCAGATTAGCGTGCGAGAAATCAATCTCTCTGAGATGAGATTTGGAAAAGTCGATCCCGGAGAGATCGAGTTCGCGGAAGACACGGAGTCCACTCGCATACTGGTCAAGAATATCCTGCTTCGTGATCATGCACAGCGCCTCCTAAAAATCCGCAGTCTCCTGAAGATCAATGATCTCAGCAACGTCATAGCGCGTCTGCGCCGGTGCCGAAACCGGCACAAGCCGCAGGTAGCGCGGCCAGCGCTCCGTCATGCGATAGAACTCCGCAATGACGCATGCTGCCGCCGGAGCCAGCCCTGGCAGATTCACAATAATTTGTTCTGCTGGCAAGTTCACCTGCAGGATGCCGCTCCGCTCCATAATCGAGCGGATTTGCGGTGCAAGTGGTTGCGTGTTG
>Ga0078972_1010181_pt1 | contig 17815 bp, 15 predicted proteins | sample YelNatPaOPGAMG01_FD_67568 | JGI IMG/M metagenome (GOLD analysis project Ga0078972, IMG submission 67568) | Hot spring thermophilic microbial communities from Obsidian Pool, Yellowstone National Park, USA - OP-RAMG-01 (SPADES assembly) (version 2) | ecosystem: Environmental > Aquatic > Thermal... | reverse complement strand
ATCAACGGGTGGTTTTCTACCATTGACCGCATCCAGTCTTCGAGAATATCGGCTTTTGGCGCGGAGCGCGTATTCTTGGTTGTTTCAGAGTTCCTCAGCCATCTGAGTCCTGTTGCATAACCGACCTGAAGGAGGAATGCAGACCTCCATGCACTTTTCCTTCACGAGTATATTCCTGCAGGTAATCCCTCTACGATCTGTTCGGTTCATTGCCTAGTCTTTTCGATCTCCTGCTACGCACTGCAGCGCAGACGAAGGAATTGAATTGAAAGACTAAAAACGCCTCCACTGGATCCAGCGGACGCTACTCGCAACGCCGTTTGGTGATATCTCTGTACTTGACGTTTTCGTGGTGCCACTTTCTGGACGAGTGCTGAGCAGCGCTCGGTGACGGGGCGCATTTCGCCCTGTGCCTTTAGAAAAGTAGCCGAGAAGACTGCGAACGAACCGAAAGAGCGGAAGTGTCTCTTGCGGAACGAAGACTTGTGTCAACAGTGACGGAACTCGCGTGCGACAAAAGCTGGTGCCCGCCACCGCACACATAGTTGCTGTGGACTTTCGCTCGGGCGTCCTCGATGCAGTTTGGATGGCGCTCAGAAGCGCATCGCGTTTGTGGCTTCTCGAAACTCGCCGCGGCGCCTTCTTGGGAATCTGGAGCGGACACCGGCCGGTCCAAGCCTGACTCTGAGAAGCGCAAGCACACGCTTTGGATAGTGGCCAGAGAGTCCGTCGCGGATGCCGCTGGAAGCAACAGGGAACGATTTGACAGTTCGCGGGCCGGTGCAAGAGCGCGCGCTTCGAGTTGCTGCGCACTGCTGCTGGAGGCAAGCGGCGAACAACGCAGCACATATGCTGACGAACGAGCAACCACAGGCACGTTTGCGGAAGAGTATCCGAAGCGGGTCGCAGGTATGTGTCACGAAAGGCAAACGCAGAGCGCTGCAGGAGCTCACGCCCGGACGCTTAGCAGCAGCAGCAGCAGCAGCAGCAGTGTTGCAAACTGCTGCGCAATGGAGCCTCCCATGATCACGCAGAGCGCCATGTCCGAGAAGCAGCATTTTTTCGCAGGTGAGCGATTACACTTGGAGCGAACAGCGACATCCTGGGGTTATGGCTCGCCTTCAGTGCGGGTCGTTCATCGAAGCACTTTACGAGAGCCAAGGCAACCGAACGATCGCCGTCTTTCAGTGCGCCTCCTGCGATGTTTCGGATTTCTCGGTCAGAACAGGAAAGGAGGCTTCCTGGTGTCGGTGATCCTTCCCGGCAAATCCAAAACGAGTCGAGGTTCACTGGAGAACGACCCAACCGATGCTGCATGGCGAGGACAGAGGCACCTCGAAGTGCCGGACACGGCGAGTCAAGTTCGCGAACATACGGCACCGCGGGACCCGCAAGGAAACCAATACGCCGTGTGGCGATGTGCCGCAGACTTTTTGGAGCTCAGGTCGTCGCTTGAGCGAGTCCATCCAGCCTGTATCATTCCTGTGTTACCTTCGATTCCGCTTTGGCTGGAACTCCAAGCGATGTTCAACAGAGGAATTGCAGCGCAGGTCGCGCGCGACCTGGAGCGCTTCCTGGGCCGCGTCCTGAGCCATCCGGTTCTGCGACAGAGTCCCCTGGTGGATGCATTTCTCAGGTGTCCGGAGGACCTCCGCTGGATGCGTGCAGCGGGAGCGCCCACTTTTGAGGAAGCACCGCCGGTGGTTGCGGTTGCAGGACGGCACCCGCTGCCCGACGCACCAAGCTGCCGGATGCCTTCAGGTCCGTCCTGGAGGGCGTGGTTTGCGTCGTTGAGGCCGCACGCCTTGGTTGCCGCGCTGCATTTCTGGCACTGGAAATATCGCCTTCGGATCGATGAATGGATCACAGGCTTGATACAGCATCCAATGCAGCGATCTCGATGGGAATGCACTGCATTCGGCGAAAGCGGCAACTTGACTGCGCTGGAGGGGGGTCTTCCTGACTTGGAGATTTTGCTTCAGACACAAGAGAAACTGTTACGAACCTTGCAGGTGCGTGTCGACAGGCACGTACGCTGCGCCAATCGACTTGCCCGGGAAGCAACTCGAGTTGCTGAGACGCTGGAGCATCTGCAGCGTCTCGAGGAAGCGCTTTCCGGCGAGCAATCGCGACGATGCGGCTCCGATCGCTACTGTCGTTGCAGCTATTGCCGACTGCAAGCCGGTAGCCCAGCTGCAGAGGTAAGTCGCGGAGATGCGCTCGGTGACTTGGCGTTTCTCCTCTACAATGAAAGAAGCATTGCAGGCGAGGCATTCGTAGACCTAGACACGATATCATCGCCGATCAACGGTGCATGTGTTTTCCCCGATCCGGAAAACGAGCTTCGCGAAGGAATGGTTTGGCGTGCATTCCACGAGCGCATCAAGGATCTGGCGGGCCTCTTCGAGGATGCCCGGAGAGCGCTTCGCGTCATACAGTGCTGGCGCGACCGTTATCTTTACTTGGCCGAGCTGAAGGTCACTGGCACGCAGGGCACGGCGTTAGCGATAACGCCACCCGCACGAAAGGAATCTACTGCCCAGGTGCCCGATCAAGCACCAAACGCAAGCGCGCTGTTTCCGGTCGACACGAGCACCGGAACCCTGCGAAGCACCGCGGAGGCCGTCGGTTGGGATACGCGTGCGCTGGACGCCTCGTGGAAGTTCGATCCAGCATTCGAGGCTACTGAGGCCCGAACAGCCCGCGTGCGTGATCGCTACGTCCAACACTCGACGTGCTTCTATCTTGATCTGCTTCGCTTGCGCACCTATGCACCGGCGGAGCTGGCTGTGGCGGCAAGGCGTCTCGCGCAAACGATACGTGTCGAGGGTCAGCGGCGGGCAGCCCGAAGCTAGCGCATTCGCGTCAGGCGCCAAGGAGCGCAGTCCCAGGGATGCTTTCGCAATTCCCAGCCTTTGCAGATTCAAGCAGTGCGTGCACATTCAACGTGCCCATGGGCGCTTTCGTAACTCGGAACCGCTGCGGAACCGAGCAGCGCGTGCAAACTTGGAGTCGCTCTGAGGGCATCGTAAACATCAGCAGGGGCGATCTGCAGCCGCACCTTGGCGCTTGGCAAAGAGAAGCCGTATTGCGCTCCACGCTTACACGCCGCTGCATACGTGACCATACCGTGATGTCGCAGAGAGATACTGCAAATCTCATGCAGCGTCGAGAGATCCACGGGATCCAAACGAAGCTTGGTGAAGAGACGCCGCGCCTCTGCGCACAAATCGCGCAGTGTAATGGCGGTGCTGTGTGCGTTCTGGGCGAGCACCCACAGAATCATCTGCTGCTGCGTCGGCAGGGATCGAATCGTCTCCAGGACGGAATTGGCATTAGGCTTGCTGTACAGTTGAGTGACCACTGCCTGCAGCGCGGCGACCGCTGAATGCGCGCTAGGCCTGGTCTCTGTTGCCTTGTCCACGATGCTTCGACAGGCGCTCAGCATGGTTCGAACATCGCCCTGATGTGCGGCTGCGACTTTGCGAGCTGCCAGCTCCAGTGCAGACGCCTCGATGCCGTCCCGGGATGCCGTTTGAGCGCATCCTTGCTCTAGCAACCGCTCCAAGGCAATGGCGATCAGATCTTCAGCTGTATAAGGCGTGAAAATGAGCACGTTCGGCTCGATGCTTGTAGCACAGCGCAGCGCCGGCAGCACTCGCTCTGTGAAATCCAGTGCATTCGCGATGCCGATGATGCAGCAATGCTCCGGGAAACGCGTTGGTATCGTTAGAAGCGAATACGCGAGGGAACGTCGTCCACGCTGTGTCAACCAGAGATCGATCTCGTCCAACACCAGGCAGAGTGGTCGACGATTGCCCTGGAGGCGGCTTTGAAGCAGCGTATCGATCGCTTGCGGGTTCGCGCCACGCGAACGAGTCGCCTGGCGACGCGCCTGACCAGCACTGTTGGCACGCAACCTCGCTCCCGTTGTCTTCGGAGGAGCTAGGGCATTGGCGAGCGTCTCGATCAGCATATCATCTCGCAGAATCCCCGCGAGATTGATATGCACGCCTTGGAGACGTGTTCTGAAAGCTGCGAGGGCTCGCTCGACAACGTAGGTCTTGCCACTGCCGGGGAGCCCTGCGATGAAAAGAGACTCTGAGGTGCCGTCCCTGAGCAGCGTCTCGAGTGCTCGGCAAACGCGCTGGAATTCGACGGCGCGTCCCGCTGGTGGTGCGTCTGGTGCACTCGCTCCAGCCTGAGCCCCGGCCTGTTGCGTTCTTCTGGGCGAGCGCAGAGGCGCACGGCCGGCTCCGGTTCCTTCTGGTGTAGCTCCCAGGCTCGAGCATTGTTTCTCCTTGAGACACTCGGTCGCCGCAAGGCCCTGCTTTGTCTTCGTGGACGTCAAGTTTATTCGTTGACGTTTGCAGCTCTTGAAGAACCCCTCCATTGTGTCCTGAACCTGTCGCGACATTTATGGCTTTCGTAGTATTGGAGCCTTACAGTGTTCGCGTTTTGCAGTAAATAAATAACACCTCAAGCGGTTGCTTCAACAGAGTCCGTCGAATAAGGATCGCCTCCGTTTTGCAGCAAATGACGCTGCACAACTGTAACGACGCAAGTATGACTGCAGAAGTGTACTTGGGCGAGTACAAGAGTGCGAGTATTAGCGCGCGAGTATAACCGCCGCAGCGATCTGCCGCGCATCGCAGATTTCGCTCTGTGCAGCGAAACGCGCGCCTCGCCGTGGCGCGGGATGTACAGTTGCTCGATAAACCGGTGTCTGACTAGCACGGAGTGCTGGGCGGAACGTTCTGTTTCTGCCTTGCGACTTTTTCCGAACTTTTTTACATGTACTGGTTTGGCATTCGAAGCGCATCAATAAGAGATTTCAAATCCTCAAGTAGAGTGAGGACTCCTAGTCTCCACTGCAGCATGGCTCATTCGAGTCTGCCGCTGGAATTCGTAACGTCATCGGAATCAGGACGATTCTCGTTGCCGTCAAGCCAAGGTTTGTACAATAAGCAATATTGTTATTCATTCTATACTTGCAAGCCTCCAATTTTGATTTTACCGGTCAAGTAACGTGCTAAAATCATCCATGAATCATGTTGTCAATCTCTTTGTTTCGAGGCAACTCGTGGGCGCAGGGATGCTAATCGCTGCGTGGAACATGGAAAACGTGACTTGATGTCGCCCTTCGACTACTTTGTTAAAAGCGCATCACAAAATTTAACTGAAATCGTCACCTCAAAAAATAGATTTCGTTTGAAAGAAAAATCCTCCTTTGTGTTAGTTCATGGACGGAAGCGGATTCCGCAGCAGAATGACGCCTTTCATGGGACATGCGCCGAGAAGCAAGCGTCTCTTGTGTTTGCATAGAAAACGGTCAACGACTCGGGCTTGAGTCATGGCTGTGATCGAAGTCATTGGCGGGTGCGTCACCGAGCTGTACAAAAGGAGCGCATGCAAATCGATACCACACGACTGGTTCTCCGGTCTGGATTTACCCGCCGCTGCTTGTTTCATCATACACAACATTACGTACCACAAATCCTCTGCCGAATGGAACAAGATGCGCCAGCGCATGCAGCGGACAGCGTACTCGCCTCGTGAATCGCCCCGCTGAGGCGTGCGATCACAGGCTACTGTGCCGAGTCCGAAAACGGCAGACGCCATCCACGCAAGACTTCAGTTCCAATCAAGAGCACTTAAACGGCCACGAAGCGAGTGTTCGCGCCCCACATGGCGGCACGTGAAAAAGGATATGTCCTGGACATTTACGGGAACCTTCCCAGAGCAAGTTGATGCAAGTGCGAAATGCGCACCGAAAGCGTACGCAAACAAGATGAAAAAGGTAAGCGAGGAATTCATCGCAACAATCGTATGCGCACGAAACGTGTCGACAGCAACCGGAAGCTGCGAAATCGGGACATGAATGCTCTCTCCAGTATCCTTCGACTGCTGGCAAGGGAACTGGGGAGATAGGTGAGGGCGACGTACTGAGAGCCGGAGATGAGAGAGAAGAAAAGGACGCAGTCGCACAAAAACCCTCTAAGGCTAGTATTCATGACATTCGGAAAACGCAAACATTCGTGTGTTCGTCCGAGTTAGCAAGTTCGAGTTCGTTCTCTCTCGTGTTGACGTGGGATTAGCAAAAAACGCTGCGGGATAATTAAGACTAAAACGCGAGTATCTGAGCGCCAGCAGTGCTCTCCAGCGCAAGTGACGTAACCGCTGAGTCTCTGTACACGGCAAGATGTAACTGCAGCAGAACTATTCATTACCGATGCAAGGCGTCCTCGTCATCGCTCTGGTGCAGCTAGGAGCGTCGTGGCTCGTGCGGAGGCGCCTACGCAGCGCGCAACGCTTATCCAAGCTCTTGACAACTAGCGGTTTCGTGCCGCCGCATGACCTCGTTTCAAGCAGCAGTGAGGGATCCTCATTCTCGGGATCCCACACAGTCGATAATACTAATTTTCCAAGGATTCCACAAAGTAGCTTCACTGCAGATCGAGCTCAGCGGCACCGCATCCGGCCTCGCAGTGGAAGACGTCGGCGGACTCAATGTCGGTGCTGAATACCTCTTTTGGGAAATCGAGTCCAGCGTTCGCAAATGCAAGTCGCTCACATAGAAAAAGACACTTTTGCACGAAAACTTGCAATACAAATTTGAGCATACCTCCGCATTGCTTACAGTATCGCTGCTCCCGCGGCGACGCCTGGCGATTCCGACGCTCGGAGAGTAAAAGCGGCATCGGGTCACCGAAACGCACGCATTGCTGGGAACAGCGTTCGAGACGCAGTCGCGCTTCATTGACAACCGCGTCCTCGTCTTCTGAGTCCGATGTCAGTAGATCCTCGGCAGAGTCATCCATGGGTTCCTGAGTCCACTCTAGCTCAAAGCTACTTTGAACTGAACTACGTGGTCGTCGAGTGGTTTGCCGCTGGTGGGCATCGTCGCCAGGCTCCTCTGAGCCCAGGGTCAACTGCTCTCCAAGCGCCGTAGCTGCAGCCGACTCGGCACGATCTTCAAGCGCGCTCCAAAAGTTGGCGAGCAGGCCAGGCTTTCCATGCGGACGAGAGTTCTGCTGTCCAAGTTCTCCCTTTTGCTCATCGGTGGCGTCCATCGTGCTGAATACGCAACGCCACTCCAAGTTCGCAGTCGTTAAGGACTGGCCACGCAGCAAGCTTTCCCCTGATTTTCCCACAAAAATGAGAAACATTCGGTCAGTAGTGCGTTCATTATCTCGCTCGCACGTGGTTTTGCATAGGCGTGCAGGTAAACGCACTTGAACGAGTAGGCGAAAGCCCTGCGCCTCTAGGCTCCGTAGCGTCTCGTGGACGTGTGCGTCCGTGAGCGGTGGCGGTTCTCCCGCAACACGACTTTGCCACAGCTGACCTGGTCGGCCGGTCGGAACCAGTAGCCAGACCTTGGAAACACTCATCTGCGTGGACGGCTCTGTTCTACGCAACCTCCGTGGGCCGCACCCTCGAGTACAGCGAAGTGGCGTAGTCGTTGGCGGGCCGGATACGCCACGGGCGTTTTCGACGGCGCGGCTATCGCGGGGTGAGTCTGTGTTCTGCGGCACGACGCTAGCTGCATCAACGGGACAACGCGCTTGTCTCACGGTTTGCACAGAGCTAACTTCCAGTCAGATGTGGTTGTATGCAGTAAACAGTGGTTTCACGCAAAGACGCTCGTGCACGAGATGGGAACGATTTTCGTCCACGTGCCCGCGAGCGGTAAGCACAAAGGGCAGAGTCTGCACACGCAGCACGCGGCTCAGCGTTCAGTGCAGTGCTAGCAGCGGGCAGGACCGGTCAGACATGGGCGGGGACGTGCCTCACTCAGCGGAGCAGGCGGAGAGCAAATCGGTGTCCAGTGGGAACGGAAAGAGTCCGGTTGCCGGCGCCAACGCAGGTCGCGCTGACGACCTGTCAGGGCGTGTTGACGACACCCCGGCAGGCGCTCAGGTTGAAGCGAGCGCTGCGCCGCGGCAGTCGCCAGTCCAGCAGCCACCTATTGGGCCTCGACGGAAGAAACCCAAGGCGGATGAATACGAAGAGCTTGGAAGTGCCGACATTGACGTGAATGCAGACTACGAGATCTGGCCCGGAAGCTGGCTATGCGTGGACTGCGGCTGGGAATATTCGACGAAGGCATTCGGTATGCCACTCGAACTGCAACCGGAAACCTTTCGCTGTCCTCAGTGTGGAGCGCGGAAACGGCGCTTCGCCAAGAAGCTAGGCAGCAAAGTAGCCATCACCCGTGATACGAGCAATTTACCCATCTTTGTCATGAGTATGTTGGGGCTCCTGGCGGTCATCGCCTTTGGCATCTGGGCTGCAAATAAACTCTGAGGGCAGCTGTTGTACGTCGGGGCGCGCACGCAAGGACTCCTTGGGATGAGAGGTTCATCATGGGCAAGTTTGACTCTTTTTGCTTCCTCGGCGCGAAGCGTTCGATTTCGCGCGCACGTCGCCGGCCGGCTGCGGCTGGCGAGTCTTCGCTACACGGCGCGCGCGCGTCGCCCCTTTACGACTTCTGTGCACCGTTGCTGTGGCTTCACGCGCAGTACAACGTACTGTTTGCGCAGACGCAGCTTTCGGGTCGGTGGCGCTGATAGTCACCTGGTCTGGCAGCGCGTTTGCTGGTGTGCTTGTCTTGGGTGCTTTGCCTCTATTTGGGAGGACTGTTACGGAACGGAGGGCACTGCTGCTGGCCGTTTCCTTGGGAAGCCAACTTCCGCTCGCATCTGCACCGCGTGTACACACTCGTGGCTGCGTCGCCACGGAAGCGAACAGGGCTGTCTGTAAACCTCTTCAACCGTTCACGTCGTGAGGTAAAGAGGGTGTTCCAGGCGTTGCAGTGGGGTTTTCTCAGCACTCGTGGGCAACGATTGGAACATGGGTTACGATGTTGACAACATTATTGAGCGTCTTCTAGAAATCAGGGGGCGACACGGTCGTCAGGTAAACCTCGCAGAGGATGAAATAAAATGGTTGTGTATGGAGACGCGCCGAATTCTACTCGAACAACCGATGCTTCTCGAGATCGAAGCCCCCGTCAAGATTTGCGGCGATATCCACGGACAGTACCAGGATCTACTGCGACTCTTCGACTATGGAGGCTATCCTCCCGAGGCGAACTATCTCTTTCTGGGAGACTATGTGGACCGCGGCAAACAGTCCTTGGAAACCATATGTTTGCTTATGGCGTACAAGATTCGTTACCCGTGCAACTTTTTTATTTTGCGCGGCAACCACGAGTCGGCAAGCATCAATCGAATTTATGGCTTTTACGACGAGTGCCGGCGAAGATACAACGTGAAGCTCTGGAAAACTTTTTGTGATATGTTCAACTGCCTGCCTGTAGCTGCCATTGTGGATGAAAAGATTTTCTGTTGTCATGGTGGGCTCTCGCCAGAACTCACTTCGATGAATCAAATTCGGCAACTTCCACGTCCGACGGACGTGCCCGACCAAGGCCTCCTCTGTGATCTTTTATGGAGTGATCCGGATAAGGATGTGAAAGGCTGGGGCGAAAACGATCGAGGAGTTAGTTTCACCTTCGGACCAGACGTTGTGAAACGTTTCCTCGAAAAATTTGAGCTCGATCTCATCTGTCGCGCCCATCAGGTCGTTGAGGATGGATATGAATTCTTCTGTGACCGCCGCCTTGTTACAATTTTCTCGGCTCCAAACTACTGCGGAGAATTTGATAACGCTGGCGCGATGATGAGCGTAGATGAAACGCTCATGTGTAGTTTTCAGATTCTCAAGCCGACGGATAAGAAAGCCAAATTCGGCATCTCTGTTGGTTCAGCTGTGAATAATGTGGTGTCAACGTATACTGGAGGCGGCATACCGCGCTCCATCACGCCACCGCGAATACCGACGCGCAAGAAAAAATGAAGGAGCTAAGGCTGGCTAGGATGGTATTTGACACGAGTCGAGCCGTGCTGGGCTCGAGAGGTTTTCAACGAGACTCGCTCTCATGCATCGATGCCTGCATGTGTTCACGAGGGCAACACTCCGTGACCAACGGAGGCCTCGCACTGCTGATTCGGGGCGCGGTGCTCGAGGCACCTGCACGGTGACTGCATCCGAGAAGCCTCCTCTGAATATGATAGAAACAGTCCCGTTTTGGTCCATGGGCAAACTGGATGCGGATGCACAGACTGTACCATCTGCGGGCTATTGAGCGCTCCTATTGCATTGGCAAAGGATGTTGCTGAATGTTTCCCGCAGAGTTTAGAGCCCCAGCGTCCAATTATTTGTAAACTGGAGCACTCGCGGCCGTCAGAGAGTCTGGTTCAAAGACGAATGGAAGGAAGCTGTGCTCTTCTTATGGTGGACGCCGCCAAAAGTTGCTGCGCCTCGGCAATACTTCGGACAGGGCTCGCTCGTATTAGGAACGGGGCAGTTTGGGCAAACGTGACAATCTGGAACCTATGGTGGCCGCCGAACGAACTGATCAATGCGTCGTTTTTGTATAGGACGCCTTCAACAAATGGACGGCGCACTATCCAAGCAGTGGTAGCGAGCACGGATACCCCTCCCTGCCCCGCCCCCGCTGACTGGGACATCACGTCCACCACAAGACGTCTGCAAGGTTGGAAGGAAGGATATACAAGAAAACTGGAGCATAAAAACCAGCGTTTTGTCGTTGGTTGCGGGATAGAACGTGAAATACTTTCCAAAAATTTCCACCAAGCGCAGAACACGTGTTCTTCGCACGTGGCTGGGCTTGAGGCATGCCCGTCACAGATGGACCGGTTAAAAAGTCCACTGTGGTAAATTGTTTGTGTTCAGCATACCGTTACCCATCGGAGAACCTCATCTGGGCAACAACCGACACTGCGCAAGTATGGAAAACACCAAGTAAGAAATATGTGTACTTTCGACGCGCGCGGGTAGCCTAAGCCATTCATGGCGGCGGCGGCGGCGGCGGCGCCATGCCAATCGCGAGTTTTCTTGATTGATGGATCGTTGATAGGGACCAAGGATCCGTGCTTAGAGGATGACGATCGATATCGGCGGACTATCGCGAGTTTTCTTGATTGATGGATCGTTGATAGGGACCAAGGATCCGTGCTTAGAGGATGACGATCGATATCGGCGGACTATCGCGAGTTTTCTTGATTGATGGATCGTTGACAGGGACCAAGGATCCGTGGTTTGAGGATGACGATCGATATCGGCGGACTATCGCGAGTTTTCTTGATTGATGGATCGTTGACAGGGACCAAGGATCCGTGGTTTGAGGATGACTCTCGATATCGGCGGACTATCGCGAGTTTTCTTGATTGATGGATCTTTGATAGGGACCAAGGATCAGCGATGACAGGATGATTACCGATATCTGGTGCCTCTGGCGAAGCGTCGGCAGCGCGCGTTCATGTGTTACCATTGGCAGCTGCTGTACGTGGCATTCAGTGGTGTCTGATGCGACAGGCCCATTCGATGTACCTCTACGAATTGTTTCGTACGGCATCCAAAAAAAGTGATCTCAGATGCATCGATTCCAGATGACTAGGAATCGTTCTGAGCGACAACTGAATCTGTTCAAATTGAATCTGCTCCAAAAAGCTTGGAACAGCTCAGTGTTATTTCCGGAAAGATCATCTCAAGTAGATCGATTCTATACGTCATAAAATCGCCCGGTGTGACGTCTAGAAAGGCATTTCGAGATGTAACGACAGTTCCGTCGGAGATAGCTCTATTCGAGCAAGAGCCTCGATGGCAACATCGCATACCGTGAAGCATCTTTCTCGTGGTGAAGATTTCCGCCAGAAGCGCTTCATGCCATAGGCACTGTTCCTGCGCAGCGGTTCCCAAGCTGAGTTCAGCGCCATCACACTACCGATCCACAAAAAGGGTATCGCTGGTCACGGCTGCTGTGTTGGAGCAACGGCTTGCCTGCAACGATGTTGCCAGTACACTTTTTTTTAATTGCTTAAGATCGATGCGTCGAACCAGCTTATCTCGAATGCACAGATCTTAAGCAATTAAAAAAAGCGCACCGGCTTCTCGACAGACACGACGGAGCCCTATCCGCCTCGAAAGTGCTCTCAGCGAGAAACAGAAGCATGATGAGTCGATTGACCCCGTGGATACCCACGGCATACGCGTGCGCTGGAAATCGAGTTGTAGCGTTTACCTGTCTGCCTTTTGCTGGAACCCTATCTGCGTGAAGTCTTTCGAGGCTGATCGAGCCGGTTGCCGAAACTATTCGCATGCAGCCTGGAGATGCTCATCTGCTATTGGGGAAAATCACACTGACCTATCTTTGACGCTTGCTCAGGAGTGGCGTTCGCGATGCGCATCTATACTTAGGTAAGGAAAAGAGAACAAAACGTGCTGCTCTAGAGCAGCGAGGCTCGTTAAAGCACAAGATCTCCTAATTTTGAAGCATGCGCCTGAGAAATGCTCCAAAGACAATGCTGACTGCTGCAGGTAGTTGCGTGCGATGTTCCTGGTTCTTTTTCTAAGGTTCGCGCGAAAATCCCGTAAGGATCAAGCAAGTTCGCCGCTGAAGCTCTATAGTCGAGGAACGCTATGAATGTGTGGAGAGCACGCAAACGAAAGCTTCGCAAAACATCATCCTTTGACGACTTGTTTACAGACTCTTGCGGAAAGTTCACTGATCCTTTCCGATCAGATGATCGATTCCGCTCGAAGCATTATTTCTCATCTATGGATGGCTGCGGGCGGAACGGGATTCCGCACCAGCAAAATATCCCTTACGGGATCTACTGCTAGAGGATTCCATCTCTTCGGCCCGTATGGAAAAAGGTCTCGTACTCGGACTCTTGTCATCTCAGCAAACGCCTCCAGTCGGAAGCGCGCCACTGCTTTTGAGAATGGCGGCAGAGACTGATCGAGGTTTTTCGACTCGTTTTCCGGCGCGGATTGTGCTTCTGGTGATTGTCCCATCATGAACAGCACCATGTTCCGGAAATTCTCTGTCGCATCGAACAGCGTGCGCTTGCGCTTGCACCGAGCAGCATTCTCACAGAGGGTTTTGCCCAGAAGACGCCCGTAGTTTCAGTGTAAAGCGCCAAGGACGGAAACTGCAGGATGCATTCAGGAAAGCCCTCTGCGCCGGTCAGGGGCTTGTACCAAGCGATGGAGCAGGGTTGTCTCGCTCCTCAGGCCGGCGCACGGGAGATGATTAGCAGTGGCGGACACTTACGAGTACACCTAGCCATGTGCAAGTGTTTCGCAGCGAATGGCGCACCAGGACTTTATTCAAATAAGATGAAAATGAAGATGCGATATGTGGATCATGACTTGCGTCCGTTGAAGAAATGCTTGAACAACAGCGAAAAAGCCGCGAGCTCGGGACTTAAACGCTGCCATCAGCGCCCCCCTCCCCCACTACAGACTATGAAGCTTTAGGACAACGGGAGTCCAGCGCATTGAAATCTGGAGATTAGATTGAGGAGAAAGAAGCACTCGCAGGAAAATCCTGCAAAGGCCCGGTGTCATGCAAGTCGGAAGGGATCCAGACTCCCTTTGGGCGCTAGGGTGTGGCGACGTGTTCCATTTTGGTCTGATATGGATGTGGACTGACGGAAATGTAAAAAATTGGGGCATTCGCCACGAATTTACGCCGTCATGTACGCGGAGGGATCGATGCTCTCGGGCAATTCAGGTATGTTGACCACAAAACGATTTTGCACTGCTTCGAGAACAGCGCTGTCCTCTTCGCTGGAAATAAAACTGATAGCCAGCCCCTTAGTCCCAAATCGACCCGCACGCCCAACGCGGTGAAGGTACTGATCGCTGTCCGCTGGCATATCATAATTAATAACAACATTGACTCTTTCAACATCGACGCCGCGCCCGAAGAGATCCGTGCTCACCAGAATCCGTGCCTCAAAGTCTTTGAACGCTCGATAGCGCTTTATGCGCTCCTCTTGAGGCATTGCAGAGTGAATCGTAATGGAAGGGAAATTGCTCTCCTTCAACATTTGGTTGATAAATTTGGCCCTCTGAACAGAACGTACGAATATAACCAGCTGATTGAATTCCAGAGCGTCCAGGAGATCATTCAACTTCCGGTTTTTCTCTGTTTCCTCTAACTTCAGATAGTACTGCAACAGGCCGTGTAAAGTCAACTTGCTCTCGTCGTCTATAAAGATCTCGTGCGGATTGTGCATGAATTTGCGCGCGATGCTTCGCGTCTCTGGTGGCAACGTCGCACTAAACATCATTACCTGTTTGTTCCGCGGTGTCATCTTGAATATCTCCTGCACATCTGCGCGCATGTCAAGCATTTCGAGTACTTTGTCGCACTCGTCAATGACAAAAAACCGAACCTTGCTCAGGTCCAGCGCCTTCCTTTTCACAGCCAAATCCAGAAGGCGACCTGGAGTGCCCACGACAATGTGTGGAACCGAGCTTGCCAGCTGCTCAAGCTGTTGTTTGATCGGTTCGCCCCCGTAGAACACGCCACAGCGAACGTCCGGCAAGTACTTGCTGAAGCGAACAAACTCGTTTTTGATCTGGTAAGCTAACTCTCTGGTGTGTGCTAAAATAACTGCGCTCACACTGTTCTCTGACTTTTCCGGTTCGAGCTGTTGCAAAATTGCGAGAACGAAGACAGCAGTCTTCCCCAGCCCAGACTTGGCTTGGACAAGTACATCCGTTCCTAGAACAGCCTGTGGCAGCGCTTGCACTTGCACCTCAGACGCAGACTCGAACCCACAGTCTTCTATTGCACGCAAGAGCTCCGATCTCAGAAGAAAGTCTCTAAAGTTGGCCGAGTGCAAGGAAGCATAAGTGCCTTTGGCCAACTGTGGCTCCGCCTGCTGACCCTCGGTAGACTCTGCGTCAGCAACCTGATCCGCGGCGGCATCGTTGGTTTCCTCAGCCAACGCGTTCTCTTCCTGATCCTCCTCGTAGTCTACGAGTTCTTCCTCTGGTGGCACCTCCGCGTGACTCGCTACGGAAGTATTTGCTTTTGCTGGCATTACTCGAATGTATACTTGGTCCGGGTTCGTCCAACGCACAGCATGAACTAACTAGAGTTAGCGGCGCGGGACGGAATACCTACACTGTGCGCGCGCCGCAGCGTCTGCGGCAGGGATTTTCGTATTTGACAAATTGTTGACGCAGGCCGGCATTCCGCGACTGTGCGCTCGCTATCAGCGCGCGGCGAAGCACCTATCGTTCTGCACCTACCTTCAAATTCCATAACTGATACTTCTTCCCGGGTATACTTGTCGTTCCGTAGGTTCCATTATCTGCTGAATCCCTGCTGGTAGCGTCCGCGATAGCGCCTGTAGCGCCGGTGCGGTCGTCGCACGGAGACAGAACGGTTTTGCCGTGCGACGGAGGGCGTCGGCTCACGATACACATGCACATCATACACACAGGCAAAGAAACGAAAAATGACCTACAACTATCGAGGGTGTATTGATAAAGACTCACAGAAGCCTCTCAGCCAATTTCGGCAGGGCGCTCGATATCGGTTCCAGCTTCTCCCTGTACACATCTAGAATCAGAGGTTGTCCCCCAAAGTCGGATTGTGTCCGCTCCTCGAGTCTCTTCTTGAGCACCGCACGCCGTCTGATATTGATGGCGGCGTTAAAGTCTCGGCTCAAGAACTCCATGTATTTATTGCCACAGCTGGACCTTACCAATGAGAGTAGTCCTCGAACTGGTGCTCGCTGTGCTACTGCAGTCCCGTGATCTCGCACTCAGACAGACGACATTACTTGACAACCTTTCCTCCTCTTCTTCTTCGTCACTTGCTCTTCTTCGCTGGTTGGTTCGCGAGACAAGGATTTTTTCGTTTTCTTTGTCGAGTCTGGCGACATCAGGCCTCGACGATCCTTGACCTCTATGTCCATAGCTCTCGCTTGGATTATTCATTACTTCAATATTAATGCACTTGTTTATGACCCCAAGTGAGGGCCTTCTCGGAGTGCGAAGCACTTGCAGAAGAAAGACGATATGTGCCCCGATGTGTCCCCGTGTGCCGAACGCTTCAGCGATTTGTCCTGTGGGGCGATCATTACGTTTCACGATAGAAAACACGCCTTCGATTGCGCTCAACCTCGGGGCGTACGAGGAATGAAAAGCAGCACTTCTTCAACAAAATCCCCAAAAACTCGAACGCAAAAAGAATTTGCAAATGGCACGTGACGAAACAGAACAAAGTCGCCAGACGTCAGGGAAAAGTCTTCAATCATTCGACAAGGTGGTTGGAGCTGTTGTATGAGCCTCGTCTACGAGCGACACCGAGGTCGCCAAGTGTATCCACTAAACTCAGAACAGATGATGTTGTCGTTCTCGTCGAGCTCGATCTTACGTGCAACGTGCTCCTGCTCCGCGAATACACATACACGCTCCGACCATTTCGTCCGAAAGAGGCGAACCGAATCAAAAAACAATCCGACACTCCTGTGCTTTATGCGGATCGAGAAGTGTCAGGTTCATTGTCGTTCCGATTTCAGCGGGATATGGCCATGCGTGAACTAGGACTCTCTTTTTGCGACTGTGTCCCAGTGTTTTCAGGACCAGAACAGCAAACAATAGAGAGGCAGAGACAGCCTTGGAAGCTGCTATCGCCGCTTCTGCTTTCCGTCAGGTGATAGACGGGTCGTTTTATACAAATGCCGGCAAGCAGTCTTCGAGAATATTGGGTTTTGGTACGGACCTCATGTACTTTTTTCTTTCAGTGTTCCTCAACCATGTGAGTAAGGTTCTATGGCTCACCTCAAGGAGGAATGCAGTCTTCTTTGCACTGTACAGTAAAGAATATATTCGGCAGGCAATTCGACTGATGTCTATAGGGTACATTGCATATTAATTTCGATATCCTGCTCTTTACGATGAAATAGAATCCTATTACACTCAGCGGGGTTGAAACAAAACTGAGTTCAAAGAATCGTAGAATGGAATACTGTACTGCTTACCGATTCCTGCTCTACAATTCTCTCCCGAATTTTTTTAGATCGAAAAACTCCACATTGGAAGCGCGACAACAACGGCTCACGGATCCAAACCTAGGTTAAGGATTCTCGGTTTTCTCTGCGGAGTAGCTGCTTCGACGCTTTGCCGTAGGAAAGCGTTAGGTCCCCGGAATAAAATTGATTTGCAACGCAATCGAACATGCACTGATAAAATTGCAGATCTCGTCATCAGGTTTATACAAACAATCCTCCACTCCGCTCCCTTCTTTACGGTTCACAAGCTCAAACCTCGCATTCTTCATAGTTCCATTTTTTTGTTTCAATACGACTCACTGGCGCAGCAATTATCGCAGGTGGATTGAATCGAAAAGAATCCTCGATGTAGTCCCTTTACGACTTTTTCACAAGCTCAAGCCGAAAGTTCACTGAACGTATGAAACCAAATGATTGATTCCATTCGAAAGACGAATCGCCATCTGTTTATCGTCATCGGCAAAACGCCGTTCGACAGCAGCCTGATACTTCTCACGGGACATGCGCCCAGGTGCTCATGTCTCTTCTATTTTCTTAGAGAAGGGTCATGGGCCCGGACTTTAGCAATCGCAGCGATTGTCTCCAACGAAGATTGCCTCACCGTTTCGCAAGAGCGGAACGTCAACCGTTTGAAGCTTCTCGACTTGTTCTTCAGCATGAATTCCCCCATCGTTCTGTGTCTCGTCATATAAAACATCGCATTGCACAAATCCCGTATCGACTGGAGCAGCGTGGGCTTGCGTGCACAGCTAACAGAGCACACGTCCAGGAGATCGCCCAGCAGATGCCCGTGATCTTCTGGGACGACACCGAGCATCGCAACGAATGAGGGCATGCAGTGGAGCCCACGTGGACCCGTCTATCGCATGTATCGAGCCAGGAAGCAAGCGTTCAAGAGTTACATGCGG
>Ga0078972_1003967_pt4 | contig 17817 bp, 18 predicted proteins | sample YelNatPaOPGAMG01_FD_67568 | JGI IMG/M metagenome (GOLD analysis project Ga0078972, IMG submission 67568) | Hot spring thermophilic microbial communities from Obsidian Pool, Yellowstone National Park, USA - OP-RAMG-01 (SPADES assembly) (version 2) | ecosystem: Environmental > Aquatic > Thermal... | reverse complement strand
AAAAGTTTTGGGCCTCAAGATATTAAAAAGATTGCTTCGGCTTTAGATATTAAAAAGAAAAAATGGTAAAATAAATAAGCGACCTATGGCTATCAATAACCAAAAAGAGCATTTGGCCTCCCAAGAATTGGTCTCTATCGACCAAATTCGAGACGGTGTTGTTATTTTAAAAAATGGCGCTTTGCGCTCTGTCTTAAAAGTGAGCGGCATTAATATGGAATTAAAATCCGAGGCAGAGCAAAATGAGATTATTAATGAATGGCGCAATTTTTTAAATAGCCTCGATTTTGACCTGCAAGTTATTGTTGCTTCGCGCAAAGCCAATATCAATAAATATCTGGAGTTTCTCAAAGAAAACACTAAAAACGAAACCAGCGAACTTTTAAAAATCCAAATAGAGGATTATTATAATTTTGTTAAAAACTTTGTAGAAGTTTATTCGGTAATTCGCAAAGATTTTTATGTGGTAGTTCCTTATGAACCCGTAATTTTAAAACCAACGGGCATTTTGCCGCGCCTTGGCTCAGGCTTAACCTATCTTTTCAATTTAAGCCGGCCGGCTTTTACAACGACTGTTACCTTATCTGACGAGGACTTCGCCAAAAACCAGCACCAATTATTTATTCGACAGGCCAATGTGATCAGCGGCCTTAACCGCATTGGTTTGGAATGCCAGCCCTTAAACACCGAGGAGTTAATCGAGCTTTATTATAGTTTATATAATCCCGGCTTAACAGAATTAGAAAAAATAAATATTTAAAATGATTAATTATTTGCGGTCAAAACAAGAAAATTTGGATGAAAAAGAGAAAATTTACGAGCAGGGAGTAATGGCTCTTCAAGATTTAATCGCGCCCTCCGGCCTTTTAATCCATTCCAATTCTTTAAAAGTTGGCAAAAAATTTAGTCGCACCCTCTTTGTTTTAACCTATCCTCGCTATCTTTATACCAACTGGTTTTCGCCTATCGTTAATATTGATGAGACAGTAAATATTTCCATTTATTTTCATCCCTTAGACAGCGCCACTGTTTTAAGGCAATTAAGAAAAAAATCGGCTGAAATTCAGGCCCAAATTGAAACCGAAGCAGAAAAAGGTTTGGTGCGCGATCCTATCTTAGAAACCGCCCTTCAAGATATTGAAAACTTGCGCGATGCCATTACCCAAAATCAAGAAAGGATTTTTAAGGTGGCGGTCTATATCACCTTTTTCGCCGATACGGAGGAAAACCTTCAAAAAATTGAACAAAAAATCACTGAAATTTTGGAAAGCCGACTTGTTTATGCCAAACCAGCCACCTTCCGTCAATTTGAAGGTTTTGAAAGCAGTTTACCTTTAAACCTCGACCGGCTTTTCCTGACTAATTCCTTAAATTCCGGCCCTGCAGCCACGCTTTTCCCTTTCGTTTCTTTAGATTTAAGCGGAGAAAGCGGCGTTCTCTATGGCATTAATCTGCATAATAATGGCTTGGTAATTTTTGACCGCTTCTTATTAGAAAATGCCAATATGGTAATTTTAGGGAAGGCGGGTAGCGGTAAATCTTATGCGGCTAAAATGGAAATCTTGCGGTCCCTCCCTTTAGGTATTGATATTTTAATTATTGACCCTGAAAACGAATACGAATATTTAGCCCGGGCGATTGGCGGCAATTTCTATAAAATCGCAGTTGCTTCTTCTGACCATATTAATCCCTTTGAATTGCCAATGGTGGCCGAAGGTGAATCCAACGAAGAGGTCTTTAGAAACCACATTTTAAACCTCATTGGTTTATTTAAAATTATGCTCGGCGGCCTCACGAACGAGGAGGAAGCTTTATTGGACCGGGCATTAAACCAAACCTACGCTTCCCGCGATATTTATCCTAATTCTGATTTCAGTCAAGCCACGCCGCCTCTTTTAGAAGATTTGGAAACCGTTCTTGCTGCTTCTGCTGGCGGGAAAGAATTGGCTGCTAAATTATATAAATACACTAAAGGCACTTATAGCGGCTTTCTTAACCAACCCTCAAATATTGATATTTCCAACCGTTTAACGGTCTTTAATATCAGGGATTTGGAAGAAGAACTGCGGCCGATTGCAATGTATGTAATCCTGAATTATGTCTGGATTATGATTAGGAAACAATTAAAAAAGAGGTTGTTCTTTATCGATGAGGCCTGGTGGTTGATGCAGCATGAGGAAGGCTCTTCTTTTCTGTTCCAATTAGCCAAGCGCTCCACCAATAAATTAAAAATCGGCTGGTAAAAAAGTAAATTAAGGATTTGGCCCATTTTTTTGATTAAGAAACAACGCTACTGCCTTCTCAAATTTTTCTTTAATAAACTGAAAATCTTTTTCTTTTAGAATTGGCTTTGGCCAAATGGCAATATCGTAAGGCAAATTTAAAAGTTCCTTTTTATCTTTAATAAGATTCATTAATTGCCGTTTAATTTTGTGGCGTTCGACTGAAGATTTAGACCAATGAGCGCCCACCACAATCGCCCAGCGGCTAAAATTTAATTGATTAGGACAAATAAAAAATTTAAAATAATCGTTTTGCCGATAAAATCCCCTGTCAGAAAATTTTTGAAAATCCTGATGCGAAAGCCGATATTTTTTAGCCAGCATTTTAAGGGGTAAGTTTCTTTCGGCCTTTATGGCGGCGATTTTTAATAATGCGCCGGCCGCTTGGCAATCTCATCCGACGACGAAATCCATGAGTTCGACTTCTTTTTTTCTTTTTAGGTTTATAGGTATAAGACATAGCTAAAAATTAATTTATTTAATTTTAATCAGGCTATCATCTAAATGACCAAAAGTCAATTCCACAGGTTTTAAACAGGATATGCACTCTTGAGATTTATTAAAAGATTTTGTATATAAGATATAGTATGGATTTAGAAGAATTGTGGAAAGCGGCTTTAGGCGAAATTTCTCTCAATATCCCCAAAACCGGGTTTAATACCTGGTTTAAGGATAGCTATCTGGCAGAAATAAAGGGAGAAACAGTGGTTTTAGCCACTTCTTCTAATTTTGCCAAGGAATGGTTAGAGAAAAAATACCATCATTATATTCTTCGGGCCTTAAGAAATCTAATGCCAGAAATTAAACAAGTAGAATATGTGGTCATAGCCAAAGTCAGCCCAGAAAAGCCGGAAAATAAATTGGTTAAAAAAGTAGCGAGTTTGGCTGAAGAGCAACTGAACTTAAACGACTATCTGGTTGATACCCAAACCCATTTAAATCCCCGTTATACTTTTGAAAATTTTATTGTGGGCAGCCATAACGAATTGGCTCAGGCAGCGGCTTTAGTTGTTAGCCAAAATTTAGGCACTAAATACAACCCTCTATTTATCTATGGCGGTGTTGGATTGGGCAAAACCCATCTGCTTCAGGCTATTGGAAATAAAATAAAAAAAGATAGGGCCAAAAAAGTTAAAATTCGCTATATTTCCTCTGAAAAATTCGCCTCTGATTTGGTTACTGCCATCCGCAGCCAAACAATGGAGGATTTCAAAAAAGAATTTCGGAATTTAGATTTGCTATTAATTGACGATGTCCAATTTGTAGCCGGCAAAGACAAAACACAAGAAGAATTATTCCACATCTTTAACACTTTATATGAAAAAAACAAACAAATTGTTTTTACTTCCGATCGTCCGCCCAAAGCCATTCCTTTAATTGAAGCGCGTCTGCGCTCTCGCTTTGAAGGCGGCATGATTGCTGATATTGGCATACCTGATTTTGAAACTCGTTTGGCTATTTTAAGAATAAAAGCGCAAGAAAAGCAGGCCACTCTTTCCGAAGATATTTTAGAATATATTGCCCAAAATATTCAAAAAAATATCCGAGAATTAGAAGGAGCTCTTAATCGTATCATTGCTTATAGCCGTTTGAAAAATGTTACCCCCACTTTGGCCGAAGCTAAACAAATTCTTTCCAATGTTTTAACCAAACCCTATAAAATAGTAAATCCCAAAGAAGTCATTAAAAAAGCAGCCACTTTCTACGGTTTAAACGAGAAAGACATCCTTCAGCCAAGTCGGAAAAAAGATGTAGTCAAGCCCCGACAAGTAATTATGTATCTTTTACGCGAAGAATTAAAAAGCTCCTACCCTTATATTGGCGAACTTTTGGGTGGCAAAGATCATACAACCGTTATCCATGCTTGCAATAAAATTGCCGAAGAAATTAATTCTAACCCCGAGCTTTCTCAAGAAATTAATGCCATTAAAGATTTAATCTATAGTTTATAAGTTCGGGATAAATTGTGAAAAAGTTTGGCTAATAAAAAGTTAAAAAACAATCTAATAAACTTAAACAAAAATACCCCCTTTTTATCCCTTCTTTTTAAAGAATTAATCCACAGCTTTTACTCTTTATTAATTTTTAAAAAACAATCAAAATTAGAAACAGACGAACAAAAAATAAAAATTAACATTATTTTTGAAAAATAATTTCGTCGAATAATAATAATTTTAAATTTTATATATTATGAAATTTATTACTTTGGTAGAAAGTTTAAAAAAGGCAGTTTCGCTAGCAGAAAAAGCAACTGGTCGAAATCTTACTTTGCCTATCTTAGGTAATCTTTTGATTCAAACTGAAAAAGGGCAATTAAAAATTTCAGCTACAGATTTAGAAATCGGATTAAATGTTTATGTAATGGGAAAAATTGAAGAAGATGAAGAAAAAACTACTGTTTCGGCCAAAACTTTAAATAATTTTTTAACTAATCTCAACGAAGAAAAAGTGAGTCTAGAAGTAAAAAACAATAATCTAAAAGTAAAAAGCGGCGTTTTTGAAGCTTTGATCCAAGGAATTTCTATAGACGATTTTCCGATTATTCCCCAAATAAAAACAGAAAAGTATTTAGAATTAAATATTGATAATTTTATTGTCGCCTTTGGTCAAGTAGTAAATAGCGCGGCCATTGGTGGTCGACCCGAGTTAAATGGTGTTTTAATTAAATTTAATGGCGAGAACCTTAAATTAGTGGCCACCGATAGTTATCGTTTATCCGAAAAAACATTAAAAGCCGATGATTTCAAAACAAATTTAAAAGACAAAATTTCAGTTATTTGTCCGCTAAAAACAGTTCAAGAGGTTTTAAGAATAGCCCAGGAATTAAAAGGCGAGGCAGCGACAGTTAAAATTTACATTGAGCCAAGCCAAATTTTCTTTGATTTCGGCTCCCTAAATTTAATTTCGCGCGTTTTAGATGGCAATTATCCGGATTACGAAGCCATTATTCCGCGCGAATTTAAAACAAAATTGCTCTTTAGCCGGAAATCATTAATAGAGGCAGTTAAAATTACCGGTCTTTTTAGCTCGCGCATCAATGATTTAAAATTAAAAATCGACCCTGAGGATGATAAGTTAAAATTAGAAGCAGAAGAATCAGGGCTGGGTCAGGGTCGTTCAGAACTTAAGGGCAAAATCGAGGGCGAGCCATTAGAAATCAGTTTTAATTATCGTTATCTTTTAGATGGCCTTAATAATATCAGTTCTAACGAAGTTTTTATGGGTTTTAATGATGATAACAGTCCGTCTTTAATTAAATCACCTGAAGATTTAAGTTATCTCTATATTTTAATGCCTATTAAAATTTAATGGCTTTTGTAAAAATTTCTGAAATTTTAAACCAACGCCTTAAGCATTTAGGGTTAGAGAACTTCTTTTTAGAGAAAGAAATTCAAACTCATTTAGAGTCATATCTTAAAGGATTGGGGTTTAGCGCCGATGAGGTCTGTTTTAAAAAATTTAAAAATAAAACCCTTACCTTGGTTTAAAATATTGCTTCTAGCCCAATTAAGCACCGGCATTTCCCAATTAAAAAATTGGGGGTCATTGGCTGGATTTTGGGGTATAGGACCCAAAGGATCATCTTTATTAACATAATAGAGGATGGAATGAATTTCTTTATAGGTATAGGTAATGATATTTTCCGGTAAAGTTTGGGCATTGGCCAATTGTCCGGTTGTTTTATCGATCTGAAAGGTTCGGTTAACAATATATTGGCCGTCAAACATCGGTTTATGGGAAATAATTAAAGGCGGTGGATTAAAGTTCTCTTTTTCAAAATAAGGAAGGGCTTTTACAATAGCTTCATGCCAGGCCGGGGCAGCAACCATAATACCAGCCCCACCTTTTTGAATAGGAGAATAATCATTATTGCCTGCCCAGACACCCACTACCAAATTGGGGCTATAGCCAATAGTCCAGGCATCGCGATAATCTTGACTCGTACCGGTTTTAACAGCTACATCATAACCCTCAACATATAACGGACTATGAGAGCCAAAAGCAGGGGCACGCGCTTGCTCATCTGATAAAATATCATTAATCATCTGGCAATAACGGGGCTCAAAAACTAATTCAGATTTTTCTTGATATTCTTCCAAAACTTTACCGGTGCTATCTTCCACTCTTAAGATACTTACTTGCGGGTGGAAAACTCCTTCTTGGCTAAAGACAGCATAGGCATTAACCATTTCATTTAATTGGACCGCTCCGCCACCCAAAACCAAAGATAGGCCATAATAAGAGGTAGGTTTTGTGAGCGTAGTGATACCAAAGGAGCGAGCAACATTAATGGCATTATCAATACCGGTTAAATATAAAACTTTAACCGAAGGTACATTAAGCGACTGGGCTAAGGCCTCGCGCAAAGTTACTGGTCCCCTAAATTTTAAATCATAATTATTGGGAAAATAGGGATTATTGGGGTCAGTGGAAAAGTTGGTTTTTAAATCATAAACCACGGTGGTAGGAAGAAAACCTTTTTTAAAAGCAGCTGCATAGACAAAAGGCTTGAAAGCAGAACCAGGCTGACGTTGGGCGAGGGTGACATTAAAATTACCTTCATTTTCCAAATCAAAATAATCATGGGAGCCAACCATTGCCAAGATTTGACCGGTTTTTGGGTCCTCCATCAGCATACCCATATTAGTGGCGTGCACTTTTTCTTGATTAATTTTTGAATATTTGGCCACTGTTTCTTCAGCAATGGTTTGAAGCCGCCAATCTAAACTGGTAATGACTTTTAGGCCCATACTTTCATAGTCTTCCCCATAGCGCTGGCTTAGGTAATCGCGGATATACATTACAAAATGAGGCGCTTTAAGACCAAAGGTAGGTTTGGCAAATTTTACTTTCTCATTTTTTGCTTTTTCCACTTCCTCAGCCGGAACCCAGTTTAATTCTTTTAAACGGTTAAGCACCCATTGCTGGCGCGCATCTAAACGGTCACGATGCAGTCCGTAGGGAGAAAGATAAGTGGGTGATTTTAAAAGGCTCGCCAAATAAGCCGCTTCGGCCAAGCTTAAATCTTTGGCTGATTTATTAAAATAAAGCTGGCTGGCAGCCTCAATGCCATAGGCATTACCTCCATAAGGCACTTGGTTTAGATAAAGTTCAAAAATTTTATCTTTAGGATAAATTGTTTCAATTTTAATAGCGAGGACCAATTCCCTTAATTTTCTAATTAAATTTTTATTAGGAGTAAGGAAGGCATTGCGGGCCAATTGTTGGGTAATAGTTGAGCCACCCTGAAGTTCGGTGGGATGCAAAAGATTATGTAAGAGAGCGCGGCCAATACCTACAATGTCAAAAGCAGGGTGATGGTAAAAATTGCTATCCTCGGCTGCTAGGGTTGTTAATTTAACCACTGAGGGGATTTCCTCCCATTTTAAAACTGTGCGGTTTTGTTTGCTATAAAGTTCAGAAAGCAGCACTTCTCCTGTTCGGTCATAAATTTTAGTAGTTTGGCTGACGCTAAATTTTGACAAATCATTGGGCGACGGCGAGGTAATCCAAAAATAGAAAAACAAAGACAGGCCAAAGATCAAAAAACCGATTAAACAATAGGCAATTTTTAAAATCAGTTTCTTTTTGATTTTCATTTTAAGCTTAATATTAATTATAAATCCAAAAAAGAAAACTTAAAAACCCCCAAAAGGGGTTTTTAAGTTTAGAGTATGTTAAAATTAAATTTCGGTTATTTCTTCGTCATCAACATCAGTAGGCAAATCTTCGCTCCAAGGGTCGCCGCTCCAGTCTTCTTCTGGATTTTCTAATTCTTTTTCTTTCTTTTCTTCTGATTCTAATTCTTCGCTTTCTTCTAGTTCTTTTTCCTCTTCAGCCATAATAATTTAATTTTTAAATTTGGTTAAACCGACCTTTCGCCTGCCTTTTAAAAATCTTAATTAGATTAAAGGCAAAATAAGAAAAAGTCAAGACTTACCTAATCTTTAAAAGACCAGCCAAAGCAATAGCCAAGGCGTCGGCTGTATCATCTGGCTGTGGCAAGGTTTTTAGCTTTAAAAGTTTTTGAATTTTCTTTTGCATATCCTTTTTTTCAGTGCGGCCATAGCCACTAATTTTTTGTTTAATCTCCAAAGGCGCTAATTCAATGACAGGTATTTTTGTTTGGGCCGCGGCCAAAAGAATAACCCCTCGAGCTTCACTTACCGCCATAACTGTTTTGGCGTTTTTAAAAAAATAAATACCTTCTAATGCCAGATAATCCGGCTTATATTGATTAATTATTCCTTTAAGATTTCGGCTTAATTGGACAAGGCGATAGTCCTTTTTGGGAAGAGAAAATTCCCAACAGCCATAATTTATTGCCTTTACTCCATTTTTGTCCTTTTTAAGAACAGCATGGCCTATCCGATTGGTGCCTGGGTCAATACCTAAAATGGTAATTTTAGCCATTTTCTTCGAATTTAATATTAGAATAAATCTCATTAACATCCGGATGGTTATCGAGTTCTTCAAAAAGCTTTTCCAATTCTGCTTTTTGCTCCGGCTGGCTGATTTTTATTATATAATTTTGGTCTGGTTCGTAATCCAGCTCAATATTTTCAATTTTAGTTTCCTTTTCAATTAGAGAGCGCAAAACAGGCAATTTGAGGGCCGGGGCAGTAATCACCACCTTATCTTCCTCTTCTTTAATATCCTCGCCCCCTGATTCAATAATGGCAAGGGCCAATGGGTCGCTAAACGAGTCTTTGGAAAGATAAATTCGAGCCACTTCTTTAAACATATATTTAACACTGCCGCTTTGGCCAGGTTTGGCATTATGGTGCTCTAAAATTTTTCTGACCTCAGCTAAAGTGCGATTTCGGTTATCAGTTACAGCCATAATAATTAAAGCTGAACCATAAGGACCATAGGCCTCAATTATTACTTCCTCTAAATTGCTTTGATTTTTATCTGCTCCACGGCTAATGGCGCGATTAATGTTTTCTTTTGGCATAGAAAATTGTCGCGCCATTTCCAAGGCCTTCCTCAATTTAGGATTGGTTTCTGGATCTGTTCCTTCACGGCTGGCGACGCTAATTAAATTAGCCAGTTTCGAAAATATCTGTCCTTTTTTAACATCAGTTACTGCCTTTTGATTTTTTACTTTTGACCATTTTGAATGACCAGACATAGATTTCGCTTTTAAAAGAATAAAAACAACCCTTCTTTATATTAAAGTTTTAAATTTAAAAGTCAAAAAATTCTAAAGTTTTGCCCCTTGACAAATTTTTAAAATTGACTATACTTATACTTACCAAAGTGCCTTTCGGCCTTTTTAATTTTGCTCTTTTATACTAAAAACCCGCTAACCTGTAGGCAATCAGGCTGACATGGGGATGGCCTGCTTGGGGTCATTTTTAAGGGTAATTTGGTTTCGGCTGGATTATACCTTGACTTGATCCTTAATCTCTGTCACCGAACAGAGGATTTTGCCTACAGATTAGCGGGTTTTTTTATTCTTAAATCTTTCATTTTTCCCAATCAAGACCTAATACCCGTTTTAATTCTTCTAAAGAAGTAGTGCCATCTAAAACGCGCAGCAAACCGCTTAATTCCAAAGTGAGATAAGAACCTTTTAGTTTTTCTTTTAACTGGTCGTAGCTTAATCCCTGGTTAATTAGACTTTTAATTTCTTCATTGGTTTCTATCATTTCAAAAATGGCCGTCAAACCTTTATAGCCGCTAAAATGACATTGAGCGCACCCCACGGCTTTATAAACATAATTCCAATCCGTCGGAATAAGGGAATGATATTCTGGCGGCAATTCCTTTAATTTTTCAGAAATATATTTCTTTTGGTCTTTATTTAAAGCCACTCGCTTTTTGCAATGAGGGCAAAGGCGACGCACCAATCGTTGGCTTAAAATGCCATTCAAACCATTACTAATGGTTGTTTTATCTAATTGATAACTAGCGAGACGGTCAATGGCTGAAAGGGTGTCGTTAGTATGAAGGCTGGCTAAAATTAAATGACCAGTTAAGGCCGCCTGGCTCGCTAATTTGGCTGTTTCTTCGTCCCTGATTTCTCCAATTAAGATGATATTGGGGTTTTGCCTTAAAAGCGTTTTAAGGGCCTGAGAGAAGGTATAACCGGTTTCTTCATTAACTTGGGTTTGAACCACGCCCTTTAGCCGATATTCAATTGGGTCTTCAATAGTAATAATTTTTACGCCCGGCTGATTAAGTTGATTTAAAATAGCAAACAAAGTTGTTGTTTTTCCGCTACTCGTTGGCCCGCAAACCAATAAAATACCCGTGGGTTTTAAAGCCCTTTTAATAGCCCGGAAGGTTGGCTCAAAAAGACCCAATTTTTCCAAATCGAAAAGCGGCATTTGCTCTGTTAAAATCCGTAAAACAGCCGACTCGCCATAACCGCCAGGAATAATAGAAACCCTAATATTATAATTTTTTCCGTCAAGCCGGACATTAAAGCGACCTTCTTGGGTTTTTTGGCTAACGGCCATTTCTAAATTGGTAATTTCTTTCAAACTATTAATGAGGGGTGGATAGAATTTGATATCATTTTTTAAAATGTCGTTGAGCACATTATCAATTCGATAGCGAATAAGATATTCTTTCTCTTGTGGTTCCAAATGAATATCTGTGGCTTGGCTCATGATGCCGCCAGCCATAATTAAGGGTAATTGCTCTGACAAAGAAAGATTTTGATAAAGGGATAATCTTTTTTGAGGCTGGCTGATAAATTCTTGGGCTTTGCTTTTTAGGTCTTCGTTAATCTCAAGGCCTCTTACCAGAGTGCGGCTAATAATGCGTTGATAAAGAGATTGGATGTAGGAAATGTCGCCTACTACGCGGCCCACTTCTTCCAAAGAAGTAACTCCTTCAATAACTTTTAGCAGACCATCGTGAAACATCGGTACCATACCTTCGTCAATCGCTAATTCCCGGATTTGATCAATGGTGCCGTCTTTTAAAATTAAATCATTAATTTTAGGGCTTAAAACGAGCGTTTCCATAATAGCAGTTTGGCCTTTATAACCTAAATAAAAGCATTTTTCACAGCCTCGCGGCCGATAAAGGGTTTTAATTTCTTTTATTTTCGGAATTTTGGCTTTGGGCGAAATTACAGCCAATGATTCTAAAATTTGCTTTTTTAAATCTTCGTCCGGTTCGTAAGCCTCTTTGCAATAAGGGCATAAGCGGCGTACCAACCTTTGGGCAATAATGAGGCGCAAAGAAGAGGGCAAAAGTTTTTTCTCAATGCCCAATTCTAAAAGCCGGCTAATCGTATCAGCCGCCTCATTGGTATGCAAAGTGGATAAAACCAAATGACCGGTTAAGCTGGCCTGGATAGCAATATTGGCTGTTTCTTTGTCTCTGATTTCTCCGACCAGAATAACATCCGGGTCTTGGCGCAAAATTGATTTTAATCCATTTTTAAAATCATAATTTTTGCTTTCATCCACTTCCGTTTGGGTTATACCTTCTAAACGATACTCAATTGGGTTTTCAATGGTGATAATTTTGATACCTGGGGAGATTTTGTTTTTAAGCATGGCATATAAGGTTGTGGTTTTACCGCTGCCGGTTGGACCGGTATTTAAAATCAAGCCATTGGCTACTCCCAATTCCCTCCTAATTAAAGGAATTAAATCTGGCCTTAAACCTAAATCTTCTAAGTTATAAGCCATGCGTTCAGGGTTAAGCAATCGAAAGACCAAAAATTCTTCTTCTGGGCCAGGCAGGGCTGAGGCCCTAACTTCAAAAACTACCAAACCATTTTTAATACTGAAACGGCCGTCCTGCGGTTCGTTAGTAATATTTACTTTCATTCCTGCCAACAATTTTAGCCGGTCACGAAGGTAATGATACTGTTTGGGATTGATTCTTAAAACTTCATAAAGCACGCCGTCTAAACGAAAACGAACCAACACCTGGTTTTCTTGGGGTTCAAAATGAATATCAGAGGCATCGGCGATAACCGCTGACTTTAAAATCATGCCCATTAAATCGGTAATAATTAAATTTTTGGTGGTTTTTACTTTCTGGTCTAATTGCTGAAAATTAACCGTGGGAAAAGGTTCGACATCAATAATACCGCTAATAACCGGTTGGGGCTTTTTAATTAATTCATACTTCGTTAAGACAAAGGCAAAAGACTGGGGCGAGACCAGAAATTTATTGAGTTTATAACCTTTATCTTCCAGGGCAAGGAGCGTTTTAACCGTTTCTGGATTTTCAGGGTTAAGCAAGGCTACGGCCAAATTTTTCCCCATCTTATCAAAAGTTAAGACACCGGCCCGACGCGCCTCTACTTCGTCTAAGATTTCTAAAGCATCTAACTGAATAGCCGCTTTCTTTAAATTAATATAGCGCAGGCCAAAGGAGCGCGCCTTTCTTTCTGCCTCTCTTTCTTCTGATTCGCTGCGTAATCGTTCTAAAATTTCCTGTCTTTTTGAAGATAAATCATCAGCCATAACTAATTTAATCCTAATTTAATTTTTAATTTTCGGCAAGAGAACTTTTTATTTTTAAAATTTCTGATAAGATTTAGAAAGATGGAGATTACCTTTTTATCAAAAAGCCCTAAAGAGACGCGCAACCTGGCCCGGCGCCTCATAGCAATCCTTAAAGTTTATCGGCCCAAAACTACAAGCAATGGCTTAGTTTTGTCTTTAGAAGGCGAATTGGGTAGCGGCAAAACAGAATTTATCAAAGGTTTGGCTGAGGCCCTAAAGATAAAAGGAAAAGTTTTAAGTCCTACCTTTATTATCATGCGGGCCTTTAAAATTCCGGCTAAACAGGTTTTTGATTATCTTTATCATTTCGATTGTTATCGCTTAACCAGCCTAAAAGACCTTGAGCCATTAGGTTTTTTTGAGATTATTGCTCATCCTAAAAATTTGGTGGTTTTAGAGTGGGGTAATAAAGTTTTAAAAGCCCTGCCCAAAAGGACTTTAAGGATTATTTTTAAAACAAAAGGGAAAAATTCTAACCATCGTCTCACCTTAGCTGTTAAGGCAACGAGAGAAAGTCCGGATATTGAAGTGATTATTATTACCGGCGATTTAGATACGCTTCAGTTGGTCGGACCGCGCATTAAGGTCTGGACCTTAAAAAAGGGGATTAAAGAAGTGTCATTAATGGATGTTTCAGCTGTTAAGGAAAGATATGGGTTTGAGCCTCACTTATTAGCTGATTTTAAGGGATTAAAAGGTGACCCTTCAGATAATATCCTAGGCGTGCCTTCGATTGGCGAAAAAACCGCCATTTCTTTAATTAAGGAATTCGGCCCTTTAGAAAATCTTTATGCCTCTTTGGAAAGTGAAAACCAAGATAAAATCAAAATACCAGCGCGTCTTAAAGAAATTCTAATTCAAAACAAAGACCAAGCTTTTTTTAGCAAAAATTTGGCTCTCATTAATACCAATGTGGAATTAGATTGTTCCCTTAAAGATTTAAAATTTGAAATGCCGTCACCGGAACAAATTAAGCCTGTTTTTGAAAAATTTTCTTTTAAAAGCCTTTATCAACGATATGTTAATAACTGGTCGGCCTAAGAAAAAATTGATATAATTTATTTAGCCATGGCCAAAGCAAAGAATTCGGTAATTAAAAAATGGTTTTTGGGTGGAGCCCGAGGGATTTTTATCTTTTTTAGTTTATTGATTGTCATTCAGCTTGTTTTTGATTTTTTGTGGCTTCCTTCGCCGCTCCGCTTGATAGTGGCCGGGCTGATGCTTACTGCTTATTTGGCTTTTGTTCCTTCTTTTTTCTACCTTTCAAAGTATTTTAAGAAATCGGAAACAGAAAAAGCGCAAGTTTCGGCCATTCTTTTTAGCATTAGCGACGCTGTTTTTGCCTATGACCGAAATTTTAAAATTATTTTGTTTAACCCGGCGGCTGAAGAACTTTTTCAAATTAAAAGCAGTGAGATAGTGGGCGTAACGATTACCCCTGAGATGATTAATCACCCCCAATTTTCTCTTTTGGCTAAAATTATCTTTCCTGCTTTGGCCCCTAGCTTGCTTAAAATGAGTTTGGACAAAGAGAATGCTCGTTTAGAATTGAAATTTTCCGAACCCAAAGAAATGGTTTTAGAAGTAACCACCACAAAAGTAATTGATACGGCCGGGAATCATTATGGATTCCTAAAAATTATTCGCGACCGCACCCGAGAAGAGTCCATCTTAAAAATGAAGTCTGATTTTATTACTATTGCTGCCCATCAGTTGCGTACCCCCTTGGCTGGGATTAATTGGTCTCTGGATTTAGTGCTTAATAAAGAATTAGGGGCCTTAACAGAAGAGCAGGAAACGGTTTTAAAGCAAGCCAAGGCAGCTAGCCAAGAATTGATTAAAGATACGGAAATGCTGCTCCATGTTTCAGAAATTGAAGAAGGGCGCTTTGGATATAAGTTTGTGCCTACCAGCATTGAGAACCTAATTACCGAAACATTAATAAAATACGAGCCTATTGCCCAATCTAAAAATGTTAAATTAATTTTTTATCGAGCCAAAGAACCTTTACCTAGCCTTACGGCTGATCCGGAGCGTCTCAAAATTGTTTTAGAGGTCTTAATTGATAATGCCATAAAATATAATGTGAAAAATGGAGAAGTAAGAATTAAGATCAACCCCTTGATCGACCGACCATTTTTGGAAATTAAAGTAGAGGATACAGGTATAGGTATTCCTGAAGCAGAATTGTCGCGTCTCTTTACCAAATTTTATCGCTCCAGTCGCTCGCTAAAAGAGCAAACCACCGGTTTAGGTTTAGGCCTTTATTTAGCGAAAAATATTATCAAAAGGCATGGTGGCGATTTATGGGCTGAGTCAGTTGAAGATCGCGGTTCAGTGTTCCATTTCACCTTGCCTTTAGATCCTAGCTACATTCCGCCCCAAACGACAATAACAGAAGAAAAGTAATGCCAGAATTACCTGAGGTTAAAACCATTGTTAATCAATTAAGGCCCAAAATCATTGGCCGTAAAATTATTGATTTTTGGTTTGCGCCTGATTTTAGACCTAAAAATATTTCTTTAGTTGATTTTAAAAACAAGTTAAAAAATCGTCGTTTTACCTCAATAAACCAACGAGGCAAAAATTTAATTTTCCATTTAGAAGGAGGGCTGGTGATGCTTATTCATCTTAAATTGACTGGTCATTTTCTCTTAGGTCGTTGGCAGTTAACTTCAAAAGAACCGATTGCCCAAAACCCAGAATTAAGCCAAGACCCGGCTAATAAATATCTGCGTTTTATTTTAATTTTAGATAATGGCGAAATGCTAGCTCTTTCTGATTTGAGAAAATTTGCCAAGGTAATGTTGGTGAAGGAATCCGAAGTTTCTTCTTTAAAGGATTTGAATTTAGGGCCTGAGCCCATTGCTCCTGATTTTAATTTTAATAAGTTTAAAGAGCTATTTTTAAAAGTTCAAAAGCGCCGACCGCGGCAAAAAATTAAGGCGCTTTTAATGGATCAAAAATTTTTAGCCGGCATTGGTAACATCTATTCTGATGAAATTCTTTTTGAGGCCAAGATTTCGCCTCTAAGGCCTATTAGCCAAATAAGTCCACCAGATTTAGAAAGGCTTTTTAGGGCCATGGGAAAAATTTTAAATGAGGCCATTAAAAAAGGAGGCTCCACGGTTGGCTTTGGCGATTATCGCAATCTTTATGGTCAGCCAGGCAAATATAGCTCTTATTTAAAAGTTTATCGCCGGACTAACGAAAAGTGCTTTCGTTGCGGTCATCTGATTAAACAGATTAAATTTGGCAGCCGTTCTTCTTATTATTGCCCTTATTGCCAAAAGTAATAATTATTTACCAGTTGATAATTAAAGATGAATAAAAAATATGTTGATTGTAATTTGGGGGCCTGACCATTTTAGAAGTTTTAAACTGTTAAAGAAATTAACGGAAAATAATAATGTCTCATTATTGATTTTTGATTTTTCCAATAGCGAAACGCAATTCATAAACTTTCTTAACCAATTTCGCACCCCCTCTTTATTTAAGCAAAAACAGCAAGTAGTGGTTAAAGATTTTTTTAGCCAGGCTTCAGAAACAGAGATAAAAAACCTTTTTGATTTTTTAGAACCAATTATTTCAGCAGTGCAAGATTTGATTTTTTTTGAGACCGAAGAGCCCAAAAAGAGCGTTTTTAATCGCTTGGCCAAAAAAGCGGATAAAGCCTATTATTTTAACACCTTGGACAAAAAAGAAGGTCGGAAATTTATAAAAGAGGTGGAAAAAGAATTAAACCTTTCTTTGTCCCCGGATTTAAGAGAGATGATTTTAGGGGCCGGCCTTTTAGATAGCGGGCTTATTTATCATTCTTTGGAAAAATTAGCCCTTTTGGGAAAGAATGATTTTACCAAAGAGGAAATTAAAGAATTATTCAATTGGCCCAAGAACGAATTGTTTTTTCAATTAATTGATGCGGCCTTAGCTGGCCAGAGGGCTCAGGCCCTTCGTTTGCTACAGTCAGAATTAATCCGCGGTGAAGCGCCGCTTAAAATTTTTAACCTTTTGGTTTCAAGGCTTCGCCAGTTAATCAGTTACAAAGAAAACCCCCTAGGATTAAGCGAGAGTTTAAAAGGAAGCCGCTTTTATCTCTACAAAATAAAAGAAGTATCCCGGCGCTATCCTTTAGAAAAGCTTAAAAAGATTTATGCCCAGTTTGCCCTTTATGATTACAAAATTAAAACGGGTCAATTAGAACCCGCTTTAGCTCTAGAATTAATCTTGAGTTGCTTTTTTATTTAAAGTTGACTTAACTTTTTAGTTAACCTACCTTTAAGACGGCTGGCCTTGTTTTTGTGAATGATATTTCTTTTGGCTGATTTGTCCAAAATCGAGTAAAGCTTTGGTAAAATCTCTTTGGCTTTTTCTTTGTCTTTGTTTTTGAGGGCTAAAAGATACTGGCGTTTTAATTGTCGAATTTCTTTTTTGCGTGCCAGATTTCTTTTTCTTCTTTTTAAATTTTGTCTTAAGGCCTTTTTGGCTGAACGCTTTATGGGCATATATTATTAAGTTAACCTAATTTTTTTAAAAAGTCAAAGATTCGCTTTTAAGGAAGAATTTATTATAATATTAAATTAATGAGCCATTATGAAATTTTGCCCCATCCGGCTGATATTAAAGTAAAGATTTGGGCTGCCAGTCGTCGAGAGCTTTTATTCTCGGCCCTTAAGGCTTTATATGAAATCAGCGGGCCGCAATTGGATTCGCCGCCAGTAGAAGTGCAAAGCGAAATAAAAGCAACAGGGGCAAATTTTCCAGATTTAGTGGTTGATTTCTTATCACAGGTCGTCAGTTTAACCGATGTCTATAATAGCGCTTTTTCTAAAATGGAAATTCAATTTTTAAGCGAGACAGAATTAAGCGGACGCCTTGTTGGTTATCGCTTTAAATATTTAGACAAAGAAATTAAGGGCGTAAGTTATCATCACCTCGATTATCAAGAGGAAAACGGTCTTTGTACTATAACCATCATTTTTGATATTTAATATTTTTATGGCTTTAAAAGATTTTATTTCTAAAATCGAAGAAAATCTTTACGAGATTTC
>Ga0078972_1010179_pt1 | contig 17819 bp, 15 predicted proteins | sample YelNatPaOPGAMG01_FD_67568 | JGI IMG/M metagenome (GOLD analysis project Ga0078972, IMG submission 67568) | Hot spring thermophilic microbial communities from Obsidian Pool, Yellowstone National Park, USA - OP-RAMG-01 (SPADES assembly) (version 2) | ecosystem: Environmental > Aquatic > Thermal... | reverse complement strand
TGCTTGCAGATGTTGCAGAAGATACCTTCTTTGATGCTCTTTCATCTTACTATGAAAAGTATCAGATTAATTCTGTTGAGGATCGTATCACAATTGCAGAACAATATTACGCCCTTAGTGGATTAGGAGAGATGAACGTAATTTACGCTGGTATTGATTCTGGGGAGGTTGAGCTTGCACACTCACATTTAGATGCTGGATGGATCAAAAAATGGGGCAAGTATGAAAAACCAGTCAACTTTATCACTTGTGGGTATATTTCAGGGATGTTTTCGGCGATCTTCAACAAACCTGTCCGTTCCTATACTACGATAGAAACTAAGAGTATTGTATCCGGAGCCGAAAAGTCTAATTTTAAGGTAACTGCCAATTGATAGGAGGTATTATAATGGCGATAGATCGTCGTAAAATAATAGAATCATTGTCTAAACTTGACGTTGTTGGAAATGATGAAGGTCTAATACCAGCTTATAATGTGTTTGTAAACCAACTTCCAGCGAGATTCTGGAATGCCTTTGCAGACCGTCTCACTCAGCATGTAAGCGAAGACCTAATTGAGTCTGCGGAATGGCTTCTGGTCAATGCTGCACATGAATGCGGGTATCATACAGGCTATGGGATTATAACATCTGAGGAATGGAAATCTGTTGTTGCCCCTATGGTAGAAAAAGTTCCAGAAGACATATTACATGGGGCTTTTGCTGTCTTTACCGCGTGGGGATGGGCAAAAAGTGAAATTGTAGAGTTGATCCCCAATGAAAAGATGGTAGTCCGTGCTTATGACTATTATGAATCGGATGTAGTCTCCTATGGCAAAAAGTCTAAACCTTGTGCATATATGATCCGTGGCGTTGCTGCTGCATTTATGGACCTTGCCTATGGCGGAGATTACGACCCAACTGGTAAAACAGGTCTTAGAACATTTAGTTGTGTCCAAACAAAAGGTATAGAATGCGGCGATGAGTATGGCGAATTCGTCGTCACAAGGGCAACAAACAAATAATATCAACATACCTTGTTATTTGTGATTAGCAAATAATAAATAACGTGCTTGACCGAATAAATCTTTCATGTTTGCAACAGGGCAATTATTACCTTGTAAATCTATGCGGTCAAGCACTTTACTATTTATAGTTCAGAACAATTATCTTTGTTTTTTCTGGCAATTCTTTTATTGTAATTATGTTTCCATTTACCCTTTCAACGTTATCTTTCCCTTTCAGGAAGTCATCAACACCAGATATAGGAAGGTTAGTTACATCAGTTTTATAATGCATTGGAAAAACTAACTTTGGCGATAGCTGATCAACAACTTTCGTCGCTTGATTTGCATCTATGGTATAATATCCGCCGACAGGGATAAACAGTATATCTATTTTCCCCATAGCTTTCAGTTGATCATCGGTCAGAATTGTTCCAAGATCGCCCAAATGTGCAAATCTTACGCCGTCCATATCCCATACAAATATGATATTTTTCCCTCGCTTACTTCCGCCTGCGTCATCATGATCAGAATCTATACCGATAAAAGTTATACCATCTGCGATATGTTGTCCAAGAGTTTTTATTATCTCCGGAGAACCTTTCGCCATAGATATGTTATTATGATCCGAATGCGAATGGCTGACCGTGACAATATCTGCTTCAAGAGATGGAACAGTGTAACCTAACCCACTTCCAAACGGATCAGTTAAGATTTTTTTCCCATCAGTTGAAGTAATTAAAAAGCATGCTTGCCCAAACCATTGGATTTTTAACTCTATCTTTTTTGTTGGCTGTTCAACAGGAGAAACAGTGATTTTGATACTGCTTTGCGTTATAAGCTTGCCATCGCTTACCCTTACGATAACCTCATATTCGCCCGGAGTTGAAGGAGCTATCCAAGTGGCTTTATTATCATCTAAAATTATATTTCCACCGCTTATCTCATAGCTATAAGTCAGCTTATCTTTTTCGGCATCTTCGGCTGAAACAATAAGTGATACCTGTTCATTAACCTTGACGTTTGTAGATTCTGCCTGAAATGCGTTGATTTTCGGAGCGGTATTGACCTCGCTTTCCTCGTTGCTACCGCATCCGATGATAAATATTGAGATAATTACAAAAATAAATGCAACTCGCTTAATCATCTAAGATCGCCACCTCTCAATTTATTTAATTAAACGCGGATTGTTAGGATGCATTGATTTTTCTCTAAGATTCCACAGATCAACAAGCCCTAATTGAGTTATAAGGTCTTGCCAATTAAGCCCGTCGTCATTTGTATATCTCATCAATTTTTGTAACTCTAATTCAAGATTTTGCTTTATTGACAACATATTTTTGTCGTCAATAAGGTTGTTAAGTTGATATGGATCAACTTCATTGTCAAACAAGACCCAATCGTTTCCATCTATCCATCTTGCATAAGTATATCTTTTAGTTCTTATCCCTCTCCATTCCCTTATACCAAGCCTTACGCCTTCGTCCATAGGAACTAAATCCATAAGAAAAACGGAATCTGGTTCGTATCCATTTTTGCCGAATAATGTCCATGACAAGTCAAAGCCTTCAATACCCTCTGGTTGATCACAATTCATAGCTGATAACAAAGTAGGCAGAAAATCAACCGTGCTAAAAAGCGTATCGGATATTATGCCCTCTTGGATATGACCTTTCCAACGGATAATGAGCGGTATATTGATAGATTCCTCATAAGGTTGTTGCTTTTTTACGCTACTTTGTGAGAAAAGCATATCGCCATGGTCAGATGTGAAGACGATGATCGTATCTTCTGCAAGGTTCAATTCATCAATAGCGTTAATTATTCTGCCTAATTGGTGATCTAATGCGGTTATCGCTGAATAATAGTCCGCTAAAATTCCTCTTGCCCCATTTTCAGAATCTAATCGGCTAAGCGGATATTTTGAAAAATCGGGATTTGCAAGGAAATTTGGTGGAAGTGTCAAGTTATTTGGATTATAAAGCTGACGATATTCTTCTGGAACTTGATGATATGGGTCATGCGGAGGTCCCCAAGAGAGAAATAAGCAAAACGGTTGATCTGAATTTTTTTTGATAAAGTCAAGTGCAATATCCGTCTGAGCAATTGGCTCATATCCTTTTAGCAAGAATGGTTCTGGCGAATCAAAAAATAACCTACCATTAAAATAGTCATGAGCACAATTCCAAACAGCCCAATAATCAAAACCATGCCTTCGCTTTCCCTGTGGAGTGAATATATCCCTTGGAATGCCGTCAAGATGCCATTTCCCAATGTAAGCGGTTTTATATCCCTCTTTTTTCAATATTTCGCCAAATGTTATCTCATCTTCTGGCATTGGAAGATCGTTAGTAATAGTTCTATTAGTTATAGGATAGCGACCAGTCAACATACATGCCCTACTTGGCGTGCAGACAGGAGCATTTGCGTAAGCATGGGAGAACATAATGCCTTCCTCAGCCATTTTGTCCATGTTTGGTGTTATTGCGTTTTCATCACCAGCACACCTCATCGCCATACCACGCATTTGATCTGCAAAGACGAATACCAAGTTCGGTTTTTCTGATCTGCGACGATTCATCTAATACTCCCTCGGACCGAATATCTTTGTCCCAATCCTTACCATATTACTTCCTTCCTCTATGGCGACCTCATAGCTATTGCTGATCCCCATAGACAGGATTTTCATCTCAACATTAGGGATATTTTGAGACTTTATCTCATTAAAAAGCCGTTTCATTTGCCTGAAATATGGTCTTGCTTGCTCAGGATCGTCAAAGTATGGCTCCATTGTCATCAATCCTTCAATGTGAACATTCGGCAATTCCGCTATTTGACGAATTATCCCTAAGGCTTCCTCTGGCTTTACGCCATATTTGCTTTCTTCTCCGCCGATATTTATTTCAATGAGTATCGGCATTACCTTAGATAACTTTGCACATTGTTTATCAAGTTCAATTGCTAATCTAACTGAATCAACGCTTTGAATGCAATCAAACATTTTTATTGCATCTTTGACCTTGTTTCTTTGCAGATGACCGATAAAATGCCATTGAAGCCCATCTATATGCCTATATTTGTCCATAGCTTCTTGGATATAATTTTCGCCGACTATTTTTACCCCAGCGTCAAAAGCTTCTTTTATCTCCTCAATTGTCCGCTGTTTTGTGACTGCAACTATCGTAACATAGTCGGGAATCTGTCTTTTTATTTCATTATATTTATCTTTTATGCTTTCCATATTAAATCAGTGATCAGTAATTAGTGATCAGTAATCAGTATTCAACCAACATATTTTACAACAATAACAGTAGTATCATCATTTTGAGATGAGTTGTTATATTCAAAGACGTCGTTAATTATCTTTTTCATTATTTCGTCAGCGTCCATATACGTATATTTTTGGACTATGTTTATTAGTCTTTCTGTTCCATAATAGTTATCATCTTTTGACGCCTCAGTGACTCCATCAGTGTAAAAGACTAATAAATCTCCTTTTATTAATTTGATCGTCTTTTCTTCATAATTTGTATTTGGCAAAACTCCAAGGACAAGCCCGCCTTCGCTTAATGTGATCTGTTCTTTATCTCTAAATAGGATCGGTGGATTATGCCCTGCATTCGTATAAGTAAAGGTTAACTCCTGAGCGTCTAACATGCCGTAAAATAATGTGACAAATTGACTTGCTTGTGTATCCCTACAAAGAACACGATTAAGTTTAGTTATAACATCTTTTACTGTATGCGGGTCTTCAAGATATGCCCTTAGGCTTGCCCTTGCAGAAGCCATCAATATTGCTCCGGGAATGCCTTTGCCCGATACATCTGCTATGACCATACCTAAATGCGATTGTCCAAAGGGTATAAAATCATAAAAGTCCCCGCCTACAAGCTGTGAAGGAATATTCTTTGCAGATATTTGAAATCCTGCAAGATTAGGGACTGTTCTCGGCATTAAATTTTCTTGTATCTTTGCTGCCGCTGCAAGCTCTTGCTCTATTCTTTGCCTTTCAATACGCTCTTCATATAATATAGCTTTCTCTATAACTGACGCTGCTTCATTCGCTATGCCCTTAAATATCTGTATTTGCTCTTTGGAAAAGATATAATGACGGTCTGTATATACTGATAATGCACCTATGGGCTTGCCTTGTATTATCAAACCGACAATTAGCATTGACTTTATGCCTTCTTTAATTGCATGTTCAGCATATTCAAATCTTGGGTCAGTGGGCGCATCATAGACAATAGCTACTTGTCCCTTGGAGATGACATCTTTATAAACGCCTCGCCAAGCAAAGACCTGTCCCTTTTGTATATATTCATCGCTTAAACCATAGGCAGCTTTTAGCACCATTTCGCCTGTCTTTTCGTTAAGCAGACGGACACTACAAGCTTTCACCCCGACATGGTTTGCAGTTGTCTTGACAATTAGGTTAAGAACCTCGTTTAAATCCAATGTTGAGGTCAAGAGTTTACTAACTTCATATAAAGTTGTAAGTTCTCTGATCCTTTTTTGGAGTCGCTTTTCTCGTTGTGTTGTCCTAAAAATAGATGCTTTTTTACGTATTGCCATATTTACCTGCCTTGGCTTAATCTATCTAATTCTCTGAGTAATTCTTCCTCTCTTGGACTTAAGTTACGTGGGACAGTTATGGTCACTTTAACGAGTTCATCGCCAACTTGACCGTGTTGATCTGGAATGCCTTGTCCACGTAGACGGAATGTTTGGTTTGATTGTGTCCCTCTTGGTATTTTAAGAATAGCACTACCTTTAAGCGTAGGCACTCTAACTTCTGCCCCTAACGCTGCTTGTGTAAATTTTATTGGAAGATGATAGATAATATCTCTCCCTTGTCTTTCAAATATCGGGTGAGGCTGGACTTGAAGGACAACATATAAATCTCCCGGAGGTCCGCCGTTTGATCCTGCTTCACCTTGACCAGCAAGTCTTAATACAGTTCCATTATCTGATCCGGGGGGAATTCTGACAGAGATAGTCTTATTTGCTAAAACTGTTCCATCGCCACCGCAGTTTTGGCATGGCGTAGATATGATCTTTCCCGATCCTCCACAACGTCTGCACTGTGTAGTTATGTTAAAAAATCCTATTCCGCGACCACCTTGGGACACAAATCCCCTTCCGCCACAATCAGGACAAGTTGTTGGGCTTGTTCCGGGTCTTGCACCTGTCCCTCTACATGTTCCGCATACTTCTCTTCGCTGAACTTGAATCTGCCGTTCTGATCCAAATACCGCATCCATAAACGGCACGGTCAAGGAATATCTTAAATCTGCCCCACGTTCGGGACCTGTTTCTCTCATTCCAAATGAAAAGTCACTGAATATATCGCTAAAATGTCTGAAAATATCATCACTGCTTGTAAATCCCTGAAATCCCATATCATGGACGCCTTCCATACCTCTTAGATCGTAAGCCTTTCGTTTCTCAGGATCGCTTAACACCTCATAGGCGTTTGATATTTCCTTAAATTTCTCTTCTGCTGTTTTGTCTCCGGGATTTTTGTCGGGATGATATTTCATCGCTAATTTGCGATATGCTTTCTTTATATCATCTAACGATGCGTCTTTACTTACTCCTAAAACCTCATAATAATCTCTTTCTGGCATTTTTTGCTCCATTAAAATTTTAATAATTAATTATATATCATTCAACTTTTTCATTGTAACTGTTAATATTCCATCTGTATATTCAGCATGTATATCATCGCTTTTTATTGGAACGGGAATGTCTATCTCCCTTTCAAAACTGCCATATCTCCATTCTTGCAAATAATGCGGTTTATCGGATTTCCCTATACGAATACCGCTTACAATTAATTTTCTGTCTTGCAATGATAAGTCTATGTCCTCTTTTTTGACACCGGGAAGGGCAATCTCTATTACTATTTCATCTGCATTATCATATATATTAACTAATGGCATCCATGTAGTCAATTTTTCTTCTATCATCGGGTTTGGTATTCGTCTGAGGAAGTTATTGAATATCCGATCAACTTCCGCATGAATCTCATCAATTTCTCTAAGTATATCCCATCTCTCTATGCTCACTTTTTGCCTCCTTTTATATTACCAATACTTTGATTTTTTTATCCATTCCCAAGCTCTTTGTCCCATTGGGGAAAGACCTTGCTCCACAAGCGGATCAATTGACCGTCCATAACGTTTAAGTCCTTCTGAGATTAAAGATTCAAGCTCCTTGTCCATCTCATCAGCGATCTTAGATTCTGCCTCTACGAGATTATTCATCTCCTTTGGATCTGATGACAAGTGGTAAAGCTCTCTTGGCGGAAAATTATGCCAATCTTTCGCCCTGGCTTTAATTAGCTTAAAGCCGTTTTTTCTCAAAGCCCATTTGCTCATCCATGAGTTTTCTTCTGTTAAAAGCATATCATCTCGCCATTTATTAGGTATATCACCTTTGATAAACGGTAAAAGGCTTTTGCCTTCTATTCCATCAGGAATGTCAACATCTGCGACATCAAGTATTGTTGAGAATATATCCTCGTGGCGAACGTGATGTGTTATCCTATTAGCATTTGATGTATCAGGAAGTTTGGCGATCAATGGCGTGTGTATATTTGCATCATAAAGCCCATGATGATCAAAGAAAATGCCATGTTCATACATTTCTTCACCGTGATCAGACATAAACATTATGAACGTATTTTCGTCAAGCCCTAATTCATTGATTACATTTAATAATATGCCGATATGTTCGTCAAGATAGACAAGTTCAGCGTCATATTGTGCTACTATATATTCTGCGTCAGTTATTTTTTCAACGCCTGCTTCTTGTGCCAAACGTTTGATCCAGCCAGCGAAAACCCTATCACTTTCCGAAGGTTTTAGCCACCATTCTGCAAAAGGTTGGCTTTCAAATGGCAGAAAACTTGTCAAGTCAGGATTGCCCGGATTTCCGCTATAAAATCTGTTTCTATATTCCATCGGAGCAAAGTATGGTGTGTGGACGTCCCAATAATGCAGGAATAGGAAGAATTTATCACTCTTTTTCCGATCTCTTAGCCATGGGATAGCAGTCCCATTGATCTGTTCTGCGGTTACCATCTGCGGATATTGGCTTTCTATCTTTGCAGGCGGAAGTTCCTCTTTCCATCCTTTTCTAAACCATGGCTTCATATTGGGCAAAGCAGAAACACAGGCTGTATGATAACCATTTTCAGATAATATCTCTTGGAGCATCACAACACCTTGTTTTATATCTGCTGTTCCCCCATGAGCGACAATGCCATGATCTAACGGCACTCTGCCAGAAAAGGTTGTAGTGTAGCATGGCTGAGTAGGGATGCCCGGTGAAAAACAATTTTCAAACAACACCGCATTTTGAGCGAATTTGTCTATATTTGGTGTCGTCTCCCTCCAATATCCATAACAACCAACATGCTTTGCTGAAAGAGTGTCCAGTGATATTAAGATGATGTTCATCATTTTATCCTTTCAAATTTCTGTATCCTCTGACCTTCAAGGACTTCGCCGACATAAAGATCACCTTTAGAATCAGTCCAAGCGGTATGAGGAGCGACAAATTGTCCTATTTCATGGCTTTCAACTCCGCCCCATCTATCCAAAAGATTTCCGTTAATATCAAGGATGCTAATACGATGCCTTAACTCTGGCACATAAACTATGTCATCTTTATCTATAAACAATGTGCAAGGCATATTGAAATCTGATTTCCATTGAGTTATAAATTCACCATCGGGAGTGAACAACTGTATCCGATGATTTTCTCTATCTGCAACGTATACAATTCCATCTCTATGGACAAATATTCCATGTGGAACTGCGAATTGTCCTTCGCCGTCTCCTTTTTCTCCCCATGATAGAATATGCTTTCCTTGTGGAGAAAATCTATGGACTCTTGCATTATCATATCCATCAGAGACAAATATGTCCCCAGATGGGGCAACGGATACACCTGTTGGGCTTCTGAATGGTTGTCCTATCTCACCTTTGACGTTTTCTGTGCCTAACGTCATTAACAATCTTCCATCAGCAGTGCATTTTTTAATTGTATGACTTTGATGATCGGCAAAATAAAGATAATCTTCATCATCAATCCATAATCCGTGAGCGCTTGCGAACATATCTTCGCCCCAAGCGTAAAGAAAATTCCCATCTTTATCAAAGACAATTACATGATGTTCGCCTCTGTTATAGACGAAGACGTTGTCATGCGAGTCCACAACGACACCTGCAACTTGCTTAAAATCCCAGCCATACGGCAATTTTCCCCAGCCCTCAACAACTCTGTAAGTGAATTTCCCAGAACCAACAGTAATCATTTTATTTCCCTTTGTTTATAAAGTATTTGACAATCAAGTTAATCATTTTGCCTTGACCATTATTTATTTTTATAATATTCAAACCATTTTTTCAGCCCTGTCTCTATAGGTTCAATGTGATTTACCTCATATTCAAGGGCAAAATCGCCATCGTAGCCAGCTTTGTTCAAATTTTCTATGACCCAAACCATGTCAATAATGCCGTCACCAAGCATAGTCGCCCTAAATTTACCATCATCGCCAATTTTGCCGTCTTTTATATGCGTATGAGTTATATATTGAGAAAAAGTCTTAAAAGCCTCTTTATAATCTACTCCAGCGTGCATAAGATTGCATGGCTCATAAAGGACGCCGAAATATTTTGATCCGACTTTTTCTGATAGCTCGGCACACGCAGAAGGATTTCCAGAAATCGGTCCTCCGTGATTTTCAAACCCCATATATACGCCCTTTAATTCAGCATACTCTGCAACTTCCTTAAAGTATGGGACGATCTTATCCAAAACTGACAACTCGCCACTTCCTGGGACAACTCGTATTGACCTTGCACCAAGCCTATTGGCTATGTCTATTGTCTTTTTTGTATTTTTTATCTCTTGCTCAATTTCGTCCTTTGAGTCACTGGAAAAAGATTTTCCACAATATGTCCCAATGTTAGCAATACGAACGCCATGCTTTTCTGCGGACTTGATCAGTTCATCAATGCTATATTCAGATTCATTGATGGAAAAATGCGGCATTCCACCCCAGAGGTCAACTTTCTTAAATCCTGCGGAAGCAGATACTTGTAAGGCATAATCAAAACTCTTGCTGTTCAAACCATAAGTGCATGCGGAAGCTCTTGATATATCCATAAAAACTCTCCCTATTATTCTATAACAATAACACTGTGAATATCCAACTTTGATATAATAACACTAAGTCTGCCATCTGACCAGTGAGTTTTAATATCCGTATCATCAGGGACGATTGATACCCTTTTTGGCTTTTTGCTTAGGCGGACAATCAACTCCATCTGTCCAAGCGATGGAATATGGTCAATAATGGCATATTGATTTGTAACTTGCATGCCAGCGGTATTTGCAAGATGAATTAGGAGTTTTTCTCCCTGACGCCTAATTGAAACATCTACACACGGCGGAGCGTTCAGTTCAACCATCGGTTCAGGAAATAGTTTTTTCATTATATCGGACATCATCTGTCTTAAAGTAGGATAATGCGATCTCTGATAGACACTGCCAAAAGGTCCATATATTGCAGCGATTTGACCTTTGCTATATTGATTAACAGTTGAAGCACATTCCCCCTTCCCTCTTCCATCTTGTGTAGGATAGCGTTCACTGACGACTCTTGCAGTTGTAGGGTTAACTTTCTGCCAAATTCCGCCTAACCAAGCCATGCCATTTCCCGCTTTAATAAACGTTGTTGTATCAGAAGGATTACCATCAAAGACAACGCCGAGCTGATCTCTAAATAATGATGCAGACTCTACACCGACAAGCAAAAGTTGCCCACCATCACGGACATAATCCAAAAGCTCCGATTTCAACTCATCGGTTATTTTATGCCATTCAGGAATAATAACAACTGGATATTGATTTAAATTTTCAATTAACTTATGTTCAGCCATAACGTCAACAGAATAATGCAATTCAAGAAGTGCATGCAAAACGCCTAAAAGCGGATTTAGAAACGCTCCCCAACTGCCAAAAAGCCGATCTGCCTTATCATAAAGGCTAGTGCATGAAAGCAAAACTGCAACTTGTGGGACTGTTTGGGTTTTATGAGACACCGCTTGACGTTCCCTGCAAAACTCCGCGACTTCTGCCATAATATCAACCATCCAATTATCAATCCAACCAGCCCTTGTAGGTTGATAATATATCTGAAATCCGCCACCTTGTGCAAGGACAACTGATGCCTCTTGCTTCAATTGTAATGCGGTCTTTATTGACCAACCACAGCTATTTCCGCTGTTAAATCCCCATGCCATCAAGTCCCAAGGCATACCTGTTGATGCGATATATCGTGCTTCAAGACGGGCAGTATTCACTGAGTCGTTTGGCGAGAAATCACCTGAAATAAAGTCAATCGGCACAGTCACAGGCTCAGGCACAAGCGTGCTATAAAGCCAATTGCTGGTTATTTCAAAACCCGGTTTGTGTGCATGAAGGATGTTTATGTATTTTGTGACATATTTCTTGAATTGCTCTCTCTGAAAAGCTAAATATTCTAACCAATATGGATCACCGCGTTTAACGGGAATATCCTTTATCCCTGTGGCATTAGTGAAAGCGGTCTTTGCCATTTCGCTGAAGTCTGGTTTAACTGCCCAGCATTCGCCATCTACCCACACACCATCAAGATCATAAGCATCTGCTACTTCTTTTAATTGAGGTATAAGAAGTTCATCAATATAAGCGGAAAAAGTGCTTGTTATATTAGTATCAACAGTGCCATCTGCATTGACACATGCCCATTCTGGATGATGTTCTACTGCAACTGAGTCCCAAACGCCAGAATAATGGATAAAAAGACCTACTCCGTATTCTTTTGTTACTTTTCGCCATATTTCTAACGAATCCTTTTTTATGCCCGGCGATGCCCAACCAACCTTAGTCGGATAACCAGTGTATCCCGCATGACCCTTACAATCATATTGGACAAAATCTGGTCTAACCTTCTCTATGAGGTTAGCTATCATGTTTTCTGTTATATGTTCGCCAAGCTGAGTATCGGTCTTTTGCGGATGCAGATCAAAATGTAATCCGAAAAAGGTTTCCTTACGAGATAGGGGTTTCTTAGTTGAATTTCCCATATTACATCCCTCCTAAAAATGATAATCTAAAATGTTCTTACTAAAATCAAAGCATTAGCGATAGGACGCTCTTTGCCGTCAGAACAGGAGTTTAAAGTCCTTCCACCTAACCAAAATGTAGATGAACCTCCTCCGTCAAGATTTAAGGCGTTTGTGCATCCTAAATCTTTCATTAATTCCATAAGTTCTTTTAACGACATCCCAATAGAAAGCAATGGCTGTCTTCCATCTACAACTACCATAAAGAAATATTTGTCATTCCATCCAATCGCGGTGCGGGGATGGCGATCTCCCTGATCAAAATTCATCAGTTTTCCATCTTGAATCAATATTGGCGAACCACCTATTGCAGTAATCGCTTCTGAAAGATCAGGCTGAGTTTCTGTGACAATTTCAAGTTGATCTCCGATCCTAAGTTTGCTAAATTTTTCTAAAATTTCCTTGCCAACAGACAAAACGATCTTATCAGATTTTATTAAGGTATTACACAAGACATTGATTTCAACGATCTTTCCAATATATTTTTTTCCTATTTGAAAAGGATTCCAATTATTTCCTTCACATTCAAGGACAAACTCCTTACCGCTATTTGTTTTCGTGGTATCCCCTAACCGAGAAGTATAAATCACTGCTTCTGAGTCTTTACGTTCTCTGTTCAATCCTACATCAATAGAATCTCCGTCTGGCAATATCACTCTGAGCTTTGATTTGACCGCCCCTATATTAGGATTTCCGTTTTTGTCTATCCAGAAACTGATATTAGATGGTTCGCTTATGAATTCACCATCAGACACTTGGATACCCGTTGGATCGCCTCTGTAAGAATTCTTTTCATCTATTACAAAAAAATCTCCATTCACCCCTGCAACAGGTTTTTCATTTGCAAAGTTCATAGAAGCTATTATTGAACTCATTTGGGCTAAACCTAAAACCTTATCTTGTGCTAATACCGCCTTTAATTTTAAATCATCTCTTGATCGATCTACTTTTAAGATATGAATTGACCATGGGATGTTGCCATTTCGCCAATGTTGATACTCTAATCCTAATCCAACTTCAGGAGGAGACAATACAAGGTCATCGCAACCATTTGCAATTAAACATTGAAAAAACAATAAGACGAGAATTCCAAAGATTTGTTTTCTAAGATTTATCAGTTGCGTTCTCGTGATCATCTAATAAAATCTGCTCCTTTCGTGAAAATCAGAAAAATGGCATACCTTCATAAGTATTTTCTATATCTTTGTATTTATTAAGTTAAAATGAAAACACAAGGAGGTATGCCATGAAAAAGAATAAACGAAAGAATAAAATTAATCCTGATAGAAAGTGCGAAAGTATAGTCATTTAAGACTTTTTCTTTACAAGCATTATTTGCTTCCAAATATCTTTAACTTGCCCGATTGTGTCATCAAGAGAGCCATTAGTGTCAATTATGTAATCAGCAAAAGGACGTTTTTCCTCAAAAGACATTTGCGAATTAATACGTTTGATAGCTTCAATTTCAGAAAATCCACGATCTATTAACCTTTGTATCTGTGTCTTTCTATCAGCATAAGTCAACACAACAAAGTCAACCTTATCGGTCATATTACATTCTATCAAAAGCGGAACATCAAGGACAACAACCTTTGAGTTGTCTTTGGCTAATTCCTGATTAGCTAAATCGTCTGATAGTTTGATCACTTTGGGATGAATTATGCTGTTCAAGAGATTGAGATAATCGGGATTATCAAAGACTATGCGAGCGAGTTTTTGCCTGTCAATCTCGCCTTTATCATTTAATATCCCACAGCCAAAGCTATAAACCAACTTTTCGCGTATTAATTCGTCATTTTTCAGCAAGTTGTGGCTCAAAGAGTCAAGATTAATGACTACTGCTCCCAAATCCTGAAAAATCTTTGCTACCGCAGTTTTTCCGCTGGCAATTCCACCGGTTAATCCTATAATCATTTTGTATAGTTTTCAGTTACTTTGTTTCTAACCAATTTTTCCCAACGCCAATGTCAACCTTTATTGGCACATCTAATTTTAGGGCATTTTCCATCAATGAAGTTATTGCTGGCTTAACTTTATCCAATTCATCTTCAAGCACTTCAAACACAAGTTCGTCGTGAACCTGAAGCAATAGCTTGGATTGCCAATTTTCGGACCTGAAAAGATCAAAAATCTTTATCATCGCCATCTTAATCAGATCAGCAGCAGAACCTTGAACAGGGGTATTAATTGCTGTCCTTTCGGCAAATGCACGCTGATTATGGTCTTTGCTATTTATCTCTGGTATGAGTCGCCGACGACCATATATGGTTGTAACATAACCGTTTTGTCTGGCAAAATTTAGGACACCATCAAAATATTTTTTGACGCCTGAGTAGGTCTCAAAATATCCGTCAATAAATTTTTGTGCCTCAGATTGTGTTATACCAAGTTCATTTGATAACCTAAACGCTCCCATACCATATATTACACCAAAGTTTATCGTCTTAGCTTGTCTTCGCATCTCTGGTGATACATTTTCAATTGGCACTCCGAATATCAATGACGCTGTGCTTGCGTGTATATCTTGATTTTTTGAAAAAGCCTCTATCAAAGCCTTATCATGCGAAAGATGCGCCAACATTCTAAGCTCAATTTGCGAGTAATCCGCTGATAACAAAAGGCAACAGTCCTTTTCTGGGATAAATGCCCGTCTGATCTCTTTGCCTAAATCCGTCCTGATAGGGATATTTTGCAGATTAGGATTACTACTGCTAAGCCGTCCAGTTTCTGTCACTGCTTGATTAAATGACGTGTGTATTCGTCCTGTTTTTGGATTAATTGTCTGTGGTAATGCGTCAACATAGGTTGATTTCAGTTTTGATAAACCTCTGTATTCAACAATAATTGATGGCAGTTCATAACCAGCTTGGGCTAATTTAGCAAGTTCCGCTTCGTTAGTAGAATATCCACCCGTCTTGGTCTTTTTGCCTGTTGGCAGTTTAAGTTTGTCATATAATATTTTTCCTAATTGCTGAGTGGAGTTTATATTGAATTCCTCGCCAGCTAATTCATAAATCTTCGCTGTTAAGGTTTCTAACTGTTTATTAATCTTATCGGAGAGTGATTTAAGCCATGCTATATCTATTTTTATGCCCGTCATCTCCATATCAGCTAAAACAGAGATAAGAGGCAACTCAATCTCGTTGAATACAGCTTCAAGTCCATATTCACGCAACTTGTCCTGCATTAAGTTTTTGAGTTGTAAAGTGATGTCCGCATCCTCACAGGAATATTCCGCTACCTTTTCAATCTCCACCTGATCCAACGTGATCTGATTTTTGCCTTTGCCGATCAAATCCTCAATCGGAATCTTTTTATAGTTCAGAAATTCCATTGCCATAGCATCAAGGTCATGTTTAGACAGGGGATTGATAACATAAGAAGCTATCATAGTATCAAAAGATATGCCTTTTAGCTCTATCCCGTATTTTCTCAACACTTGGAGATCATATTTAACATTCTGACCGATTTTATGTATATTAGGGTCTTCAAGAATTGGCTTGATCTGGCTTATCACAAGTTCAAGCGGAAGCTGGTCAGGCACGCCTAAATAATTATGTGATATTGGAATATAATAAGCGGAAAAAGGCTGTAAAGATACTGAAATGCCAACTAAATCTGCGGATATAGGATCAACACTGTTTGTTTCGGTATCCAATGCAAATTCTGTCGCATTTTTTAACTTTTCTATTAGCTCTCGGAGTTCTGATTTTGATAATATAATGCAATATTCTTTTTCAACCTTTTTTTCCTGCGTTGGTGAGAGGTCCATATCCTTTATGAATTTTCTAAACTCTAATTGCTGAAATATTGATATTAGTTTATCTTCATCACATTTAGCTGGCAGTAATTTTGAGGTTAGATCAATTTTGTAGTCATCAATATTGAAATCTATTTGCATAGATTGGTCTATTGTAGCAAGTTTTTTGCTTAACCGAGCCTGATCGGCAAATTGTTTTAGGATATTTCTTATCCTTTCGTTTTCCACCTTATCAACATTATCTAATATATCTTCCAGACTTGCGAATTTTTCAAGCAATTTTTCAGCAATTTTAGGACCGATGCTAGGGACACCAGGGATATTATCTGATTGATCGCCCATAAGCCCTAAAAGATCGGTGATCTTGTTTGGTGGGACGCCGAAACGTTCCTTAACTTCTGCCTCGCCATAAGTATAATCCTCGTCTTGTTTTCTTTGAAAACCATAGGGCTTTATTTTGATATTCGGCGAGACAAGCTGAAAAGCGTCTTTGTCGCTGGTTACAATTATCACTTCTATATTCAATTTTTCTGCTTTTTTGGCAAGAGTGCCTATAACGTCATCAGCTTCAAATCCCTGTTGTTCTATGATAGGAATGCCTGTTGCGGACAATATTTCCTTGATCTTTGGAACTTGTGAAGCGAGATCATCAGGCATGCCGGGTCTATCTGCTTTATATCCCTCATATTGGGTATGGCGAAATGTAGGAGCAGGTGTGTCAAAAGCGACTGCCATATAGTCTGGTTTGGCATCGCGTAGGACTTTTAGGATCATATTTACAAAGCCGAAAATGGCGTTTGTGGGAATGCCTGTGGTAGTTGCAAGGTCTCTAATGGCGTGGAAAGACCTGTAAATGTATGCGTTGCCGTCAATGATGAAGAATCTCTTTTTTTCGCTTGTTTCCATCAGACATCCCCCTTGTTGCTAATAGAAGTAGATATAATCAGTATGATAAATTCAAATTTCCTAACTAATCAATCATTCAATTTGGGATTCAGTATAGCAATGGCAAAATGCTCAAAGTTTTTTCTCTCTTTTTCATCTTCTTCAATAATAAACTTAAAAAAGCAATTTTCTTCAATATAATTTATACGTTCTTCTTTATCACTCTTGATTTTCTCAAGTTTTTTATTAAAAGCAGAATTGCTAGTATTGCCTCCAACATGATAATTCAAACGCCTATTGATATTTGAGGCTTGCCCAACATAAATACAAATATCTCCTGAAAATATCAGATATACACCCGGTTCAGAAGGAGTTTTTTCCACATCATCTTTTTTCAATGGATGCTTTTTCAGTGCTAATAATTTACATAATAAAATTGTGAAATAATTGATACGATCACGTAAACTTCCATTTATATCAAATTTAGATAGAATATGATCTAGTAATGTTTGATCTGTAATTTTATCTACGTCCATCAAAGCATCTTCTGCTGATAATAACTCCACATTTGGCTCATGAATACCTTTCATTATTTATCACCTACCTTTTTGAGCAATAGATTCAATTAAATTATCACTATAATGTGTTCCTTTACACTTGCAGATTTTGAGTAACTTTTTTATCTCACTTTTCGTCAATAATCCATCTTGTCCTGCTCTCCCAAGTATACCAGGGAAACCAATGTATTTTAATCCTAACTCATTAGCAACGTCTCTTGCTGCTTTTTCATCAAGAATAATCATATCAATCATTAAATCCCTTCGCTTAACCGCCAAAGTTATCGCTTCTGCTTCGGTAATATGGGATTTCCAATCAGGATCAGTAGATTTTTTAGCAATTTTTTGAGCTATACACTCTGCTTCTTTTTTCTCTGACGGTGTCAAACTTTCGACAACAATTACATCACCATCAGAAATAGCTTTATCAATATCATCACCCCAGCCAAGAT
>Ga0078972_1010177_pt1 | contig 17822 bp, 7 predicted proteins | sample YelNatPaOPGAMG01_FD_67568 | JGI IMG/M metagenome (GOLD analysis project Ga0078972, IMG submission 67568) | Hot spring thermophilic microbial communities from Obsidian Pool, Yellowstone National Park, USA - OP-RAMG-01 (SPADES assembly) (version 2) | ecosystem: Environmental > Aquatic > Thermal... | reverse complement strand
CGCGCTGGAAAGGGCAGCTCTGGCAAATCTGCGGTTCGAAATCGGCCTGCAAGCCTTTCTTGTGGTTGCTGGTTGTCACGGACACGGTCTGTCCCTGGGGGCAGGTGATCTTTTCGGGGAGGCCACTCTTCGCTGGTTCGAGTTCGAAATCGGCCAAGCTCAACTTGCTCGTCTTAGTCTCGCGGCCGCGAATGCCTCTGGGGATTTGCTCCACCTGGCACTGCTCCAGGACGGGATCGACCGTTGGAAACGTCTCTGCATAGCGCTGTTGGTAAGCTTCCGTGAGGGCGCGATACATGCGTTGCAAGGCTTCCACCAGGAGCTGTAAGCGGCTCATGTCCAGGATGTTGCTGGCCACCATAGTGCTGTCCATGCGCTGCCGACCGGCCTCGACTTTCTAAGCGGCTAGCTGCGGTTCGGTGATCTGCTCAAAAGCCCACTGGAACGCTTCACCGAATCAGCACGCTCGGCTGCTCCTCCCAGACGCGCTCTTTGGGACCGATGGGGATACGTCCCAGCACCGTTTGTACGTCCCCTTCCGCACGCGCCGCCAGCCGGACGCCGCCGCACGATTCCGGCGACTGGATCAGCAACCAGAAGTAGCGAACACCTCGCGCGTCCGCACCTGGAAGGCGAGTTCGTAGCGGCGGATAGCCTCCTCCAGGTTCTCGGCGCGCCCGCCCCGAATGCGGCCTAGGTAGGCGTTCGCCAGGTTGTTCTGCGTCATTGCCCAATCTTCCGGGAACGCCTCGCGCGTCCGCACCTGCAAGGCGAGTTCGTAGTGCTCGATGGCTCTTTCCAGATTCTCGGCACGATTGCCAAGCGGGTTTTGCGCGAGGGCACTTGCCAACGTGTCTTGCAATGCCGCCCACAAGGGCAGGTTATCCTCGCGTTGAAGCAGGCGCAAGGCGCGCTGGCACAGTTCCACCTTGCGCGGCATGTCGGAGAGGTGGATAAGGCGGGCGATTTCCTGCAATAGCCGTTGCAGTTCGGCAGGAGTGTCGCCGACCGCTGACGGTTGACCACTGTCTACTGTCTGTTTAGCAGCAAATGCGGCATCAATGCCATCACGGCGCGCACGTTGAAGCAGGCCGCGGTGCTCGGCAAAGATTTTTTCTGCGTTCGCATCGTTCTGGGCCTGCGCCGCCTCAATCAGTTGCGTGAGCAATTGGTCGGCTTCGTCTCTCAGCAGTTCGGGGTGCGCTTCCAGGATGCGGCGGGATTCGTCCCAGGTAGGCGCCTGGATGAAGGCGATGATAGTCTCCAAAAGTTGTTTGGGGTCAGGGCATCGGGGTTTCTTACCAAACAGATGACGAAACATAGTTCCTCTTTCTCCTTTCTCAGGCTCTTATGCGTCCATATGGATCGTCGGCGTCCACGATGAGCCAGAGCTCGGCTTCGAACGATTGCCCGCATCGCGGGCAGGTCAGTTGTTGGGTTTCCTGAAAAGAAGTGGGCATCTCTGTTTCCCGAGCCTGTTGTCGAGAATTTATGGATACTACAGCACAAATGCGTGGGCTGAAAAAAGGCCTTTCCGTTATCGAGTTGGAGGAGGAAGACGGGGCGCGGAGGAGGGCGGTGCACCCTTTAGACGCAGTTTATCACAAAACGCATTCGCCGCCTCCTGCCCGGCCAGTTTGAGTCCCTTGACCAGGTAGGGCAGGTAGGGGGCGAGGAATTGGACGAGTTGGGCGGGGAGTTGGGGGTCTATGGGAGACCCCTTTCATAACGCCATCTTCGCTATGGATTGACCAAACCCACAATCTCTTCTCCCGCCGCATCATGGTGAATAGTGGTGCGCGGGTCGGCGTGCAAGATGGCAAGGGCTTGTTCGATTTCGAAAGGGAAGAATTCCGGGGCGCGCTGTAAATCATCCAACCGCCAATAGCGTTCCGGTTCTGCACTGAGTAGGGCGCGTAGCAGCCAGGCAGCGAGCGCAGGGTCGCTCAAGGGGCGGGCGGGGAGAGTGATGTAACGTGGGGAGTCCTGTCCTTTGATGACACCCCAATCGGTGAAGGTCTGAAGGGTGCGCTCTACGGCGCGCTTGAGGGTGGATTGGTTGCTGTATTTCTCCAGGACGCGGGAAACGATTTCGGTTTTATAGAAATAGCCTTGCAGGCGGGAGAGCCGCCCAATGGCTTGCGCACTCTGACGAAAAGAGGGAAAGATGGACAGCGCCATGCCCCAGTGCAGGGCAAGATGGTCCGTCAATGAGAGCCGTGGGTAGAGCGCTAGAGCTTCGTCTCGTAAACGCCCGGCTTGCGGTTCTTTGGGAAACCAGAGCCAAGTCAGGATGTTGGCCGTGCGACGCGCCGAATCGCCGCGCAATTCCTGGTCAGCGAGCCAGTGACGCAGCGAGACGGGCAAACCACCCTGTACGGCAAGATCAAGGGCATATTCAGCCCACATGTAACGCAGGAAACGATCAAAGATTGGCATGATCCGCGGAACTCCTTTAGCGGATAATCTTTTCCAGCAAGTCAGCAGCAGTGCCGCGCACCAGCTGGTCGTGGATGAGTTGGTTGTCGTAGCCACGCAGACAACTATAACAACTGGTATTACGGCCACAATCACAATTTTCGACGCGCTTGTATGCACCCTCCAGAGCCTTGCTCAAATGATGATAAATCATTTCTACATGCCCCGAACCGCCGGGGGTGGTATCGTAGAGCAACAGGGAGGGGCGCTCATCCGGGTAGAAAACCAATCCGCCGATGTCTTCACGGGGGATTTCGAGTGTGTCGCTGGCGCCATTCAGAATGGCGTAAAGTAAGGAATAAGTTGCGCTTTCGTCGAGGGGGGGCATTTCGAAGCGCAATTGTAGCACGTCGGTCATGAAGTGATGCCCCAAGTTATAGGGTTCGAACGTGCCGGTGCATTTCGCGTGGGTCAGGGGGTTGGTGTGTTCTCTGGCAGGTTTCTGCTTTACAGAAGAGTCAATCACATCGGCATAGCCGCAATCCCGGCAAATACGGAAGCCTTTGCTATAACCATTATTGACCCGCGCCAGGTAGGCGTAACGGGTATAGCCCTTGAGAACGCGTACCCGACCTGCAAACTCCAGGTCCGGCGCGACATTTTGCGGGTCGAAGGGCTGGTCGTGCGCGGTGCGGTAATCGGCCAGATAGACGTGACTGGCATAGATGCGCTCCGGCGGCTGCTCTCCGGGCGTGTCTGTCTTGCTATCGGCCAGGAAACCGTGTTCCGGCACGATGTACACGCCCTTCTGCTTCGCGCCTTGCAGGGAATTGCCGCAGGCGCAGCGCTGCGGAATGTGGTAGCCCGGTTCAATCGTCATGCGATTGCAGTGCGCACACACGGCATAGCCATACGGCTCCCAGGAACGTCCCGGCAGGCGGCGCAGGCCGCGGCTGTACCAGATTTTCCCCGCCGCCACCACCTGACCGCCGGGCGCAAACTCAGAGATGGCAATTTTCAGGTCGCGGTCCAACTCAATCGAGTCGGCATCGGGGATGTGCAGATGGTCGGTTTGGAGTTTGACGACATCGGTGGGGAAGCCGTATTTGGGCAGGACGTTCTTTGAGCCAAGGTAGCCGAGCAGGTCGCGTTTGCGGATGGTGTTTTGAACCTCCTTCGCCTGCTCTGCGTCGCGATACCGCCTTTCGGCGGCAGCATTATTCTCCAATGTTTCAAATTCCTGTAATTCGTTGGTGATGTCTTGCGCGGCTTTGTCCAGCACGGCCTCATCCGAACTAACAAGGAAAGGTAGCCAGCCCCAGTTTTCCAACTTCAGGCGTTGGCGCAATTCTGAATCCGGCGGGAGGATGCGCTCGAGGGCTTGCGCCAGTTCTGGCGGCTGGCTCTGCAGGAACGCTTGCAACAGAGGGGGGCCGTTTTGGGCGGGGTCGCTGGGGGCAAAAAAGTCGCCGCAATTGTGATATTCAATGCCGCGCGTCTCCTTGACCCAACGCAGGAAGGCAGCAAAAGCCACCGAATGCAGGTGACGGCGGATGATTTTGTCGTTCTTGAGCGGCACGACTGGTGGGCGGATTTTTCCGGCAATCATGCGTTCCGGCTCAGCGTAGAAGGTCAGGTCGTGGGAGCGGCGCTGGGCAAATGTCACCACCAGGGCTGGACTTCCGGTGCGGCGTCCGGCACGCCCGGCGCGTTGCACGTAGTTGGTGGTAGATGGCGGCACATTGCGCAACACGATGGCATTCAGGTCGCCCACGTCCACGCCCATTTCGAAGGTGGTGGAGCAACTCAGGGCGTTGATTTGCCCCTGGATGAAGGCCTGTTGGACTTCGGCGGCTTTTTGAGATGTCCATTGGGCGGTGTGTTCCATCGCGCGGAAGGGCAGCGGCTCTTCTTCCAGATACTGATAGCGATAGAGATTATCCCGCACGGCAGGATGGTCGGGCGTGAGCGGGATGAGTTTGCCTGCGCAGCCATAGGTCGGACACACACCCTCCACCTGAAAGGCGGTAAGATTGCCGCATTTCTCGCAAACATACCAGCCATCAGCCTGTTGCAGGGTGGGGATGACCTCCCACAGGTCATGCCGCAGGCGATAGACCGTGCCAACGCGATTTTCTGATTTGGACTCGAACCAGTTGTCGCGTGACAGCGATGTCAGGTATCCCCAAAGTGCAATCAACAATTCAGTGGCCTGCTGGCGGGTCTCTGAGGATGGCTGCGTTTCGCCTTTCTTGTGCGCCAGCAGACGGGTGAGATAATCCAGGCGGCTGTTGTTATAATTGGGAGAGGGCAGCCAGGCATAAACACCAAATGAACCGCGGCTACTGGCCTGGGTTTGAGAAACATAAAAAAGCCGTGCCCGAGGGCGAAATTCGTCCTTTTTCTCACTATCGAGCAGGTGAATATCTTCATCTTCCAGCAGGTAGGAGACTGCCCCCTGCCGCCGCAGAGTGTTGAGCAGGATGCTCAGCAAGTCATAAGCCTGCTCGCTGGAGAGATTCCAGGGGGCGGCGAGCAATTCGTCGGGGGCTTTCCAGCCCGGCAAGCGGAAGGGACGGAAGTAGAGCAAGCCCACGCCCTCCAGGCTCAGGCGTTTATCCAGCCCGTTGAACTCCTGCATCAGCCAGGTCGCCACCGTCAGGCGTTTTTCCTGCAGCGATGTGCTCTCGGTAAAGACATTCGCTTTTTTGGCATGAGAAAGCAGGATATTCATCCAGTCCGAATAGCGCAGGGGTTCTTCCGGGCGCAAGTTTTTGAGCGATTCGACCATCAGGCGGCGGCGCAGGTGACGGTCCTGGGCGCGCTGCAGGTAGGGAGCAAAGAAGGCGGCGCGCTGACGATTGTCGGTAAAGACCAGCATCTTGCGCCCTTCGCCGGGATTCTGACGCTCCTCTTGTTTGCGGGCGGGCGGCACGTCTTTGTAGAGCGTCCCGGCCAGCACGCTGACCGGCGCATCCTGCCCGGTGAGAAAACGATAGATGACGCCACTCTTGCCGAAGGTGGAACAGGACACGCAACGTTTAAGCGTATGTTTATTGCCCATGTCTACCTTAGAGATGGGAAGCATGTTCGTCCCGCAGGCACAGTTCTTTCCAGTTAGTCCAGCGGGATAAAGCGCCCCGCAGCGCGGACAAAGCAGCATCGGTTCGAGGCGTTCATCGGCTTTCTCATCTACTTCAGCCTCGCCCTCGATGAGCGCGTCTTCATCGGCGGCAGCGGCCTCCAGGCTTTCCAGCACGAAATACTCGACTTTGCGGGCAATCTGGTCGCTCTCGTAAATGACGCTGTTTTGCACCAGATAATTGTCGTGCGGCTGCAGAGGAATCTCCGGCGATGCTTCGGTATCTGTGATTTCGCTGCCGTGACGTTCCTCCCCAATCAGGTAACTGGTGCCGCAGCGGGTGCAATTTGCCAGTTCAAATACGCGGCTACCGCAGTGCGGACAAAATTTTTGCCGTGTGAGGAACAGGATGGGCTTACCTTCTTGTGCATGGGCAGGATGATTGTGGTTCAGGCAAACGAAAGCGCCCTCCAGTGCGCGGGCAAAGAGATGGTAACGCGCAGGTAGGAGGGGAGCCTGTTGGCGGCTTTCCCTTGCCAGAATGGCTGCTGAAACCAGGCTGACGAGTGCAGTCTGGGCCTGATCTTTGGGAAAAGAAGCGAACACTTTACGGGCGGCTTCTTGAAGGGGCAAGGGAGTACTTTGCAGTTCACGGCGCAGATTGTGGACGTTTTCATCCCCCTTGAGCAGTTCGTAAAGAAAGCACGGTACAGTCTCGTCGGCGTTAGCTGCGGCACGGCGCGCGCGTTGCACAACAGACGCATCTACACCGGGCAGGGAATCGGGCAGGGGTGGATTCTGTCCCTGCCGCCAGGCATCAGCCAAGGTTTCGAGCGCAGTATAAAGCGCCGGGCTACCGCTTCCCCAAATGGCATCCAGACCACTTTCGGAGAGTCGCTGACCGAAAATTACATCCTCGGGCGCGAATTCCAGGTTGAACAGGCGGCTGGCAAAGGTTGCAATTTGGTCGCGACTTTCGGGGTCATCTTCGCCGAGGGTGGCGCTGGTGGCAATGGCTTGCAGTTTTTTTACGCCGCCAGTCACGCGGTCTTGCAGGCGGCGCAGGAGCATGGCGATTTCGGTGGCTTGAGCGCCGTCGTAGGCGTGGGCTTCATCCAGCACGATAAATCGCCAGTGCTTGCCGGTTTCGCCGTCGAAGAGGGCTGTATCTGCCGGGCGCAGCAGCAGGTATTCCAGCATGGCGTAGTTGGTGAGCAGGATGTGCGGCGGGGCGGCCTGCATTTGCTCGCGGCTGATGAGTTCGTTGGGCAGGGGGTCTTTCCCGTGAATCTGACGGTAGAGTTCGCGCGCTTCTTTCGTTTTCTGCTCCGTTTCGCCCACATAGCGCCCAAAGGTGATTTGCGGAACGTTCTTCAGGTACTCGCGTAGGCGTTTCATCTGGTCGTTGGCGAGGGCATTGAGCGGATAGAGAAGCAGGGCGCGCACGCCAGGTTGGGCGAGCGTCCCGGTCTGGGCCTCGCGCATCAGCGCATCGAGTATCGGGATGAGAAACGCTTCGGTTTTACCGCTGCCGGTGCCGGTGGTGACGACGATGTTGCGCCCTTCCAACACCTTGCGGATCGCCTCCTCCTGATGAAGGTAGAGAGGGCGCTCAGGGTCGAAGGCATCTTTCCCAAAAAAGGCCTTGAAGCCGGGCGTCAACACGCCCTCCGCAATGAGGTCTTGAAGGGACTTTCCCGGCTTGAAGGGCGGCGTGAGTTCGATGTACGGTCCCTTGACCAGCAAATTCTCTTCTTCCAGCGCGCGGGCGAACTCCTGGCGCAGACGATCATCTTGAAATGGTTTGATCGTCTTCAAGTAGCGAATGTAAGACTCGCGAATACGGTTGGTGGTGTGAATGGGATGAAGGGGCATGGTCAGCTCCTGAGTGGTACAAGTTAAAGACTTACGCTATAGAGGACGAGTATCAAATTCATTGGTCGGTCGCTTAGCCTGATATATCGGTGTTTGAGATAGAGGGTGAATCGCAGGGATGGGGAAATGACTGCTTTTCTTGCAGATTTCCCAATGTTTGCTCCAATTCGGGAAATTGCTCAGGGCAACAAAGCGCTGACAGTTACACTGATATGCTCCATTTCGTTCGAGAAGGGTTACCTCACTGCGCGCCAGGTTGATTTCCACTTTCTGACCCGGCCAGTGGAGCAACTCAACCAGCAGGGTGGGCTGCTCTTCGCCCGGCAGAAACAAGTCAGCGCGGGAGGCGTCCCGAATTTCCAGTATCCAACCCCACCCAGCATCGAAGAGGACGAAGTAGCCGGTTTTCACCACCCATTCGGGCAAATCCAGATGGCGGCTGAGCGCTAACAGGAGACGCCTGCGCAACGGGGAAGCAGGCGCGTCTTTGAGCAATTGACAGACAGACTCAGGAAACTGCGCCAGGATTTGAGCGACATCGGATTCGGAAAAGCGGCCTTGCTCCAGCGCTTCCCAAAACGCCTGACGGGCATCCTCGCTTTGCGCTTTGAAGAGAAAATGCAGCGTGCGGACGATGACCTGCGGCTCGCGCGCCAGGCGCAGAACGCGGCGCGCACTTTCGGGGTTGATAGTGCGGGCCGAGGTGATATTTTCCAAGTATTTTCGAATGAAATCAGCAGGATGTCTTTCTTCCTCCAACCGCTTCAAGGTTTCTTCGTGGAAGAGATGCATCAGAAAAGCAGGTTGATTTTCCACGCAATCATACTGTCCCAGCCAGCGCGCCAGGGCCTCCAGATGGATCAGGCTGGCATCGCGCCAGTGATCGAGGAGCCACTCAATCTCTTTTTGCTTTTGTTCGGACTGCTTCTGATGATGGTAAATGCACAATTTCTCGAAGTGCAGAGCAAATGCCCTGCCAGGTGTGGCGGTTTTAAGTTGCTGACCAATCTGGTGCAGACGCTCTTCGGGCTGGCACATTGAAATCTCGATAGATTGGGATGGAGGAAAATCGGGCGCAGGATTCTTCTCATAGGGCGCAACGGCCACAAAATGTGCGCAATACGCTGAGGGGGGCAAGCCGAATTCATCGGGAATGTCGTACATCCACCAGCCCTCCGGGGCGCTGTCACTGGGAGGGGCGTCGTTTGGTAGGGGAATCTCTAAAGGGTCGGACCAGGGCTGCCAGAGCGACCAAAGGCGGAGGCGGCGGTGACGCAGCGGGTGCGGTTCGTACCAGTGCAGGCGCCAGTTGCCTTCGGGCATCAGTTCAAAACGGCAGATACGAATGTCGAGCTCGCGCGAGAAGCTCAGGACAGTCAGAAAAACATCCAGATTTCTGGAGACATCCAGCAATTCCAGGCGAAACTCGAAGACTGACTCTTCAGCGTGATAACGCAGCGTATCGAAAAAGGCAGAAAGGTCGAATTCCGCCCAGCGCGCCGCCAGCGAGCGGCTTTCGGAGGTTTGCAGGGGCTTTCCCTGTCCCGCTGCGACGAGATGCAATGCAGTCAGCGGCTTCTCGCTCCCCATCACTGGCAGTTCCACCCGCAGGCGCGGACGAGAGCGCACCAGGTTGGCCAGAAGCAGTTCGGGAAGAGGACGGGTGAGCGGCTGGTGCTGCCATTCGAGCGCCGCGCCAGGCTGAAGCAGGAGCGCCCAGCGCAGGCGGGGAACGGTCACCCGCAGGGGGATGCGAATCGCCTCCGGCGTGTTGGGGATTTCCAGGCGCAAATCGGCCTGCGCCACTGCGGCTGGAACAGTGACCTGTCCGCCCTGCCCGATTTCGATGTCCGCCGTCTCCGCATACAGGCGCGTCGACGGGGGCAAGCGAACGTGAAAGTAAACCGCTTGCGCGCCGCTCTTTTCGTTGGGGAGGTAATAGGGCTGTAAGCCCTCTATGCCCAGCCCGGCGCAGACGCGAAAGGGCAATTCCACCGCGGCCCGGCCGCGATAACTACAGGTGAGATGGTAGGTGCCAAACGGGGCGTCTCCCAGCCAGGGAGCCAGGGAGATGAGCGCGCAGGATTCTTCCGGCAGGATTTTCCCAGGCAGGTCAGCGGCAGCACCTTCCCATCTTCCGTCGGGGCGGGCGGCATAGCGCGATTCGAGCGTGAGTTTCCAGCCTTGTAGTTCGGGTAACGGGTTTTTTACGTCGCGCAGGGGCAGGCGCAGTTGGGGGAGCACGGAATAAAGCGGCTTTTCCTCCACCGGCGTCACCTGCGGCAGCAAATCGCTGGCGGTCAGCGCCGCTTCGAGCGAGGCAGAAACGGCTACCGGCGGACACAGGTCTTTGCCATCTTGCAGCAGGCGCACCAGGCGCACCTTTTCCAAATCCCAGGCGCCCGCCTGCCAGTCCTGCCAGGGCGGAGAGAAGGGGTGCAAGGATTCCACCTGGCGCGCCTCGCCTTCGAAGTGCAATTCTGCCCCGGCAGGAAATAACAGCCACAGGACTCCGGCAGGCAGCGCCGGGGAGAGACGACGCAACGCGTAATCGGAATAGCCAAAAGCCAGCAGCGGCGGGTCACCTGGCCTGGGGAGCAGGCGCAGAGAGTAAGACACCAGCGCTTCCTCCTGTTCCTCAGGGAACAAACCCACCTGCACGTTTGCGAGAGGGTCTTCTAAAATCCATTCGATTTCGTCTATCGCCCAATCCGCTCCGCGGCGTTGGGCGCACAAACCGGTTTTTTTGGCGTAGATTTGTTCACTGTCGTAGAGACGCCCCTCGTAATGGCTCTCGGCCTGTTCCAGGCTGAGCGGTTGGGGCGGCATGAGAATGCGAAAAGCAGGTGTGTAGGGGTCAAAAAGCAGGCGCGGACGGCGGCGGCGCATCGCCGGTTCGGCAATCTGTTCGCGGAAGGTTTCAAAAGATTGCAGGACGTAGGGACGCAGGCCGAGTTCTGAGGCATCTGGTAGAGGTTTTCCCTCTGCCGCAATGCGCGCCATCTGGCGGCATTTGCTGAAAAAACGCTGAGCCGGTGGTCCACCGTGTTGAAAGAAATGCCGCACCACGTCATCCACGAAGAGTTCGGCGGTATAGTGCGCCAGTAACGCATTCAATGCCGATTCGTCGTCCATCCCATCGTAAGGGGCTTTCTCCACCGAAGGGAGCAGAATGTACCGAAAGAAATCGGGCAGGGAGAACGCCGGAATGCCGCCATGCAGACGGATGGGGGTGACGTATTCCAGACCGGAAACGCCCTCGAAGCGCCGCAGGTTGGGGTGTTCCTCGATGATTTCGAGGAAGGTTTGCCCCCAGTGATGGGCGGAATGAAAAAACGGAGAGTCGCTTTCCACACCAATAGCGCGTGCCACCTGCTCCCAAAAGCCGCGCTCGTCATTGAAGGCGGCTTTGAACGCCAGGTAGGTAACGAAGGTGGCGGGATAGTCCGCGCGCAGGCGGCGGGTGGCTTCGGTGAGACCGTGCCGCCGGACAAAGTCGCCCAGGGCGCGCTCCAGATCGGCATGCTGGGGCTGTTCCAGCGGAATTTCGCCGAGCAGTTTCACCTGGTCGAGGAAGGGGCGCAGGAAGGTTTCCCAGTCTTGAAGGTGCATGGTGATTTCCACTCCCAAAACGATTTAGCCCCATAAAGCGGGAATCAACGTTTGAAGGTCAGTCAGAACCTGGTCAACCAAGACAGGCTGCATGAGGAAGGGGACGAGTTGCGTCTGCCATTCGCGGCGGGCAACGGTCAGCAAGTCAGCAGCCAGAAAATCCTGGGGAGAGGAGAAATCTACGGCGCGCAGGGCGCATTTTTGCCGCGTCAGGGCAGGGATGTCTTCGCCCGCTAAATTCTCGCGCCGCAAGATAGACCACAGGTCGTAATAATCGCGGCACACCCGGCTGGCTCCCCAGCCGCGCGCTTGCAGACGCAGACGGCTTTGCAGGAGGGCGCGCGATTTTTCGGCTACGATTTCGGCCAGAGCATACACCCGAAGCGTGGCGTGCAAATCTTCTTCGAAGCCATGCAAAAGGGGACGCTGCGCTGGCGGCAGCAAAACCGGTTCATCTAATGTGATTTCGACCTTCAAGCGGCAGAGAGATTGCCGCTGACCGGGAAATTGCACGCGCACCACCCAGGCAGCCTGCCCGCCCGGGTGCTGTTCCCGCAAGAGGAGCGGCTCGCACGTGACGGCAAAGGGGCCGCGCTCATTCAGCCGCTCTGCCATTTGTGCAATCGCGGCGTCCATCGCCTGAGGCAGGTCGGTCAGCGGCGCAGTATGAAGGGTGGAGTAATCGAGGTCTTCAGAGAAGCGGTAATCGGCGTAGTAGGCCTTTTTGAGTGCGGTTCCGCCCTTCAGGACAATGGCATGGAAGGCGGGAATTTCGGAGAGAGCCACCAGCAGGTAAGTGAGCTCATAATCCTTTTCCAGGATGTCGAGACGAATACCCTGCTGGCGGGCTTTAGCGCGCAAAAGTTGACGGATTTCAGCCATGAGACAAATTCTCCACGATGTGCCAGCGCGGAGAGCGCGTGCCGCGGCGTTCTCCCTGCGGGTCGAGCGGATACCAGGCGGTGACGGGATACTCCCGCAGCGGTGAGAAGACCTCCTCGGGAGCACCTATCCGCTCCAGGCTCCAGCCAAGACGCTTGATGAGCGCGCCCACGTCGTAGCGCAGCGCATACTGCACCAGCCGCGTCAGATCAAGGCGCGCCAGATTCTCCTCCAGAAGTTCCAGCGCCGCGGCCACCCCGCCGAAGACTTCCGGGCGGGCAAACAGGTCGAGGGCGGTGCGTTCAGGGTCGGTGATGGCGACCTGATGCCAGGAATCTACCCATATCTTCTGATGCCCAAAGAAGCGCTTCTCCTGAACGCGGAAGAACTCGATTTCCACGTTCAGCGCCCGCCAGACGGCTTGTTGACGGGGACGGAACGCCTGACCGCGCCGCATTTCCGGCGTGATGACCGCCGCCGTTGTGGTCGCCTGCACCATCTCCGGCAGTTGGGCGGTGAAGCCGTGATGCGCCAGCGCCGACCAGTGGCTGATGGCGACCGGCTGAAGCAGGGCGGCGGCAATGGCAAAGGGATGAATCTCGCCCGCATAGAGCGGCGATTGCACGGCATAGACCCCGCGCTTGAGAATGGCAATCTGTCCCGAAGCGTTCAGCAGGCTGAGCAGTTTGGAGAGATGCCCGCTCGAAAGTCCCTGCCGCGCTGCCAGCGGCTGGAGCGCCTGACGGGTGAAGAGCGGTCCCAGTTCCTGGACGGCAGCACTCAGCAGGCGCAGTCCTTGTGAGTTGGCATAAGAAGAAGCACTCATAAGATATATTGTACTGCGATAATTACCGTTTTAGTAATTTTCGCAGTAAGAGTTATTGTTCTGCTTCCAACCTTTTCGCCGCTTCCTGCCCGGCCAGTTTGACGCCCTTAAGCAAATAGGGCAGGGACGGGGCGAGGAATTGCACGATTGGGGAGGGGATTTTGGGATCCATAGGGTTCTCCCGTCTCGTGGGATTAATCCATTGGTACTCACCCGTCGAACACCTCGGGGGCGGAGCGAATCTGCTCATTTAGCGGGCGGTCGTAGCGGATGACCAAGACGCGGTAGCCGCGTTCGTGCAACTCGCGACGCAGGGTTTCGTCGGCTCGGCGCTGTTCGAGGGTGTCGTGAATGCTGCCATCGCAGAAGACCAGAACGTTGGGAGCATAGAAAAAGTCGGCCACACAGCGCGGTTCGGGGATTTCGCGCTGGGCATCATCCGGCAGGCGGTAGCCGCCTTCGGCCAGTGCCTGGAGGAAGCGGCGCTCTAACTCGGAGCGGGAATCGGTGAGGGAGCGCAACCAGGCCAGATGTTCAGAATAGGCGCGCCTGCCAACGCGCGGCAATGTTCGGGTGCGCGTCAGGTTGAGCAACAGGTCGCGAATGCGGCGGCGGTCGAGGTAGAACGATTCCAGTTGATTGCTGTAACTGAGCAGGCACTCGTAGCAGGCAGCGATGCAATCAGGTTTCTGGTCGGCACCAGTGATGGGCTCAAAATGGAGCCGCGCCAGAGCTTCGGCGGCGACGTTTGCCAGGGCGTTGGGTTCTTCAAGTATCCGGCGCAGAACGCCGCTGCCGCCCTCGGAGGTTTCGTAGAGCAGAATGGCGCGCTGCGCCTCGCGGCCAATCATCTCGGCGGCAAGTTCGTCCTCTTCCAGTTGGAAATAGCTCTCCAGGCCGCGCTGCAAGGCAACGCGCAGCGAGGTCTCCAACGTGCGGTCACTAAACAGGGAGGGGTCTACCGGGCTGAGAAGCAGCAGGTTTTGGGTGTTTTGCACAGCCAGGTGAACCGTCTCCAGACGGGAAGGGTGGCGCGGGGCAGTCGGGGTGGATTCAGAACCCGCCCTTTCTTTTTCCGGATCGTTGAGGATTTCGCCGCTGTCAAAATCCACCACGAAGCCGGGCGTGCGAGCCATGCGCCAGCCGTGATTGACGCGCATCAGCGTGGCGGCAGGGGCGTAGGTGAGGTGGAGGAGAGGGGATAGGGAAGAGGAGAAGGCGTCGGCGAAGAGGGTGGTAGATGAGGAGAGGGGGAGAGCGGGAGAGGGGGCGAATTGGTAGAAGGTTTCGATGAGGTAGCCACGGCGGCGGCGTTCTTCTTCTTCGGAGGTGATGCGCTCACGGCGGCGCAGACGAACATTGGGCATCTCCAGCAAGGAAAGCATCAGGCTGTTTTCGCCGTCGAAGCGGGTGTTGCAGACCGGGCAGAGATCGAAGTGAGCGTCACAGAAGGCGCCACAGGTCAGGCACAGGCGCTGCTGGCGGCGGCGTTCGTCCAGGCCGCCGGGCGGGAATTGGAAAGCGACCACTTGCCATTTCGCGCCTTCGTGATAGACGATGTTTCCAGGGGCAAACTCGCGCAGCGCCAAAAAGCGCGGCCGCGTGATAAATTCCCCATCCTTGCGCGGCACCCAGGCGCGCACCGGGAGTGCCGGGAAGTTATAGCCGGGCAAAAAGCCTTCGCTCGCCAGGTAGCGATAGGGGTAGAAGTCGCTTTCCTCGCGAGCAACACCTACCTGAAGCAGAAGGTTCAATTGATGACGGGCTTCATCCTGTTTAGCCTGAGCCTGCTTCTGATCTTCCTTTGTACGAGCCCGGTCCTCTTCGGCTCGCGCGGCATCGCGTTGCCGTGTGGCGGCGCGGTAGAGTTCGCGCCAGCGGTCGAAGGCGCGGCCGAAAGCCTGGGGCGCTTCGGCAAAAACGGACTCCAACCAGGCTTCGCTGAACCAGCCGCTGGCGCGCAAGATGCCCTGGTCGGCGCGGAGCATCCGCAATGCCCGTTCGCGCAAGGTCTGGCGGTGCGCTTCGCTGAGTTGAATGGCGGCAGCGGCATGTTCCCGCAGCGGCAGAGACTCTTGTTCTGTATCAATCACCTGCTCGATGGAATCGCCCAGAGGCAGGCGCACTTCAGCCAGCCAGAGGGCGTGCAGGTGGGCGCGCAGCAGGCTTTCGCTGCTCAAATCCAGGCGCGGCGGACGCACACTGCCTGCCACCATCTCCTCGCGGTGGCGGAAGAAGTACTGGTCGTGCGGGTTGAGCGCCCCGGCGTAGGTGAAGATGAGACCCGCCTGCCCTTGGCGACCGGCGCGGCCGCTGCGCTGGGCGTAATTGGCTGGGGTGGGCGGCACGTTGCGCAGATGAACCAGGTCGAGGTCGGCGATGTCGATGCCCAGTTCCATAGTCGGCGAGCAGACCAGGTAAGGCAGGCGGCGGCCAAATTCCTGTTCTTTGGTTTTGTCACTTGCCTCCCAGCGGAAGCGGCGCTCGCGGCGTTCGCGTTCGCCTGCGGCCACCACCTGAGCGGTATGCTCACGGGCTTCCAGTTGAGCCAGTTCAGCGGCGGCATCCTGGTAGAAGCGCTGGAAGAAGCGGTTGACCGGCGGGCGCGTCCCCTCTTCGGCGAGAGCGGCGGCGCGGCGGGTGTAGAGGGGGTCGAAGGGCGGCGGATTACCATCGCCCGCTGACCAGATCAGGCAGGCAGCATCCAGTTGGTAGCGCTGATGGTCTTCCACGGCAGGCAGGCGCACCAGCAGACCATGCTGGATCAACCGCTCCAGCAGAGTCTGCAGGACGGAGCGATATTCGGCGATATCCAGCCCCAGCGTGCGGCGCAGGTAACGCCCCAGGGCGCTGCGTTCACCCAGGCTGAAGCCCTCCACGGGGCGGGGCGATCCGCCGCGCAATAGGAAGGTGTTGGCGGTGCGCAGATCGCCGCCGTTTGGGTCGAGACCCCAAAATTCGTTCAGGTGTTGCTCGCAGCGGCGACGGAGTTGCTGTTGGTCTTGCTCCTCCAGAAAACGCGCTCGAATCGCCAATTTGCGGCGGAAATAGTCGAGCAGGGCGCATAGGATGACCAGCCGTTCCGCGGGCGTTTTCGCCTTCAGGGCAGGATGAAACTCCCAGGCGGAATCGTCCTGCGCCAGGTTCTCCAGGCCGCGATAGCCAATGTGCAGCAGACCGAGGTCTTCCAGGTTGGGCTGGATGACGCGCCAGCCACGGCGCAGGTCTTCATAGAGACGGTATTCGGTCAGATCAGTGAAGGTCTGCCAGACTCCTGCGGCGGCAGGAGTGTCGGGCGCTAGATCAGCGTTGGCGGCGATGTCACCCAAGGTCAGCCCGCTACGCCGGACGACGGCGGCAGCCACGGTGTCGAAGGTCAGGTCGCCTTCCCGTAAGGCGGAGACGAGCGCCGAACGCAGCACAGCCAGGTGAATAAGGTCGTTGAAGTGGCCGGCCTGGAGCGAGGCGTCCTGGCGGTTGTCGGTGAAGGTGAGCAGTTTATCGCGCGCCGCGCTGCTGCGGGCAGCGTGACGCAGCAAGGAGGTCGCCAGGATGGTGGTGGCGCTGGAGCGCGCCTCGCTGGAGAGAGAAGCCAATTTGCTGAATTCGCGTTCGCGGGCGGTGTAAAACTCGCCGCAGTTGAGGCAGAGCGAGAAGGGCTGCGGCTGGAACCACATCTTGAGCGCACCTTCCTGCGGCAAAGTGAAGAAAGCGCCATCAGGTCGCACCCAGACGGGGCGCGGGATGCGCTCGCGGTAGGTGGTTTTGATGCGCCCATTGACTTCACGCCATTCGTCGGGGAGAAGATCTTCGCTCCAGTCGTTTTCGGGTGGGGCGGGCATCAGGTAGCCGGCTTGCCTACCTTCTTCGTCGGTTTCGAACTCGCCCAGCGGATGAGGGAAGAAGCGCTCCTCGTCTCTCAAAACGTGGTAATACTCCTGCCCGCATTGACGGCAGAACTTGAGGGGGATGAAGATTCGCCCTTCGCGGCCCTGCACCTGACCTTCGAGGGAAAACTCGCGTTCGGCGGGACTTTCGAGCGTGGCGTAGAGCGCCCGCCCCTGACCAATGAACTGGTGTAGTTTGAAGGCAAAGACGCGGCCGCCCTCTTTGCGTTCGAGTTGAGCGCCGAGCGCCAGCCAATGACGCAGAGCCCCTTCGCAGGTTTGCGGGTCGAGGCCGTTTTCTTCAGCCAGTTTGCGGGCGGCATCAGGCAGGTTTTGCGGCGGGCGGCGTTTGTAGGCGCCATTTTCTTCGGATTCAATACCAAAGGTATGTTCGATCCAGCGGGTGAGGGGGTGAGATGAAAAAGAAGAGAGTGATAAGGAGGAGGGGAGAGAGGAGAGGGCGGAGCGGAGTTCTTCAGGGGTGGGGAGACCGCCTGCGCTGAAGGGGACGAGGGTCTCTTCGATGACATCCGCTTCGCGGAAGGGGTGACCGAACAGGCGGCTGGCGAAGTCGGCTACAGCCCGACGGCGCTCGGCGGCGGCGACGGTGGGCGAGGCGACCATAGTAGCCGAGGTGCCGATGTGGATGATATCCGGCGCGGCGGCGCGTTCTTTGAGGCGGCGGATGAGCATGGCCACATCAGCGCCCTGCCGCCCACGGTAGGTGTGCAGTTCATCGAAGATCAGGAAATGCAGCCCATCCCCTTGCGGATTGAGGAAACGCTGGTCTTCGGGGCGGACAAGCATCAGTTCAGCCATCATGTAGTTGGTCAACAAGATGTGCGGCGGATGCTGCCGCATGGACTGGCGGTCGTCCTGACTGGTTTCGCCGGTGTAGCGTGCAAAGGTGACCGGGAAGGCGCGCCCAGAGCGTTCCTCGTAGGCTTTCTTGAGCGCTTGCAGCGTCTGGAGTTGCGAGTTGACCAGGGCGTTCATCGGATAGACGATGATCGCCACGGTGCGTTCACCGACGGCTTGCCGCAGGATGAAATCCACGATGGGCAGAAAGTAGGTCAGGCTTTTGCCGGAGCCGGTGCCGCTGGTGACGACGTAACTTTCCCCGGCGCGGGCTTTTTTAATCGCCTGCTCCTGATGACGGTAGAGGGTGTAGGGATCGCCCTGCGGGGTGCGGAAGATGCGCGCTGTTTCAGGATGCAGGTCGCCGCTCTCCATCAGGTCA
>Ga0078972_1010176_pt1 | contig 17822 bp, 9 predicted proteins | sample YelNatPaOPGAMG01_FD_67568 | JGI IMG/M metagenome (GOLD analysis project Ga0078972, IMG submission 67568) | Hot spring thermophilic microbial communities from Obsidian Pool, Yellowstone National Park, USA - OP-RAMG-01 (SPADES assembly) (version 2) | ecosystem: Environmental > Aquatic > Thermal... | reverse complement strand
TGGCTAACCCTAAGATGCCTGGGTTGATGATGGAGATAAACGGTGACATACTGAAGGTGAGCGCTAAGACCGCTGAGTATGGCGAGGGATATGAGGAGACGGAGACAAAGAAGGAGGGCGATGATATAACCATCGGTCTCAATGCGATATATCTGTCAGATGCCCTGAAAGCTATCCATAAGGACGAGGTGATGATTAGCATGAGTGACCCGCTAAAGCCTGTCCTTATGAAGCCAGTTGGGAATGATGGCTACATCTGCGTGATCATGCCGATGAGATTAGATCCCAAATGGTAGTCCATAAATGATAGTTCATAAATGATAGTTCATAATATTTTAGCTCTTTAACAATGATAAAACATAGCGTCAATGACTAATGTCGTTGACGCTTTTTTCATAAGTATTACGATTTATCATCAAAAGAACCATCCTCTTAAATCTTTAATTTTTCCTTGATTTTTGATGAATTTTATGATATTCTTACTATTAGGATAGATAATTTTTGATTAAGTTATTACATATCATACTATGGCATGAAAAATAGATAAAAATTGGGATTTGACCATTTTTTATGATATTAGGATAAGTATGAAATTATTACATTAAATAATTTATGTGTAACTCAGATATAATAAGATTTTCACTAGCTTTAAGCCTAATTTTGTGATATTATGAAAAATATGAGGTTATTACATTGCATACTTTATGTGTAGTAAACCAAAAGGGCGGGGTGGGAAAGACAACTACGACCATAAACTTAGGCGCTGCGCTTGCCAACAAGGGACTGAATGTTCTTCTGATAGACCTTGACCCGCAGGGACATCTGACGGAGGGGTTCGGCGTCCATGAGGAATACACAAAGGATTCCACTAACATCTATGAACTACTCTCAAGCGAGTCTAAAGAAAACCTCTCCGCTCTTGTTGTCAACGTTGAGAATCTAAAACTAATACCCTCCCACATAAGGCTATTTCTCGCCGAACAATCTTTGGCTACCCAACGTGGAAGGGAACTCAGATTAAAGCGGCTGATAGATGGGATGCCAAACAAGCCCGATTGGATCGTGATAGATTGTCCTCCAAGTTTAGGCGCGCTCACAGATAATGCTATCTACGCATCACGTGAAGTCCTGATACCCGTGCAAGCAGAGGACACATCAATTAGAGCTTTGGAAATACTATTAGATCAGATTCAGTCCTTGGAGCAGGCATTGGGCGTGAAAGTCAAGATATTGGGGATATTGCCGAATATGGTTGAGGACACCAAGTTGTCTAAAAGTGTCCTCGTATCCTTGAGGAAATTACTTCCGATAACATTCCCGTTTGAGATAAGGAAAAGGGTAAAGTTAAAAGAAGCTTGGGCTTGTGGGCAATCTATATTTAGGTATGACCCAGGGAGTGATCTGATCCCGGTCTATAACATGTTAGCTGATGAGATAATAAAGAGGGCAGAAAGATGAAGGAAGATAGAATAAAGGCGCTTGGTGAGAGGTTCAAAGTTGAACCAGAAGAGGCAGAGGGGAAAATAAGGAAGACTTATTACATAGACAAAGCTCTATCCGATGAGGTTGACCAGATCTATCGTAGACTCAACTACGAGTTATGTGGGATCGCTAAATCCGATTTCCTTGAAGCTCTGTTCAGGTTTGGGCTTGAGAACATAGAGAACATAGAGAAAAGACTGCGAAAATAAACTATTAATTAGATTCAATACTTTTAGAAGACAATATAGGTAGAGAAAAAATTGGAAAACCTTCTGGACGGTGTCTACCGTTATAGCAGGATCAGATAGTATCCCATCCTTCATAAAATCCTTCTGAACAATTCGTTACAAAAAATGTTGAAACGGTTGTGTATTTAACAGTGACCAAGTTTGACCTTATGTTATTTTAACATTTTTCGTTGACAGTTCTCTTCCATAAATGGTATCTTTTAGCGAGGTAATTTTATGGAAAAATGGAGAATTGTAAAGAATCTGCGAAAATGTGGAATTGCACGAAACAAAATGTTTTTCATTTCATAAACAATAAAAAATTAGAAGATACCGGTCAGCGACTATACTATTATAATGCAACTTGTCCAACAATTAGAATAAAGTCAGAGTATCTCAGAAGTTCATAGAAAACTACGGTATAGAAGCTGGTTTAAAAAAGCGATTGCTTTTCATTGATAACTAAACCTTACTGAAGTAGGTGTTCAGCAGTGATTTTTGATTTCCTTAAACGTTTTTTTCAGAAAAAACCAGCTAACATAGATACAAGCATACTACCCCAACTGTCCCCAGCAGAAGTAAGAACTTCAACTGATCTTATACAAGAAACATCTCATACTCCACAAAGTGAAGAGACAGAGCAAAACCCAATATTAGACGAAAAAACCTTGCATATTGAGATTTCGGATATTTTTAACGAGAAAGGATTGCCAGGATGTGTTCGATATCTCCACTCCCAAGGCATATTCTATGCAAAAGACTTGTTAAACTTTGATTTTGACAGTCTGTATAGAGTTTTTGGCTTCGGTGAGAAAAAGGTCAAGAGAATTAAAGAAATCTGGAGCAACTTCCTGCAGAAAAGCCAATCAAACATACAAGAAATATGTATGCAAATAGACAAACCACCAGAAGTATCTCAAACTAACCATGAGGAAGAGCCAAGCGAACTCCTACCATTAGACGAAAAATTATCAAAAACACCGATCTCTTCCATTTTTAACGAGGGACTCTTATCAGGCTGTGTAAAACACCTTCACGAAAAGGGCTTATACTATGCTAAGGACTTATTAGATTTTGATTTCAAAAGTTTGTACTTAGTTCATGGCATCGGTAGGAAGAAGGTCGCAAAAATTAATGAGATTTGGAACAATTTTTTGCAAGAATGCAGATACCTATATGGCGAACCTTCCAATGAAGACTCTATACAACAGGTAGATATGTCCGAAAGTTTGGAACCACCATCAAAATCAAAAATAGAAAGCTCATTTGAATCTTTTGATGATGTGTTTCAAATGGAGTTCAATACGATAATAGATACAAATCATGGTGATGTCTTACGACTTAGAGCTTATGGTTTAACCTTAGAGGATATAGGCGAGGCGAAAGGTATTACAAGGGAAAGAGCAAGGCAAATAGAAAAACAGATACTTCTTAAGATGAAAAGCTTTATTGAGCGATTTTCTGATTATCTTGACCAAAAGTTCAAAGACAGGATATTTATCACATCAGAAGACATCAGCATTTTGTTCAATGACGATTCTTCTGCAACAGTCTTTGCATATGCCCTGGAAAACAATATCTCTCAGAAATTCCAATTTCTTAAGGAACTTGACATTTTCCTGATAGATATGAACGAAAGAAAGGTAAAGAATAATCTCCAAGACATCATTGAAAATTATCTGCCGAATACTTTTAAATTTGATGACTATAAAGATAATATTAATGATTTGCTTAGAGAGCAAGGTATAGACTTCATAACGCCAGACATGCTGAAAAAATATTTGCTAAACATAGGATATAAAGAGCAAGGTAAATATATAAGCAAGCAAAAATTGACTTTGGCAGATATTGCTAAGATCATTATCAGACAACATTTCCCAGAGAAAATCAAAGTAAATGACCCTGAGTTCATAAGGCAATTCAAAATGATTGCAAAGGATGAATTTGGGTTCTCCAGAGAGAAAATTTTAGATAGATATATCTCTACCCGCATATCAGATAGCTTAGTGCTTTGCGGAAGAGGAATATATACTCTGCCCGAAAATGTGTCCATTTCGAAAAACTTGCTTTTAGATATAAAACAATATATTGATGATTACCCCGAGAATACTATCCTTTTTAAGAACATATTCCTAAAGTTTCAGCATAGACTTGCAAAAGAAAGCAATATTGACAATGAGCATTTCTTACATGGCGTTCTCAAGTTATACTTCGGGAATGAATACTATTTCAATAGGGACTCAATAAACAAAAACAAGAGTGAACGTAAAAATTCCCACGAAATTTTGGAAAATTACTTGGGAAGTAAGGGAAAACCAGTTAGTAAAGAAGATATAAACGCAGAATTGCCGGGTTTTACATCTATTATGTTATCAAATTCGGTGAACTCAAATCCTAATATATTGAGATGGGACGACGGATACTATGCACACAAGAATGTCCTAAAAATAAATGATAACGATATCGCCTCTTTGAAGAGCATCATAGATAGAGAATTGACAACAAATAACAATTATACAAATATTAACATTCTCTATCCTTACGTTCGGCAAGAATGCTATGATTTTCTCATCAGAAACAATATACAAGGACCATCTAATCTGTTTTTTGTGCTGGAATACCTTCTGAGAAAAGATTACAAGTTTAGCAATCCGCATATCCTAAATCAAAATACTTATGGAAGATTTACTACCGCAAATCTTATATATAACTTTATAAAGGAAAAGGGAGAAACGAATATCCGAGAGTTGTCAAGTTATATATCACAACTCAAGCTAAATCCAAACACAATATACAACCATTTGGAGGATCTGAGAGATAAAATATTTTATCTGTCTTCAGAAGAGGTAATGATAAAGGAGAATTTCTCTATATCAGAAGAAAAATTGGATGCAATAAAAGAAAAGTTAAACGGATCTATGGAAGATAAAAATTATTTGATCCTGAGAAAGCAGGACTTAGAGTATTTCCCTTATATAGTTTATAGCTGGAATTTCTATCTCCTACAATCTATAATTGAAAGCTATCTGCCAGAGTTCAAATTGATAAGAGAGTCAAGAGAAGAATCTTTTGCTTTTATTGTTAAGAAAGATTTCCCAATAAATAATTGTGAAGACATGGTCAAACATATTGTTGATAAAGAGTTAAACAGAAAAATGATCAATACCAGTAATCTGGAAGAGCTAATGAGAGAGAAAGGCATCTTTAATAAGGTGCTTTAAGGTGCTTTATAGTAAAATCATCAAAAGTTACAGACCAGAGCCTCGGGAAGACGTTTTATAGCTTTTTTAGTAAATCAGATACTGGAAAAGAAAAGTTCATTATAATTATAATCCTACCAATGTTTATCTATAACTTAAAGGGGGTTTGGCTAACGATATGAAGAGACGATCTACATGGACCATAGATGAATGGATATTGGCGTTAGATACATACTTTATGTTAAAACCTAACGAGATCCGACATGATAATCCCCTTATAATAGAGCTTAGCCAGACCCTTCGTTCCCTGCCAATACATGGCGACGCAAGAAATGATAAGGTTTTTAGAAACGCATATGGAATAGAAATGCAGGTAGCGAGATTTCTTCCACTTGATAGAGCAATCAGTATAGTCAGATTTAAAGAAAGCTCAAATCTTCAAAGAAAAGTTTGGAATATGTATTCACAGGACAAAGGGCATCTCCACGAGGTCGCTTTGGCTATCAAGAATTCGTTGCCATTACCTTTTGAATTCTCACATTTCCCCGATGTGGACGAGGACAATTTTCCATACGGAAAGATCCTATACCAATACCACAGATACGTTGAAAACACATCATTACCCGCGAAAAAATTCAAAGAAGGACATAAAAGGAGAGGGTTTTTGGGATGTGAGATCTGTGGATTTGATTTTTACACAACCTATGGTGAAGTGAGAAGAAGCTTTATAGAGGCTCACCATACATTGGACATAACAAAATATACGAAAGAGATGGATGTTAAAATAGTTGACTTTATCGCAGTTTGTTCTAATTGTCATAATATGCTTCATAGGATACTAAAAGCTGTAAATAGATATGAGCTTAGAGAGAAGGGTATAGAATGTATAATTACGAGTGGGATCCAGAGACGAGAGGATATTTGTTAGTCCCGTTTCAATCAGGATTTCAGAACGAGGTAAGACCAGTATTTTACGAAGAATTGGAGCTTTTAGGCTTTTCCAAATATTGGAAATATCCCAAGACTGATCTTCCGCTTCTCTGGGCAGAAGGTGTAAGAAGATATGTGTATAATGGAGAAGTAGTTGCAGTTGCACAGGGAGGCGGCTTCTTCAGTGAGCCACAGATAGACTTTCGGGTCAAAGACCTCTCTATTGAGCCAGTTGACATAGATCGTATGGTAGAAAAAAACAAGGGGATCATGTCTCTTCTTGTCCAAAAGGCATTGGAATTTATCTACAATACACATCTAAGGTATAAGAGAAGAAACTACGATATTTCCTATGTGGCTTTCAGCGGAGGAAAGGATTCGCTAGTGCTACTTGATTTGGTTCAGAGGGCGCTCTCTCCTGATGAGTTCGTAGTAATATTTGCAGATACCGGTATGGAGATAGATAGCACTTATTCTGCTGTTAAAAAGGCACAGGAGAAATGGGATAAACTAAGGTTTTACATAGCAAAATCGCACTATTCACCAGAGGAAACATGGAAAGAGTTCGGACCACCGAGCAGGATTCACAGATGGTGTTGTAGTGTTCATAAGACTGTCCCATCATTGCTAAAATTGAGAGAGATCGTTGGGAAAAGCAATATTAGGGCGTTGGTGTTTGACGGCGTCAGAGCAGAAGAGAGCGACTCCAGGGCAAATTATAGTCCCATATCTGAAGGGAAAAAGCATTTTATTCAAGTTAATTGCCGACCCATTTTTGAATGGTCCTCCGCTGAGATATTCCTATATATCTTTGAGAGAAATCTGTTATTTAACTCAGCTTATAGACATGGTATGCATAGAGTAGGATGTGCTGTTTGTCCAATGTCATCTAATTGGAAGGAATATATTATTTCCAAGTCATATAACAAAGACATGGAATTCCTTTTGGGTTTTTTGAAAGAGTCTGTGTCAAATACTGATGTTCCACCAAACAAAATTACGGATTACATCAAACATGGAAATTGGAAAAAGCGGGCAGGAGGCATAATGCTTGAAAAGGGATTTATGAAAGTTTTAGAACTGGTAGACGATGATCGAGTAAAATTTCTAATCAGAGAAACAAAAACCGATATATTTGAGTGGCTCAAAGTGTTAGGAAACACTATAAGATACTCTAACTCCGAATATGAACAGGAAATACTAAGTGAATATTATAAGTTTTGGATTGGGAAAATGGAAAATGGGTTATTTATCGAGTTCGAAGCCCTACCAAAAGCACATATAAGAATATTGCGGAAAATTATCAGCAAAGTTGCTTATTGTGTTGGATGCAAGAATTGTATGGTGGAATGTCCGACATCAGCCCTACAAATAGATAAAGATCATATTTTTGTAGATAAAGCCAAGTGCAACCATTGTTTATCATGTGTTGATATAGAAAAAGGTTGTCTTGTGGCAAGGTCACTACATACCACTGGAGGTAAGGAAATGTCAGAGAAACTTTGTAAGGATTATAGAACATTCGGTTTAAGAAAAATATGGCTCGATCTATATTTTAACATGAAGGATAATTTATGGTTATCAGATAAACTCGGCAATAAACAATATGAATCTCTTAGGATGTGGCTGCGAGACTCAGGGATCACCAATGAAAACAAAATTACATTTCTAGGCGAGAAATTAAGCAAACTTGGTAGTCATAAATCTTTAACATGGGCTATTATCTGGTCAGAACTCGCCTATAATTCGCCTCTGATAAAATGGTATGTTATTTATGTCAATTGGGGTGGGCGATACACTAAAAAAGAACTTATTGAGATGATCGGTGATAGCTATTCTATATCCACAAGGGATAATGCTATAACCTCTCTCATAGAGCTTTTCCGACATAGTCCTTTAGGAAATGATTTAGGACTTGGAGTTTTGGAACTGAAAGGTCGCCAAGTGAGTAACATATCTAAGTTAGGATGGAAAGACCCCGAAAGGATTGCAATATTATATTCACTCTATAAATATGCGGAAGCAGAAGATCGAAAGTATAATCTTACACTTTCAGAACTTGTAGATGATGATGAAAAGAAAGGGTTGAATCCCATTAGGCTGTTTGGAATTGATAAATCAGAACTCAAGAGGATCATTCAAGGACTTTCAATAGATTATCCAGACTTTGTAAGGGTTGAGTTCATCAAGGACCTTGACAATATCTTTTTGAATGAGGATATGAAGTCTTTGAGTGTTGTGGACTTAGCACTTAAGGAGGGTTAATATGGCACTATATAGGGATTATATAGAGATAGACGAGGAGTTCATACCCGTTTTCAGCGATGAAGTTGACAGGAGCAATCCAAAGAGCTGGAAGACCTTTATCCCCCATGAATCTTTCAAAAACCTTCTAAATGCCCTCATAAAAGCATTAGATAGGGCATCTACGTCTGACAAAAAACCTATATGGGTAACTGGAGCTTATGGAACAGGAAAGACATTAGGTGCTTTTGCGATAAAACATATTTTGGAGGAAGATATTGAGGAAATATCTACATACTTTGATAAATATCCTCTGATCCAAATGTTATATGAGAGGGTCAAAGCCTTAAAAGAAGGAAAGAAACATCTCATAGTATATAAATCTTCTTCCAGCAATATAAATTCAACGGAACGATTAATAATAGAAGTTCAGCAGACAATAAAAAGGGCATTGGAACAGAAAAAATATCGTTATCTTGGTGAGAGGACGTTTTATAACAATGTCCTTCAGAAGTTGGCAGATACTGAATCCACTTTCAATTTCCAGAGTGCCTTCAACAAATATCGCAGTGAATACTTTCCAGAATTTACTGAATGTGAAGACGTTATCCGTCAGCTTAAATTAGAAGACGGAAAAGGAAGCTATAGCCTAACCGAGAGAGTAGTCAGAATGATGGAGAAAGAAGGCTTTATACCCTCCCAAAGCGTTGAAGATTTAAAATTCTGGATTAAAAATGTGATATCAGAAAACCAGTTGAATTCTATTGTTTTCATCTGGGATGAATTTACAGATTATTTTAGACAGAACAGAGCAGTATCAGCACTTCAAGAACTTGCCCAGCTCTCCTCAGAGACACCTTTCTATCTTTTCCTGATTACACACAGAGATATTCAGCAATTCAGCAACATTGATGATGATGCGAGGAGAGTCCTTGAAGACCGTTTCATCAGAGTTAGGTTTGAAATGTCAGACATCACTACATACTACTTGATGGCAAATGCTATAAAGATAAAGCCGAACAGAAAAGAAGAGTGGAAAATCAAATTAGAGACACTATGGGACAGCGTAGAATATTGTGCCTCACAAATATTGGAGTCAGAGGTGACAGGAGGAGCAAAAAAGGAGGATTTTAAAAAGCTTATTCCTATGCACCCCTCCTCATGCTATCTCTTGCACTTGCTGTCCTCAAACTTCAGTTCAAATCAACGAACAATGTTTAGATTTTTAAGAGAAACTGAGCCGAACAACTTTAAACAATTTATAGAGGAGAATTCTATTGAGAATAGGAGTCTCCTGACTGCTGACGTATTATGGGATTACTTTTTCAGCGATGAAACACAGGAAATTCCTGAAAGGGTTTTGAGAGCTATTAATTATTACAACAGCCATGAAAGAGATCTAACCGATAACGACTATAAAAAAGTATTCAAAGGGATATTATTGCTGATTACGTTAAGTGATACGTTAGGACTGAGCGAAAATTCAAGGAGAGGAAAAATCCTAAGACCTTTCCAGACTAATCTAAGATACATCTATAAAGGGACAAATATTGAGAGAAAAATTGATAGCATTCTTGAAAGGCTTTGTGAACTGAAAATTTTGAACCGAGTTGATAGAGGATATGACGCAGAGTTTGCCATTCCTATAATGAGTATTGATAATGAAAGATTTGAAAAATTGAAAAAAGAGACCGAGGAGAAATACTCTTTTGAGAATATTACAAAGTTTGGGAATGATGAGAGTGTTATCAGACAAAAGATATTGAAAGAATGTAGATTAAGCGGTCCATTAGGAGCAAGATTTATATTAGAAACATCTTCAATCCAGAACGCTGAGAGAGTTATTAATTCGTGGAAAAATTTAGAACCTTATCAAGTCGGAGTCCTATTTTTGCTTGCAAAAACAGAGGAAGATCTTTCAAGAATTGACAGCTTCATAGACAAGAATAAAAAAGGAATAAATGTTAATAAGAATGAAGAACACGAGCGAAATATAATCCTTATAAACACCAATGAAGCTTTCTCTGAGAGGAGTTGGAACAGCTTCATAGACGAAAAAACTCGGGAACTATATGCTAATGAAATGAAAGATAATACCAATAGCCAACATCATGCTAAAAGAGCAGAGAGGATAATTGATGAGTGGCTAACAAAGCTTTCTATCACTACCATGGTAGCTTGTTTCAAAGGGGAATCCAAAGAGATACAAGGTATGACAGATAACTTAAAAACCTATCTATTGGGAATAACGAAAAAGCTCTTCCAATTGGGTCCTGAGATGATAAGCGAAAATGAGAATATATACAAATTATCAGGTTACTCTGATGACGTGATAATAATGGGTATGGGAGAGTCCAATAGTAAGAGACCATATACAGAGATCGAGCGCAAATTGAAAGATTATGGTTTCTGGGATAATCCTGAGTCGTTTAAGAATAGACCTGAACACCCGATTGTCAGGGTAAAGATGAAGATCCAAGAGCTGTTGGATACCGATAAGCCTGTTTCTATTGCACACATTTGGGAGGAACTTAACAAACCACCATTTGGCTATATGCCATCTCAGATATGTGCCTTCTTAATGGGGTTCCTGATGAAAGATTATACAAAAGGGAATTTTTATGTTGATGATGGCAACGCTTCTTCTCCTGCCAATCCTCAAAGAATTGCCAAAGCTATTGAAGCAGTAATGAAAGCCGGTAGGAATTACGAATTATATAAGATCGCTAAGATGAAACCTGAGCATGTAAAGTTTTGCAAATATATGAAAGAGATATTTGAGCTTCCCAGCGACAGTGCTAATTCTATAAGGGAAGTAAAATCGGAATTAAGAAGGTCTTTAGTAGACAAAAGTTTCCCAATATGGTCGCTAAAATATTGTCCCGAGGAAGAAAATACAGACAAAATAGCAGGAGTGATCAGACTCTTATGTGATTTTGTTTCGGCAAAAGACGATGAATCCTCAAATGATGAGACACAGATTGCAGAAAACATATATAAAGAGTTTGTGTCAATTGATCATAAATTCCTTGATCAACTAAGGAGAGCAATGGACATAAATACCTTAAAGAGAGGATTGCTTTTCTTCATAAAGGATAACTGCCCGAGTTTATATGCATCTGCAAGAAGTTTAGGAATTGATGACAATCAGTTATTGAACAATGTAAAGGATTATCTGAGCGAAGATTCTTCGTGGTTATGGCAAGAGGAGCACTTCAAGGAAGTTGTTGGATCTTTGGAGACAAATTATAGGTTGTTACAAGGCTTTAATCGCCTCATAGGCACAAACTTTACATTACTTAACGAAGCAAAAGGGAAGATCAGAGAAAGAATCAGTGAACTAAAAATTCCTTTAGAAGTCATCAAGAAATATGACGAAAAATCAGGCAAAACATTAGAGCACCTTTACAAGTATATTTCTGAAAAGGACTACAAATTCAAAGAAGATTTGATATCTGAGTTACAATATGGAATCAAGGCTTTAGATGATGATAAACCTTTGTTAGCAGATTTCATAAGGGACACTTTAAAGTCTGAACTTACTATGGAAGAGGTGAATGAGGTTTATAATAATCTAAACGATGTGCAATTAGATATGCCTCTCAAAAAGTTTGAAGAGATGGTAAAAGTTAATATAGACAATCTTAAAACATTGAACCTAAAGAAAATGTTAGTTGCGCGTTGGAAAGAGATAAGTAACTCAGAGTCTCCAGAAGATTGGAGCGAAAAAAATGGCATTCCCGTAAGTTGGCTTCCTGGTCTTGATGATGAGAAATTCTTAGAAATATTTGATACACTGAACAATTCAATGGCAGATTCACTTAAGCTCCAAAGAGTAATCTCTACCCTTGAACAAGACAGAGATTCTTTTGCAGTCTTGACGGACAAGGAAAAGATCAAAAATGCTTTTATAGATTCTATTGCGGGAGACCTCGCCTATCTTGTTGATAAAGAGATAACACTTGAAGCGATAAATACAGAGATCAGGAAAGAGTTCGGAAACAAAGTATATAATTGGAGGAGTAAACAGAAGCAAATATCAGATCATGTGAGAAAATTCTTTGAAGATGAGTACAATAGAAGATTGTATAACAAGGTATTGACGGAAATAGAAGCCCTGTCTCCTGAGAAAGCCAAAAGCTATTTAAGGGAAATTGTCCAAACAGAACCTTCAATAGGACTACGGCTTCTGAAAAACCAGAGTTAAGGAAGGTGACTTTGATTGAAAGAGTTTGAATCTTTTGATGACTTGCAAAAAGAGATAGAGAAAGATAGTAAGAGATATGAGCGATTTCCCGTAAGGTTTATCCTTATTGACGATTTAGATGGTTGGAAGAAGGCTGTGAACTTCTTGAGATCTTGGAGCTCTCAAACCTTGTATTTATCTGAATACTGCGCGAGTAAAGACACTTTGCCAAACTTTATAGAAGCAAAGGAAAGTATGGAGAAAGAGCTTAAGGAAAATGTTAAGATCACGATAATTCCCTTTTCAGAATATCTACGATTTTTTCCAGAAAGAATAGAATTTCTAAGAGAATTAGCAGTTTTGGAAAAATTAGACGCGTGGAATAAAGGCACAATGTCCCGAGTATATATTCCTTTATTCAATATGGAGAACATCTTCAATAGAGAAATGAATCAAGTTAGCAGGTTTCAATTCGCTGAATTAGGAGAATGTGCAAAAAGCTATATACTAAGAAGCAACAAAAGAGGACACAGAAAAGCTGATTTAGTGATAAATGTTACGAAGGAGTCTGTAAACTCCGAAAGACTTGCACAAAACAGAATGAACGGAATGAAAGAATATTTTCGCATCTGGGAATCAGGAACAATTGAAGGAGAATATGTTCTGATAACGGATCTGACGAAACATTTAAAAGAGACTGAAGGAATTTTAACTATAAGAACTTTCAATAATAATTTTAAGGTTTTAACAACCGTCTTGGAAGATGGCAATAAATTAAAAGAAGCGTGGGGCAATGAAGAACAATGGTCTTATCTGCTTAAACTTTCATCTCCATCAGCAAAATCCTTGTCAGAAGTTTTTGAGAGTGTTTCCGATGTCAATTTCGATCAACAATATGTATTTCTAAGGTGGCAAGAATACAAGCCAGAAGAGAAGTGGCTAATATGGATATATTTTAAGTTAAATGCTCCTACTGGATATTTAAAGCTTGCAGTAGATAAATCCGATAACTTTAATTCCTTCACCGAAAACTTGATTAATACAGTGTTTGATATAGACCCTGAAAAGATCACGCCAGAAATAACACAGGAAAGGAAAAGGATACTTGAACACGTTTTGAAACAGGATTCAATTCCTAAGAGCTTCTGGAACAGGCTTATATCTGTGCCAAATAACCTTAGGATAAGATACCTGACAGGATTAACTGAAGAAGAAAAAGCTGATTTAATAAAGATTGCTACTAACTATAATGAAGATGATAAATACCTGCAAGTTGTTTATCCAGAATTGAGGTATTATTTAGCTAACTTTGACTATAATGAAGAAGATGTGAATGAATATTTTTATTATTACAAGAGGGCTAAGCTGACAGATGAATTCACACACGACATAGAAGACCTAACAGTTAAGATTGCTGAGAACGAAATTTTTCGCAAATTTCCTTCCAGAGAATCTGTTCTTGAAGAACATATTAAAGATCATAAAGGTTATGTATATTGGCTTGACGCTTTGGGAGGAGAATGGCTAAGTTTCATAGAACATATTTTAGCAGAAGAATATAAAGACATAGAATACACAATAAAAGTGGCACGTTGCAATATCCCTACTATTACAGATATAAATAAGGGATGGACAGAATTTGCAGATTACAGAGACTATGACAGGCTTATCCATGACAATGTAATACGTTATCCTGACTATATCATCAAAGAGTTTGAATATGTAAAAGATGGTTTAATGAAGGCTTTACTCAAACTAAATTCTCATTCAGTAGTAATTATTACTTCCGACCATGGAAGCAGTAGATTGAGTGCAATCTGCGAAAAGCTTATCAATCCCAGTGGTATGGAGCCAGAAAAATATGGGCGCTATGCAAAAAAGGTTGGAAACTTCTCATCGGATTACAAAGATTTAATAGAGGAAGATGGATATATAGTTTCTGCTACTCATAAAAGGTTTGAGGGTTGTGGATACAGAGCAATAGAAATTCATGGAGGGGCTACATTAGAGGAGGTTTTGGTGCCTGTAATTATAGTTTGGAAGAAGAGTGATGAATCTCTAATACAAAGAGTTAATATTCTTAGCTATTCAGAGTCAGTGAGGTTTAATCAGGAAGGTGAGGGAATCTTAAATGTTTCATTGAGTGAATCCTTAAATAACTTGAAACTTACTGTTGAAAGGAAGATATTTAACGGGGTATATAAAGGTAACAAATGGGAGTTTAGGTTGAAAAATCTTAAATCCGGAGAGTATAAGGGAGATTTAACTGGAGAAGATAGAAAGATCGGAGAAATCAATTTTAAGATCATTAGAGGTATTGTAGAGAAAGATATGGGGTTATAGAAATATGAACTTAGAGGAAAAGCTTAAAAAATACTTTGCTGATATGTTAGTTTATAAATCTCCTGAACAAAGCAAGTTTTTTGCTACTTTAAGCTTACCTTGCTTTTTAAGAGATTGGTTGGTAAAAAAGTTTTCCAACGAGAACGGTGAGATCAATTTAGAGGAAGTCTCTAACTATATCAAAAAGTATATACCAAGGAAAGAACAGTGGGAGCAGATAAAATATGCTATGAGTCAGAAAGGAGAGGAAGTCAAGTTCTTGGCAAAGGTCAGAGTAGAAGTAGATATTACAGATAGAGAAACTATATTCTACCTACCTGATTTTGGTTATCCTAAAAAGAAGAAAGAAACAGTAATTGATAAAGAAGTATTAATCAAAAATGAGAAAAACCTTCTTACTGATAACGAAGTTTGGGGAATTGTAGATCTTGCCTGTTATGATGACAACTTTGGCAAGACCAGAGTTCATATGGTTGATTTCAAACCTTTTTGTCCTTATGATGTTGACTTAGAATACTTTCAGGAAGCACGGAAATATTTCACCATTGCTGAATGGCTTGATGTTCTACTTCTGTCAATAGACTATAATCCTACAGGATTTATAGACAAAATTCAGAAGACAACACTACTTAGCAGACTACTTCCATTTGTGGAGAAGAGAGTTAATCTGATTGAGTTTTCTCCCAAAGGGACTGGAAAGAGCTATATGTATTCGCAACTCAGCAAATATGGATGGTTAGTAAGTGGGGGCAGTATTACCCGCGCAAAGCTGTTCTACGATCTCCAGAAAAATACTGAGGGCTTGATAAAGAATCATGATTATGTAGTGTTAGATGAGATTCAGAGTATAATATTCCCAAATCCTGAAGAGATCCAAGGAGCTCTTAAAGGATACTTGGAGAGTGGAGAATATAGAATTGGAAATCATAGAGGTATAGGGGAAGCTGGCGTTATATTGCTAGGAAATATTAAAGAAGATCTCATGAATGCAGAACTTGATATGTTTCAGGATCTCCCTGAAATATTTCATGAGTCTGCCCTTCTTGATAGGATGCATGGTTTTATTAAAGGTTGGGATATACCAAGGATGAAGGAAAATATGAAGGCAAACGGTTGGGCTTTGAATGTAGAGTATTTTTCTGAGATATTGCATCTTTTAAGAGATGATCTAAGGTATAGAGCGATAGTTGATGAAATACTAGAAGTTCCAAAGTCTGCTGATACAAGAGACACAGAAGCAATAAAACGGCTTTGTACCGGGCTTTTGAAAATTTTCTTCCCATGCGTTAAGAATGCCAATGACATTGATCTAAATGAATTTCAGGAGTATTGCTTGTCTCCTGCACTACAGATGAGGAGTATCATCAAGAAACAGATGGGAATCTTTGACAAAGAGTTCAGAGGAAAAGAGATCTCTGAGATAAGGTGCAAGCTTCTAACAGAGAGTAGACCTTATGAATAATAATTATTGTTTTGTATGTTTTACAAAGTTAAGTAAAGACGAAAAAGCTCTTAGTAAGAAACTACTAGGAAGAAATGTTAGCAGACTATTTTGTTTGTCATGTCTTTCAGAATACTTGAACTGTACTGTGGAAGACCTAAAACTAAAGATAGAACTATTTCGGGAGGAAGGATGTGGATTATTTAAAGACTGAATAGAATCTTACTGAAAAATAGTGGCATTTAGATGAAAAATAGTGGCATTTAGATGAAAAATAGTGGCATTTAGATGAAAAATAGTGGCATTTAGATGAAAAATAGTGGCATTTAGATGAAAAATAGTGGCATTTAGATGAAAAAATAGTGGCATTTAGATGAAAAAATAGTGGCATTTAGATGAAAAAATAGTGGCATTTAGATGAAAAAATAGTGGCATTTAGATGAAAAAATTTTTTTACATTGGATCCCGTTTTATCACATTTTTACAGGGTTTATGAGGCATTCGTTATGTGGATAACTTCCGAACTAAGTATTTTAAACTATTTAAAACAACAACAACAATATTTGTCTGTACGTTCACGTACCGTATCTATAGATGACTAGGAAAACTCTTGTTGTTGTTTTCTTCTAAGAAAGGCAAATTCTAAAAGAATGTTTAGCTTTTTCAACTTAGAGCAAACAACAGAACCAAAAAACGCAAAAGACAAGAAAAAGGGGACAGTAGTATGCCATCAACTCTATGTAATAGCAGCAGGCCTAATGATTTTTACGAGACGTCTAGAAAGGAAGAAAAGGACATAATTCCTGAAACAATAAAATCTGAAGTTAACCTGCTAACCCTTCCTTTCTTTGCCCTCTACCGCAGAGATTGCGAGCGAAGAACCAAAACTGAATACAAAGCTGCAATGAGAAAAGACAATGAAAAAATAGAAATATCCTGGGTGGTGAGCTCCAATTCGGAGTATGGGTATCCTGGCCCATTTGACAGAGAAGTTCACAAAGCAATTGAGCAAATCATTAATGAACTTCCACTACCAATCCAAAACCCAATTCCCTTAGGGTCTCTGTACAACTTGTGCAAAAGAATGGGAATTGATAAGTACGGGGGATCACAGTACAGAAAAATCAAGAAATCTTTAAAAAGGATTACAGTGACATCTATAGAGTCAAAAGGAGCTTTCTATAGCAAGGAAAAGGAAGAATGGATCGAAGACGTCTTCCATCTATACGACCGTGTAGTCTTTAAAGGAGCAAAACTACCAGACGGTAGAACAGCCGACACAAATTACCTTTTCTTGAACAGCTGGTATTTGGACAATATTAACGCTCACTATGTAAAACCAGTTGATTGGAACTACTACAAACTATTAGAAACTCCTACTAGTCAGAGACTTTACGAACTTTTGAGTGTTAAGTTCTATGGATTGATAAGAAAAGGGGGAAAGTTCATCTCCTATAAGTACTCAACTCTTTGCAGTCTCTTGCCAATCACCCAGCAGAGACATATGTCAAAAGCGAAGCAAGTGCTTGATCCGACACATAATAAGTTGAAAGAAACTGGCTTCCTTGAAGGCTGGGATTGGGAGGAACTTCCTCAAGAAGGCAAAGAAAAGGATTGGCTCATTAGATACTATCCGGGGAAAAGAGCAAGAGAGGAGATTGAAAGGTTCAGGGGGAAAGAGCAGTTAGAGTTTATGCTACCGCCACCTAAAGATGAAGAGATAATAGAGAGCAGAATGGAGTTATCTGCTGAGGATTTCAATGTGGTTG
>Ga0078972_1010172_pt1 | contig 17830 bp, 13 predicted proteins | sample YelNatPaOPGAMG01_FD_67568 | JGI IMG/M metagenome (GOLD analysis project Ga0078972, IMG submission 67568) | Hot spring thermophilic microbial communities from Obsidian Pool, Yellowstone National Park, USA - OP-RAMG-01 (SPADES assembly) (version 2) | ecosystem: Environmental > Aquatic > Thermal... | reverse complement strand
GGCTAAAGCCCTGATGTAAGTGCCTTTGCTACAAAGAATTTTGAGTGTAATAAAGGGCAGGCTAAAATCGATAAGTTCAATATTCTGAATTTCGATTGGAACTGGTTCGAGTTTAGGGTCAATTCCCCGGCGGGCATACTCGTAGGCGCGTTTCCCATTAATGTACTTTGCCGAAAAAGCTGGTGGTTCCTGCATCTGCCACCCCGTAAAGGTTTTCAGAATCGTTTCAACCAGTTCCTGGTTCACATGGTCAAATGGATAGGTAGCATCAACCTCGGTCTCCAAATCGAACGAAGGGGTTGTCTCGCCAAGTTTAATCTTTGCCAAGTACTCCTTGCTATCGGCCGTGAGCTCCATAACCTTTTTGGTAGCCTTACCGGTACAAATGACCAGCAAACCAGTGGCTAATGGATCGAGCGTTCCGGCATGGCCAATCTTTACTGATTTTTGGCCTGTGTATTTTTTAATTAACGATCGTAACTTCCCTACAACATCGAACGAAGTCCAATCGTATGGCTTATCGATTAGTAGTATGGTTCCCTCCTGAATGCTCTCAAAGCGGTTTACCTCCATGGGCTAAGCAAAAATCAGTGCAACGATACCAATGAGCGCACAGTAAATTGCAAACCAGTAAAGGTTTCCCTTCCGAACTATGCGAAGCATAAATGAACAAGCTAAAAAACCCGATACAAATGCAGCAATGAAACCTGCAACAACAGGTACAGTGAGAACGTTTGTAATATCCCCTTTAATAATATCAAGAAAAGCGGCTCCTAGCACTGGTATAATAACCATAAGAAACGAAAAGCGAGCTACCTCATCGCGGTTCTTGCCAAGTAAAAGTCCGGTTGATATGGTAGCGCCAGAGCGGCTTAAGCCAGGCATAACGGCAACTGCTTGGGCAAGCCCAATAATAATTGAATCGATATACCCAATTGGTTTTGTGGCTTTTGGCTTAATCAATCGGGTTAAGGTAAGAAGCATTGCTGTTAGAAGCAGCATCGCGCCAACAACAACAAGGTTGCCCTCAAACAGGGATTCAATTTGATCCTTAAAAACAACTCCAATAATTCCAACCGGAATGGCAGAGATTAGCAGTTTAAAAACGTAATGGGTTTGATCGTTCAGTTTGAAACTGAAGAAACCTGAAAACAAATCGATTATATCCTTACGAAAAACAAGCAAGGTGCTTAAAACCGTAGCCACGTGAACAGCTATACTAAACTCCAAGTTATTGTCGAGATTTACACCAAGTATAGCTTTTGACAGTTCGATATGTCCGCTACTACTAACAGGCAAAAATTCGGTTAAACCCTGAATAATGCCAATAATAATGGCCTGAAAAATGGTCATTGCAAAATAATTTATAGGGTGAAATATTAGCTATTCTTTTTTTCGCGCTTCATAATGGCATAACCCACAAAGGCAAAGCCAAACAGCACGATTACCGGAGCAAGCGTAATGCGTCGGAAACTGAAAATATCGGGGTTAAACACATTAGGATCGGTTGAGCCTCCGCCAGCCATAAGAATAAAACCAAGAACAATTATGGCAAAGCCTATAATCATCAACTTATAGTTCATCCAGCTTAACGGAAAAAGGTTTTCCTTGTTCTCTAGCTCTTTTTTGGGGGTATTTTTTGCTGACATAACAGTGATATTTTATTCGGTTAGTAATATAAGTCATCGGCGCTCAGGCGTAAAAACTTGTTTACAGCCATTAGGGTTGCCAAAAAGTTAATCACGATACCGGTAACAGTAATTGTGGCAAATACAAGTATGATACTTGGCGGATCAAGAATGGCTAATAAATCGGTAACCTCTTTGTTTATGGCATACAGCAACCCTATTAACAAGGCAATGGCAATAAACGAAGCGTATAGGGCATGTAAAATGCTTTTCAGAAGGAACGGTCGGCGAATGAAGCCCCAGCTTGCGCCAACAAGCTTCATGGTGTTTATAATAAAACGCTTAGAGTAAACCGAGAGACGAATGGTATTGTTGATTAAAACCAGCGAAATGAATAACATTAAGCCAGCAAAAATGAGTATCACCAAGCTAATTCTACTTACGTTATCGTTAACCAGATTGATTAGCGAACGCTGGTAGTCAACCTCTTTAACTTGCGGGAAACGCTTTAACCAGCTCTCAATACGAGCAATACTATCGTTGTTGGCATAATCGGCTTTGAGCCTTGCCTCGATATAAGCATTTAAAGGGTTATAGCCCAAATAGGCGATGAAATCCTCGCCAAGCTCGTTGGCCATAATTTTAGCAGCATCCTGCTGAGTGAAATACTGTGTTGATTTGATATAGGAACTTGCATCGAGTTGCTTTTTCAGGTAAAGGGCATCGGCATCGGAAACACCCTCGTTCAGGTAGATATCGAATCCAATATTTTCCTTAACGTACGCCGAAAGCTTTTGAGCGCTAATTACCAGAATGCCAAGTAAACCCAAGGTAAAAAGTACCAGCGAAATGCTGATAATTGAAGAGATGTAAGAACTCCTCAGTCGCCCTTTTGTTGCCCTGTTTACTGAATTAGCCATTTACTCCTTAAATGTTTTGTACAAGTTTAATCCGGCCCACCCAACAAAGGTAAGTATTAATAGTAGAGATGATGCTAAATCGATATACATTCCTTTTTTCCACATGGGCGGATCAAATACAAATTCTATATCGTGGTTACCTGCAGGGATGAGCATAGCTCTGAGCACATAGTTTACCCTGAAATGATCGGCAGGTTTACCATCCATATAGGCTTGCCAGCCTTTGGGGTAATAAATCTCCGAGAAAACGGCCAACTGCGATACTGGTGAGCTGCTTTTATACCTCAACCTGTTAGGGCTATACTCGGTAAGTTCAATAGAACCCTGCCCTGATTTACCGATTTCAAAATCCTTAACGTATTTCTCAAATCGCTTATCGACTACTGCTGTTGTTTTTGGGTTAAAACCATTAAGGGCTTCAATCTCCTCATCGGCATTTTGAACAACTTTAATGGAATCGACAAACCAGGCATGGCCAAGCGCATCGGGGTTGTAAACCGCTACAGGGCCCTCCTTCCCGGGCTGGATAATATACTTTGTGTTTAACATGTTAAACGCGGCAATATTACCCCTTGATAGGTGAAAATCAATTAAATCCTGATAACGCCGTAGTTTAGCACCATGGTATCCTCCAACTGATTTATGGAAGTATGATGTTGATGCATCGTTAAAAGGGCTTACGGTAAGGTTAAACACCCTGAAATCGGGGTCTTTATCGGCAAGTATCTGCTTATCGGCATCGGTTGGCGTAAAGGGGGCTTCAACTCTTTGGGGCGATTCAAAGTTGCTATTATCCATAAAGCGCTTGTTAACCACCCACATATCAACTGTAATTAGCAAGCCCATCAAGGCAAAGAACAGGGAAGGCTTTAACTTCTTCATGTAGTATAGAGCAAGGGTAACCGCTCCGGCAACTACAAAGAATAGCGAGCGGAACGCATCGTTCCACATCAGCATTTGCCTATCCTTACGCATTACCTCGATGATTTCCTTGGGCCAACCCAGCTGACTATCGATAGAGCCGCTGAACGAAAACATTCCCTTGCCTACCAGAATGAAAAGTAGGCAAACACCGCCCACCAACCCTAATGACCACTTAATGGCTTTCCAAAAATCGTCTTTTGCAATCTTGCCTTCAACAACATCCTTTAGGGCAAGAAAACCTATTAGAGGTATTGTAAGCTCCGCTATTACTAAAATCATCGATACTGTGCGAAACTTGTTGTAAAATGGGAAGTAATCGAGGAATAAGTCGGTAAGGAAATTAAAATTTTTGCCCCATGAGAGCATTATGGCCAGCATGGTAACTGCAAACAAATACCATTTAAACCTACCTTTCAGGATAAACATTCCAAACACAAAGAGGAAAATCACTATTGCGCCAAGATAAACTGGCCCCGATGTTGAGGGTTGTGGCCCCCAGTATGTAGGTAGATTTTTAACAATAGCGTTTACCTGGCCTATGGGAACCCCATTTTGCCTCAGGAACTGGAAAGTTTCCGAATTCTCGCCAACATCCATTGTGCTTGAACCGCCCATCAGGTTTGGGATGAGGAGGTTAAAGGTCTCAGCAACCCCATAGCTCCATTGAGTTGCATAATCCTTATCGAGGCCTGAGGTTTGGACATTCCTGTTGTGAGTCAACTCCGATTTTCCCCTTATGGTGTCTTTCCCGTAATCGTTAGTAAACCAAAGGTATGTGAAGTTAGCACCAAAAGCCAGCATTGCTGCAACCATCAAAATACCCGTTGCCTTTGCAAACATTTTCAGGGTTTTGGCCTTGATAGCTTCAACCAAGTAGTAGATGTAGATAGATGCCATTACAAGGGTACCGTAGTAGGTAATTTGTGGATGACCGGCATTAAGGTTAAGCCCAAAGGCCAGTCCAAAAACCGCCAATCCTGCTAAGAAGTTTCCCCGCAAGGCTAATATCATTCCGGCAATGGTTGGAGCAATATAGGCAATAGCATGAATTTTAGCGTTATGCCCAGCCCCAATAACTATCATGAAATATGTCGATAACCCATAGGCTATAGACCCCACAATGGCAAGCCAAGGGTTTACCCCAAACACCAAAAGCAGGATATAAAATCCTAATATGGTTAGGAAGATATAACTTGCCGGGCGGCCCACCACATTAAGAAAATTATCGACATGCTTTAACAGGTTTCCCTTGTAATTAGCTGAAATAAGATAGGCCGGCATTCCACCAAACATGCTGTTTGTCCATAGCGACTCTTCGCCTGTTTTAGCCTTATAGTCCAATATTTCTTTGGCTGAACCCTTCCACATGGCAATATCGTGCTGTGCAAGCTTTTTACCTTGTAATTGTGGGTAGAAGTATGCTAAGGGTATAGCCATGAAAAGCAGCAAAGCTACAATGTGAGGCGTTATCTTACTTAATTTTGAGTTCATGCCGGCAAGTATTTAATTAGATTTGACGAAGTAAGTTAGTCAACGAAACCTTATCGCTCATAATCTCGCGCAGGCGTGATGCAGGAACCCGTTCTTGCTCCATGGTATCGCGGTAGCGAATGGTAACCGTTTCATCCTCTAAGGTTTGGTGGTCAACGGTAATGCAAAATGGCGTTCCAATTGCATCGTGGCGGCGATAGCGCTTACCAATAGTATCCTTTTCCTCGTACTGGCATGTAAAATCGAACTTGAGGTCGTCCATAATCTTACGAGCCATCTCGGGCAAACCATCTTTCTTAACCAGCGGAAAAATGGCAAGTTTTACTGGTGCTAAAGCAGGTGGTATGCGAAGAACAACGCGCTCATCGCTGGTTCCATCCTCCTTGGCCACTTTTTCCTCGGCGTAAGCAGCCGAAAGAACAAGCAGGAAAGTACGGTCTAAGCCAATTGATGTTTCAATTACGTAAGGAATGTAACTTTGGTTGATGTCGGGGTCAAAGTACTGCAACTTTTTCCCCGAATATTTTTGGTGATTCGACAAGTCGAAATCGGTGCGGGAATGGATACCCTCCACCTCCTTGAAACCGAATGGGAATTCAAACTCGATATCGGAAGCAGCATTGGCGTAGTGGGCAAGTTTCTCGTGCTTATGGAAACGGTACCTGTTGTCGCCAAAGCCCATGGCTCTATGCCAGCGCATACGTTTTTCCATCCAGAACTCGTACCACTTCATCTCCTCACCCGGACGAACAAAGAACTGCATTTCCATTTGCTCAAATTCGCGCATGCGGAAAATGAACTGACGGGCAACAATCTCGTTACGGAACGCTTTCCCTACCTGAGCAATTCCAAAGGGAATTTTCATGCGTCCGGTTTTCTGAACGTTGATGTAGTTAACAAAAATCCCCTGAGCGGTTTCAGGACGAAGGTATATGGTACTTGCCTCATCGCTAACCGAACCCAACTTGGTTTCGAACATTAGGTTAAACTGGCGTACCTCAGTCCAGTTGCGAGTACCTGAAATTGGGCAAACAATTTCGCAGTCCTCAATTATCTTTTTAATCTCGGCAAGGTTGTTCTGTTCCAGAGCCTCAACCATCCTACGGTTAACGGTGGTAATACTTTCGGAAAGTTCAACTACCCGGGGATTGGTTTGTCGGAAAAGTTCCTCGTTAAAGGCATCGCCAAAGCGCTTGCGCGCTTTTTCAACCTCTTTTTCAACTTTCTCGCGCTGCTTTTCAATCCATTCCTCAATGAGCACATCGGCACGGTAGCGTTTTTTGCTATCCTTATTATCGATGAGCGGGTCGTTGAAGGCCCCCACATGCCCCGATGCCACCCATGTTGTAGGATGCATAAAAATTGCCGCATCAATACCAACAATGTTTTCGTTCAGGCGGGTCATGGCCTCCCACCAGTAGCGGCGAATATTATTCTTCAGCTCAACACCGTTTTGCCCGTAATCGTAAACAGCGCTAAGCCCGTCGTAAATCTCGCTCGATGGGAATACAAATCCATACTCCTTGCTATGTGCAATAAGCTTCTTAAAAAGTTCCTCCTGTGTCATAAATGCTCCAAATGAATTCTGATAACTCACAAAAATAGTTCAATTTCTTTATATCCAAAAAAATGAATTTTACAATCGATGTTTGACATTCTGATTGGCATTTTATAAATTGACAAAAATTTTCCGATGATGGTAAACCCCAAAAAATATATAAAATACCTGATAGTACAACTAATTACAATAACGCTAATTAACAGCATTGCATACTCCAGCAAGATATCAATAGAGATTACAAACACTCAGAGCTCGAAAAATAGCATATTTATAGAAGATACTAAACCAAACCTACAAATTCCCGAATATAAATTAAAGGCTGCGCTTATCCTTAATATTGCCAGTAACATTGAATGGCCCAATGAAAAAAATGTTAAGGAATTTCGAATTCTAATTGTTGATAGCGACACTTTAATATACAACGAGTTAAAAAGTATTGAGACAAAATACCTGCTAAAAGGCAAACCTATTAAGGTAAGCCATTCATCCATTTCCATTAAAACCCCAACCGATTACGCTATTATCTACCTAAGTCATGCCCATAGCTTGCTTGTTAACTCGCTTTATCAGCAAATTGTAGGGAAAGGAATACTACTCATGACCGATGAGGCCAGCGAGCGACTGCTCACCATGGTAAACCTTTACACCAATCAGGAAAAGCAAAACATTGCATTTGAAATAAACCGACACACCCTGGAGGAAAACGGATTTGCACTAAATCCAAAACTGGTTGCATTGGGTGGAAGTTTCATTGATATTAAGGAACTGTATCTAAAAACCTACCACCAGCTCATGGAGGAAAATAAAAAGTTACAGGAACTGCAAAATGACCTCACCCGCTACCAAAAGGAAAAAGCAGAATACGAGAGCGAGATAAAAAAGCTAAACGAAAGGCAGGACAAGCTAAGCCAAGATATGGCAACGCTCGAAAGGCAATATGCTGGTGTTAACAGTACACTTAAACAAAAGGATAGCCTTTTACTGCTAACATCAAGGGAATTGACCGAAAAAACTGCTGAAAGTAAAAAGTTGCAATCAACCATCGATAAACAGATGGCATTGATTAACTCATCGCGAGACCGACTTGATTCATTAAACCAAAAAATCAAACTCACCCAAAACATTTTAGATCAAAAACAAAAAGAGATTAGCCAACAAGACGAGGAGATAACGGAAAAAGAGAAAATTATATTTAGGCAGCAGCAACGGTTTTTTATAATGCTCATTGCCCTTATAGGAATCTCCTTAACCCTGGCATTTGCATTTTGGGCATACAGCATCAAGCGAAAACTGAATATCAAGCTGGAAAAACAGGTTGAGATAAGAACCCAAGAGCTGAACTTAAGCCGTGAACACTACCAACGACTGTTCGAGCACTCACCTGTGGCTATGCTTGAGCTTGACCTCTCGCTGCTTTTAAACTATGTAAACTCAATTGGAATACCATTAGATTCGATGGATCAGGTTGATCGCAACTTTTCTATTGATAGGGTACGTGAGGGTATAAAGTTCATTAAGGTTGTGAACGTGAACAACACAGCGCTAAAACTACTTGGTTTTGAAAACAAGAGCGATGCCATTAAGAATTATGCCAAAACCTACGCCGAGGAATCACTTGAAACGTTCCGGGAGGTGTATATAGCGCTAATAGAGCGACGACAGTTCAGCGAATATCAAAGCATAAGAAACACCAAAGATGGCAAAAAGCTGTTTGTAGTGCTAAAATGTATTGTACTTCCCGGATACTCGCACGACTACTCCAGGGTTTTACTTTCCATTACCGATATTACCAGGCTCAAGCAGTACGAGAATGAGCTAACGCAACACCGCGATCACCTTGAAGAAATTGTTGAAGAACGAACCCAACAGATAATTCAGCTCAACAAAATGCTTCAGGAATCGAATGATGAGCTCTTGGTTAAAACCGAGGAGCTTGAGCAAACCATACGGATGTTAGAGGAGGCACAAAAACAGCTGGTTCACCAGGAAAAAATGGCCTCGTTGGGTATGCTTACCGCAGGAATTGCTCACGAGATAAACAACCCCATAAATTTTATAAGCGGCAGCCAACAGGCATTGGACACGTTGCTCGATGACCTTTGGAACGAACTTAAACAATGCCAGCAAAATGCTCTTAGGTATTCGCCCCAAAATATTATTCATGAACTTGAAACCAACAGCTACGCTCAGGTTGAGGAACTTTATAGTTCCATGAAATTAATGCTCAGGAATATTGAAACCGGTATTAATAGAACTACAGGTATTATCAAAAGCCTTAAAGCATTTGTCAGGGCCGATAGCACAGAACTTGTTGCTGTTTCGGTTCCCGAAACTGTAACCGATGTGCTTAACATGTTAAGGAGTAACTATAAGGATAGAATTGAAATTGTTCAGCAATACGACGAAAACCTGCCTAAGGTTAAATGCTACTCAAACCAGCTGCATCAGGTTTTAATGAATCTGATAGCCAATGCCATAGATGCCATACAAGGCGAGGGAAAAATTTACATTAGCGGCGAGTACTCCAACTCCTATAACTATGTTACCATTCGTATAAAAGATACCGGCATTGGAATTCCAAGCGAAATCCAAGAAAAGATTTTCGACCCGTTTTTCACCACCAAGGAAACAGGGAAAGGTACTGGTTTGGGGCTTTACATCACCTACAATATTATTAAATCACTTAATGGTGATATAAAAGTAAACTCAGCCCCAAATGTAGGGGCTGAGTTTACAATAACTTTACCTATTGATTAATCTCGGTTAAAAATAGATTTTGAAGATTTACTTTTCTAAACGTTTAAAGGCGGAATCGATTATTTCGCGCAGTTCATCCTTTTTCCAGGGTTTCATGATATAGCGGTACACCAATTCCTCGTTGATTGCCTTGAGCATGGCCTCCGACTCCATGAAGGCGGTAAGCAAAATGCAAACCTTTTCGGGGTTTTCCCTTTTAATCCTCTCAATAAAATCAATGCCGTTCATGTGAGGCATCTTAAGATCCGAAATAATTACGTTTATATCTTCATTCTTAAGTATATCGAGCCCCTTTTGAGCCGAATCGGCTACAATAATGCTATAATCGTTCCGGAAATTGATTTTAAAAAGTTCAAGGTTAATTACCTCATCGTCAACGTACAAAACTTTTTTGTCCATAGGAAAAAATACATGAGTAAAGGGTACTCCGACAAATATAAAAAATCTTTCGGAATACCCTTTTACACAATCAGCTAATTCTTAACGCATCGGATGGAATAAGCAGTATTACTGGAACCCTCTTGAATACTTACCTCCCCAGTGTTACCGTCTATCACTACAATTCGAGGGGATGATTCTTTCACCCATAAATAGGCATTGGTTCCAACCCAAGGCATGGCCCATGTTAAAAACATATAATCCCAGTAAGTACTTCCTGAACCCCTGGCGGAGAAACCCGTTTCGTTTGTTGCATAGGTTATGCCTTGCAAGGGTTGCCAATTATATATACCACTTCTAATTGAATCACGTGGTTCAACTAATTTCTTTCCAAGCGTTAAAGAAGAGATGATCCACTCTGGCCCACCAGCAAAAGCAAAGAGCGTTTGCCAGTCCGCATCTGTTGGAATGTGCCATCCATCGGGACAAATATTTTTACCGCTATATAATACTACTGTATCGCCATATAAATTTCCAAAAACCGATAATGAATCGGGATTTGAGTAGGCATACATGTGCACTGGATTAACCGGAGTACCATCGGAGTACTTGGTGGTTTTTAGGTTCTCGGCCATCCAAACCTGGGTGCCTATCTTAACGGTTCGGTAGGTATTACCTTCAACATCAGTCAAGGGTGGTTCGGGTAACCCGACATTTGTTGTTACATTCCCTGCAACCACCATATCGCTGTACGATACCATGGTGTTAACAATGTATGTACTATCGGGGGTTACCTCAAAGTAATTTGTAGCACTGGACTTTGCGTTTGTAAGACCACCAACTGCAAAGCCACCCTTAGCGCCCTTGCCATTACTGTCGTCAAAGGCAAACCGGATATTATCGGGCAGTAACGACATGTAAACATTTGAACCCGACTTTCCATTGGTGAGGCCGCCCACGGCAAATCCACCCTTGGCGCCCTTGGTTAGGTTATCGTTAAAAGCAAACCTTGTACTATCGGGATGAATGGTCATGTATTTAAGGGTGTCGCCCTTGCCATTGGTTAGCCCGCCAACGGCAAATCCTCCTTTAGCTCCCTTTGTAATAGCAGACTGATCGAACAGGAATTGGGCATAGGCTGGTTCAAGCTGGAAATAGGTGGGTGCAGGAGCTTTACCATTGGTTAATCCGCCCACGGCAAATCCACCCTTGGCGCCCTTACCGCTACTACCCTCAACATTAAACCTCACACCTGTTTCATAAACCGCCATCACCACTTGCCCCTGTGAATTGGTAACAGCAAAAATTGGTTTGTTGGGATCGTGACCCGCAGCGGGTGAAATGATTACTGTACTGTCCATTACGCTCACCCTTGCCGTTGGCGACCACTCCTGTCCATTGGAGTAAACGGTATTGCCAGGGTTTCCAACTCCCGATATACCATTGTTAGCGCTTAACGATTTTTCGGCCAGGAAGGCATATGGCACTGAGACAATTTGCGAGGTTCCCAGAGCGGTAAAACTTGCTTGTCCCGATTTCTTAACCAGTAACTCAATGAAAATGGGATCGGTCCAGACTATGCTATTGAAAGTTCCTGAATTAACTGTTCCTGTCCCAATTTCAAACGATACTAATCCCTGACTAGTGGTGGTTTTAGCATGGGTTTCGGAGTAAACAACATCGCCAGTTGCAGTTGTTTTATGTAAAACCGCCTGGAGTTCAACTTGCTGGTTTGCCATTACAGTTCCATCGGCGTTGCGAAGGACTGCCTGGTAGGCAATCTTTTGGGGTACCTGTGCGCTTATTCCTAAGCTTACTAGCACAAGTAAAACCCCCATTACTTTTCCTAAATTTTTCATTCTGTTATCGTTAATTATTTTAAAAAATACAAGATAGCCTTTCCATTAATTTATGTCAAGTATTTTATGACATTTTAATCCAAATCCTTCAATTGAAAAAAATCAATTGACGTATTTCGGTTTAATAAGAAACACGGTCAAATGTATAGAAATAAGTATGTTTAAAAAGACAACCGTTTTGACAAAAGTCTTTTTTGTGTTGACGAAAGTTTAAGATGACCTAACTTTTGATTTTAAAGTAACCAATTAAATCGGTTAATGCTTTAGCCCTGGCATTTAATTCCTCAGCGCTGGCTGCAACCTCCTCCGAGAGCGAGGCATTCTGCTGGGTGGTGTTGTTGAGCTCCTGAACGGAGGTGTTCACCTGCTCGGTGCCGGTTTGCTGTTCGCGGGTGGCTGCAGTTATCTCCCTTATCAGGTCGGTGGTGCGGATTATCTCACTCACATTCTGGTTCATGATGTCCTTGGCTTTGCCAGAAATCTCCGCACCCCGCTGCGATACCGCAATAATCTCGTTGGCTGCCTGACGGCTCCGTTCGGCCAGTCGCCTTACCTCGGCTGCCACTACGGCAAAGCCCTTGCCATGCTCGCCTGCACGGGCAGCCTCAACGGCTGCATTGAGCGCCAACAGGTTGGTCTGGAAGGCTATGTCGTTTATAATTCCGATCTTTTGCGCTATCTCATTCATGGAGTCGAGGGCCACGTTGGTGGACTCCACGCTCTCCTCCAGCTTCTTTGAGGTGGTTGAGGCTATCTGTTCGGTTTGAACCGCATTCTGCGAGTTCTGCTGTATGCTCGAGAGTATCTCCTCCATGGCGCTCGATATCTCCTCCAACGAGGAGGCCTGCTCCGAGGTAACCTCCGATAGGCTGGTAGCACTCATGCTCAACTGGTTTGCCGATGATTCCAGTTCTGCAGCTGCCTGGGAGATGCCATCAATAACCTCCCTTAACTTATTCGATAAGTCTCCAACAGACTTGCTTAACCTGCCCAACTCATCATTATGCTTGGCAAATTCAGGATTAACCTGTACCGTTAAATCTCCATCACTTATCCTTTGAATATCATCAATGGCCAGATCTAAGGGCTTCCGAACCTTGCGGGCTATGTACCACATCACCCAAATACCTGCAATAATGACAACTGGAGTTGTTATGTAAGCCGGAAAGATCTCGGGATAGATGTACTTTAGGTTTACCATAACATCAATTAGAACTCCCCAGGTAATAGTTGCTGCTCCCATTAAAAAGAGTATGGAGTTCTTGAAAAAATACCTTATGGTAAGAATAGCTATTGGTAATGCAATTAGCATTATTACAATGAGTTCAAGTATGCCCTTATTCATGGCTATAAGGTTTAATGTTCAACATATGCATTTTGTGGGCAATATAAAGTAATACTTGAGCTAAGTCAAGTAAAACTACACGAAAAATTCATCCATTGCAATTTTTTCATGTATTGATTGGCTTAAACGCTGGTTTTGATAATTGATTCGCTCCCCAATACCTAGCAATCTATGTATCCTGAACCGGTTTTTAACAGAAACATTACATAGCAGCAAATCGAGAAGTTTTGCTATAAACCTTGGTTTAACTATTCCTACCAATGATTTTGTTCTATCATACATTGACAAGGGTTCTCTAAAACCAGCACCATGGTGATAAACCAAATCGGAGTAAACACCAAACATTAATCCATGATCGGTTAGCTGCGAGGTTCGTTCCAGCGGAAGCCATTTCACCTGTCTATCTGTTAGAGTTTTAAGCAGATTACCCCCTACATCGGTTCGGCGGATGCCGGCAGTGGTTTCCCACTCGTAACCCTCAGTCCAATCACCCTCAATGGATTTCCAGAACCCCACTGTGGTAAAACAAAACGAAGGGTGAGGTTGAATATCGCCAATATTTTCGGTTCGTCTAATGGCTGCCAGCGGATACCGTTTTAGCGTTTCGCTAATAAGATTATCCAAAGGCCTCACTGGAAAGGCATCGCCATCAATAAAAATAAGGATATCGTCGTTGTTGGCCTGAAGGGTAATAAACTTGGCCAAAAGGTTTAACTTTATGGCATGCTCAACAATAGGCTCGCAACATGCAAAATGGAATTTTCCCTTATGCTTACAGGCATCGCCACTGAGGAAAGCATAAACCCTATAGGGCTGTTTGATATTCCTCTCAAAATACTTTAACTGTATGTCGATCCATTTGTCGGTTTCCCAGTGAACGGTTGCAATATAAATCATGCTTTATCGTACTTATATCACAAAAATAACCAAATTTGTGATTGAGTTTCATTTTACTGACCAATGGCTAACCCCAAAACGGACTATGCAGTTACAGTATTTACTGCCGAAACCTACCCATCGGTTGCTGGTGATGGGCGAAATGCCTTACTTATTGGTGCAAAACTTACAGAACGAGGGTATAGAGCGAGACTAGTATGCCTTAACCCTAATGGCAAACTGCCAAAAAATGAAATAATTTATGGAGTTGAAATCAATCGTTTGCTTTACCGGCACAATTCATTTGTGGGTAGGATAGCCTTTAGGTTTAACCTTTTATGGTTTTTAGCATTCCATTGTAATGGTAGTTCAAAATGGATTGTTTACGGGGCAATGCCCGGATATCGGACAATAGTTACGGTATCGGTATTAAAAAGAGCAAAATGTGTGTTCCGTTCAACCCTTTGGGGTTTTGATGATGCCGAAAGCCTTGTAGGAAAACCTTATCGGATATTCACCCGATTTTTGTTAAGCAGGCTGTATGGGTATTATGCTCTTAACTCATCGTTTGCTAAATCGTGGCAAAAAACATTTGGAGATTTTAAAATTCTACAGGCCTTTCAGGGTGTCGATATCAAAAAGTATGATATCAAGCTAAAAAATGATATTCGCCAGCAACTAAGGGATAGGCTTCAAATTGCCAATGATTGTTTTGTGATTCTGATGGTTGGGCATCTCATTGAACGAAAGGGATTCACCGATATAGCCGATTGGTTAAGTAGGATTGATGAAGATTTTTTGCTTTTACATGTTGGCAGCACCGAGGCTCCGGAATGGGATACCATGAGCCGGCATAACATTGAAATGAAAAAAATAAAAAAATACGTTGACCATAGTTTAGGAAGAAAAGTAAAATTTATGGGTCGTGCGGAGAATATTGCTCACTTTTACCTGTCGGCCGATATCCTACTGATGGCATCGTATGCCGAGGGTTACCCTCCAAACTCAGTGAACGAAGCTTTAGCGGCAGGCTTGCCGGTGCTAACCCGCAAAATTGCTGGAGTTACCGATGTTATAGCTGATGGCGTAAATGGTTACGTTTTTTCCGATGAAAATGAGTTTGCTCGCAAGCTATCGACCCTTATCCATAACCCAATCCGACGTGCTGAACTTGGACGAAATGCCCGGATTTTTGCTGAGGATAAATTGGATGTCAATAAAATCGTTCCTACACTCCAAAAATTTCTTGGCCTGTAATTAGGATTCAATGTCAGTTAGATAGCAAACAGATACTCCTTTTGTCATCCTGAGTGAATCGAAGGATCTTTATGTATCGTTTGTTTTGAGATGTTTCGCCGGAGTCTATCCCGATATATCGGGTTTATGTACTCTAATTCCCTCCCATTCTCTTCGTTTTACCTGTTCACTTTCCCTCTAACTTCCTCTAACTCCATCACATTCGGTCTATTCCGACTCATTCCGACTCATTCCGACTCATTCCGACTCATTCCTCTAAAAATATTTCTGCATCTACACTTTTATTAGTCTGGTTGAATTTGTTAATTCATAGTACTTCGGCTTATCGTTCTAAATCTGATAGTTCAGTAAAATTGACTATTGATGAATAATTGGGTATAATTTTGTAGTTTTGATGGTTGAACATAATTGAATGTTACAAATGGTTAGGGTGGCAGTTGATTTTGACGGAACTATTGTGGAAAACGATTATCCTCAAATGGGAAAGCCCTTTTTGTTTGCCTTTGAGACCTTGAAAGAACTTCAAAAAAGAGGCTTTGTCCTTATTCTTTGGACAGTGCGAACCGGGAAACTGCTCGATGAGGCTGTTGAATTTTGTCGCCAAAATGGTGTTGAGTTTTATGCCGTTAACCGCAATCACCCCGAAGAGGTTATGGATGCCGATACCCCCCGCAAACTCGAGGTTGATGTATTTATCGACGATCGCAACCTTGGCGGATTTCCCGGATGGGATAAGGTGTTCGCCATACTATGCCCCAACGAGCCTTATGAACTCTCGCAGAAAAAGGTTTTGAAACAGTATAGAAAGAAAAGTCTTATTCAACGCATTTTAGGTATCTAAACAATCATCATATGCCAAAAAGAATTGCTATTCTATTTTTAGTATTTATTGCAGCTTGTACCAATGGCCGTAAGGAACAGCAGCCCGATACCACAAACTTGCCATTGGAAAACCCTTTGCACCTAATCAGGTTCGACAAGCCAACAAGTGGTTCGATGTTTACCGCTGGCGAAAGTATTGATGTAACCATTAAACTTACCGATACCATCCAGCCCGACTCAATTGTGCTTTTCCGCAATAGCGAGCGAATTAAACAAGTAACTAACTTATCATTTGCTATACCTACCGTTGCTGGAAAACCCGGCACAATGCAGCTCAATGCAACCGCATGGAAGAATGGCCAACGGCAAACTGCATCAATAGCTATAAAACTAAAATCGAACATAAAGCCAATTGAATACACCTATCGCATTGTCAAGTCCTATCCACACGATCCCGAGGCCTATACGCAAGGCTTATTCTACCATAGCGGTTACCTTTACGAAGGAACCGGCCAGCAAGGCGCTTCGAGCTTAAGAAAGGTTGAACTGGAAACTGGGAAAATATTACAGAGCGTAAACCTAAGCAGGGAATACTTTGGTGAAGGTATAGCTATGATCAACGAGAAAATTTACCAACTCACTTGGACAAGCGGGATTGGATTTGTTTACGATGCTCAGTCGTTTAGGACTTTAAACACATTCGACTACACCACACAGGGTTGGGGCCTTACCACCAACGGCAAGGAACTGATCATGAGCGATGGCTCAAATATCATCTACTTTAGAGAGCCCAATGGGTTTAGCGAACTGAACAGGATTGAGGTATTCGATAACAATGGGCCTGTTAAAATGCTCAATGAGCTGGAGTTAATCAACGGGAAAATTTACGCCAACGTTTACCTGACCGATAGGATTGTTATTATTAACCCCGAAACTGGTGCTGTTGAAGGGAATATCGATATGCAGGGGCTATTGAAATCAACCGAACGAACCGGCAAGGAAGATGTTTTGAACGGTATTGCATACGACCCCGAACGAAACCGAATTTTTGTAACCGGAAAGTACTGGGGTAAACTATTCGAAGTTGAATTCATTAAGAAAAAGTAGATGCCTACCCGAACCGAAACCGATTACCTTGGGAGCATGCAGCTGCCTGCCGATGCACTTTATGGCATACACTCGGCAAGAGCAAAGGAAAACTTTCCCGATACAACACCATTCCACATTGAATGGTACCAAGCCATGGGCCTTGTAAAACAGGCCTGCTACCTTACATACGCCGATATGGTTCAGGCGCTGAGAGAAGAAAAATTGTATGCCGAGGGTAAGGGTTTTATCCCTGACATTATAATCAACACGCTGATTACGGTTGCAGGTGAGGTTCACGAGGGGAAATTCTTCGATAGTTTTATTGTTCCGGCCATACAGGGCGGTGCTGGAACCAGCATCAATATGAATGTAAACGAGATAATAGCTAATGCAGCTCTTATCAGACTTGGCTATAAAACGGGCGAATATAAGGTGATTGACCCCATTGAGCAGGCCAACATTTTCCAAAGCACCAACGATACTGTTCCTACAGCCCTTAGGGTTGCGGTTGTTCGGCTTCTTACCTTGCTCGAGGAGCAAATCAATAATACCCGACAAGCTGTTGAAAACCTTGAGAAAGCCCACCGCAACTCGCTTCGGATTGGATTCACACAACTTCAGGCTGCTGTTCCATCGTCGTATGGGCAACTGTTCAGTACTTACAGCGAAGCACTTTCACGCGACTGGTGGCGTGTATCAAAATGCTTTGAACGAATTAAGGTTGTAAACCTGGGCGGGGGAGCCATTGGTACTGCAGTGGGAACGCCCCGCTACTTTGTAATGGAGGTGGTTAAGCACCTACAACAGCTCACCGGTTTCCCCTTTACCCGAAGCGAAAACCTAAACGATGCCACCGCCAATCTTGACTCATTTGTCGAAGTGCATGCCATTCTTAAAGCCCACGCCGTGAACATCGAGAAAAT
>Ga0078972_1010171_pt1 | contig 17832 bp, 28 predicted proteins | sample YelNatPaOPGAMG01_FD_67568 | JGI IMG/M metagenome (GOLD analysis project Ga0078972, IMG submission 67568) | Hot spring thermophilic microbial communities from Obsidian Pool, Yellowstone National Park, USA - OP-RAMG-01 (SPADES assembly) (version 2) | ecosystem: Environmental > Aquatic > Thermal... | reverse complement strand
ATTCCTGGCCCTGCGAGGGTCCACTATTGCCTGCTCCGACTCGGAAAGCTGTTTATAGGCTCGTTGCAATAAACGCCACATTCTGCTGCTCCCGCTCCACCGGATACGAGAAAACTCAGTGACTCGACCTGACTCATCTACCTCACAACGGCTAGAGTTGTAAGCCTTAACTCCCTCTCGTGCTATCTCCCAAAGCGCAAGCATCTGGTCCTTTCCAATGGTGCCATTCTCAATCGCCACACGATAGACCTCCAACAGCCTAATAGTTGATAACACCGTCTCCATCCTCTCTTTCTGTCTCAATCAACACCCACCGCCGCTCCCTCCCGTCGGCGACGATCACCCGTACCTGGTGGCCGATCCAACCATGAAGAAGACTGGCCAACTCAACCGAACAGCCGACCCCCGGTGTGACCCAAAGGCGGCCATCTGCCTCCATGACAAGAGTGCCAATATACTCATGCTGCACCGCTCTGCTCCCCATGCCAATACACCAGCAACTCGCCCCTGTGCGCCGCCAGATACTCATATCGTTCCTGCCACGCCGCCAGCGCCTCCAGGCGGTCCTGGCGCTCGTCCTCGCCCTCGTAGTAGCCGGCTTTCTGGGCCAGCGACTCGGCAACGAACAGGTCCGCGAACAACGGGTGCGTTGCCCTCTCCCTCTGCTCCAGCCGGCGCCGCCGCAATGCCGCCAGCTGCTCCCTGCTCAGTCGCCGCGCTGGCGGCGACACGTGGGCGACCGTCACCGAGTACCCGCGCGGCCTGGGATACTCCGCGATCTCTCGCGGCGGGCTGCCCGCGCCTCCACCATCCTCCGGCGCAGGCACGAACATCTCGGCCACAATCCGGGGCATATCGTTCGGCGGCGACGTGTACGGGTTGGGCCACTGTATGTGCCAGACGTACCCGGTATCACGCTGCATCGCCGCTGCCGTCATCACAGCTCACCTCCTCCGGCTCGGGCTCGGACTCGCGCCAGACGCGCGAGATCAATCATACTACCCTTGCCGCGAGAACCTTCACAGCCTCGCGGTTCGTCAAATTGTTCAGCCTGGCGTAAAGGGCAATCACATCCAGCGGCTTGGGAGTACAGCCCGCGAAGCAGAACGCCAGGTTGTGCTGCGTATCGAGCCGCATGCTCTCGTTCCGATCATCGTGGAACGGGCAATGAGTCATATACCAGCGGCCGTTGCCACCAGTGGGTCTCGCCGTTGGGAAGAAGTCCAGAATGCTATAACTGGTTTTGATCTGCTCGATCACCGTCATGGGCCACAGGTTACTTGTCTGATAGACACGAGTGGGTGGGTTGATCGGTGGCACCGGCGGCTCTGGAGGATCTGGGATGACCTCGGCGAGATCAGAGACTTTCAAGATTGGTGCGAAGGGCTCCACCGCCACGTATCGTGCGCCCGACGGGTGGACACTTGGCGGGATCAACACGTAACCACCCTTGCCCTTGATGTCACAGTACTGGCTCTTCTCACACCGTGGGGTATTGTCCACGAATAGGTACAGATGCATGCCGCGACTCGACTTGACCCTATAGGTTTCCAGGGCAACTTGTCTGGCGATACCACCTTCAGAAACAGCCCAGGATTGCCATGCCACGTATGCGGGGGCGTCGTCGAAGTCGAGCACGGTCAATCCTCTCCAGCCGCAGATGACTGCGGCGTTGGTCTCACGTCCAGGTCGGAACCAAGCTTGTACGAGGTTGTCCGGTGGTAGCCGTTTCTGGTACTGACGCCAGTTGCCGACAGCCGGTTTCTTGGATTTTGGCAACACTGGGATAACCGCGATCCCCATCTGATGGAAATCCGTTGGCTCCATGGTGTCTCCAGTTCTGCGGTTTTGCGGTTTCTTTGGTCTATTCCCTACCCAAATATGTAATCAGAGAGTGAGATATAAGAAGGTAGGAAAGTGGTTTCCGAAACCGCAAAACCGCAAGGTCATGGGATTGGCTTCTCAAACGTGTAGTAGGTTCTCTTCCCCAACTCCGTCCATCGCATCTCGATACCGCTCTTTTCGAGATGCGCTTGCAGCTCGCGCCGCATGCCTGCCAGGCGCCGGCCGAATGACTTCACACTTCGTGGCCAAGATTGATCTGGGCGGTCTACACCGAACAGTGCGGATTTGGCTGCTTCGTAAAGTGTCCTGGTGTCCAGAGGCGTGTTCCTATACTGTGAGCTACTCAGCCAGGCTTCTATCGCCTCGCGTACCACCTCGTCTTCGAGCAGGAACTCGGCCTGTCGCGTCTTGACCCCATTCAGCCCAGTTTCCCAGATTTCCTCTTGGTCAGCGGAGCGTGCGATCACCGTACCGAGCGCAGCCCAATCCTCCATGCGGAATCCACCGCGGTCGGGAAGTCCGTCACGTCGGATTACCGCTACGATTGAGTTGAGCGCTGTCAGGACATCACCCCACCACCGATTACGCTTGTTCACCACCTCCAGTAGAAAGCGACTCTCGCGAGTCCGGTTTGTATCGTCGATCCTGCACACTGGCAGGATGAGGACGCGATCCACCAGATCATCACGCTGTAGAGTGTCCGGTGTGCGGCTGGTTACCGCCAGCCAGCAGCGATAACGAATGACATGGCTCTCATTCGTGGTATAGAGCTTTCTCACCTGGTCAAGCTTGCCAGTGGAGAGGGATGCAATCTTATCTCTGATCTCCTTGTTGACGTCATCCATGTTGTCGAGCACTACCAGGTGAGAATTGCTGGTGAGAGCTACGAAAGCGTCTGGTTTCTCTGGCACACCGACCACATCCACTGCTGGCCCGAGCAGCATTCGGAGCATGACTCGCAGCGACATACTCTTACCCGAGCCCTTTTCGCCCTTCATCACCAGAATTGGCCGGGTCGGACAAATCTCAGTAAAGAAAGTTGCAAGCCACCAAGCTTTGAACAGCAACCCCAATTCGTTGCGATCACCGTCCCAGTTGGGAATCTGGTTCGTGGTCCAATCAAGAACTTCGCCCTTGGAGTCGAAAACTGGCGAATAGGGGAGCCAGTACGTTGCATCGTCGAACAGCGCTGGGCCATCGCCGTTGGCCTCTAGTTCAATGGTGTGCCCATCGAGCCGGTAGACATAGCCGTCGAAACGGCTTACTCGGAGCATCTGTTGTTCTGGGTCCCAATGGGCAACTCTTACAACATCGAGTTGTTCGCCATCTTCGGCTGCTGTTTCGCAATCGGCTGTCAGGTACCGGAAATGATTGCTCGCTGGATTGACGCCGGTGAGTAGATAAAGCCAACCGTGCCAAGTATCGGTGTTCAGAGTGAACAGCCTGTGAGTGGGACGGTAAAGGTAGTATTTGACCCCGTAGACTGTCTTGATGAACTTCCCGTTGGCGGCCAGCCACTCGATTAGTATCTCTCCGGCTTGTTTGAGCTTCTTGCTGGTAGGTTGTTTTCCTGTTGCAAGTAGTTTCTGGATCTGACGTACCAGGTCGGGATCAATTGGCCTCAGATACGTAGCTGCTTGCTGAGCGCCCTGAGTCTGGGTTGGGTTTGGTTTACTGGTGAGCCCGCTATGGCGCGGCTTGCTTGCCTGATTTGCCTGCTGCTGAGCAATAGCACCGATGGTGGCAATGAGTGCTGCCTGGATTTCCGTGCTGAAGGGCTGAATGACTTTGGCAAGAGCTTCCCCGGGCCCGATGCCGTTCGTGGAGATCAGAGCACCGCATATTGAGTCCCAGGGTGACAGGAGTGTTCCTGTATCCAGGTTGATAGATCCCTGATTATTAAGCAGAGTAGCTGCGGCTCTCAGACCAGCGAGCCAAGGTTTGATGAGGCTTCCCCCGAAGGCGTTCATGCTGGCCAGCTCGCGGGCATCGTGCTCCGCAACACCTACGTCTGTCAGAGCCTCCATTAGTTTGATGTCTATTTGCCCTTTGCCGCTGTCGATACCCATTGGCAACTCCCGGAGCGTGATACCGGTTGACTACTTTTGCCCTGTTGCTCTTCTGTACGCTCGCCTGCTCAGCGCATCGGCAATAGTGTTTTGCTCTCGGGGGACCCACTCGAGAATGCCGCCAGTTTCGGTCAGGAGATGCCTGGCTAGATCGGCCAATGGTCGCAACTGGTCGCTGTTCACCTTCCAACGCCCGTTGACTTGCTCGACTACCAGTTTTGAGTCTGTCCGGTAGGTTACCGGCTTGTCGGGATGGTGCATGAGAGCCCAGGTGGCTGCGTTGATGAAGGCCCAGTACTCGGCAATGTTGTTGGTCATACCGTCGCCGTGGCCAACGCAGCTGCAATCGGTGGCAATCTGATTGCCGGAGTCGGCCAGGGCCACCCAACCCCAGCACGCAAAGCCGCCGGGGTTGCGTGGCTCGATAAGCCCATCACAATAGAACGTGACCATGCCCTTCTTCTCGCTCAAGTTGACCCCCCTAGGCTCTTCCTCCCCGATGGGCCCTTCGAGTTAAGCTGCCTGACAACCGTGTGGAAGAACTCGCGTTTCTCAAGTTCAGCGGCCGTCAGTCCCTCCGATCCCGCGAACGTCCCGTTAGCTCTCCGACTCTGCTTCGTATTGACACGGGTCCGAAGGAACTCGAGACAGTAGGTTGCTTGTTGATACTTGATCCGCAGGTAAGGCAGGATGTCCAGAAGGAACTGCTCCGATGAACTGATAGGACAGTGCCAGTCGAAGGCATCTGCCCACTTTACGGAGTGCTTATCCCTCCTCCGCTCGTGGACGTGGTAAATCGCGCCGCCGTAGTTGACCAAGAAGAAATCCAGAACCCGCCTGTCAGAGTTGGCGATCGTGATGGAGACGCGGTACGCTGGCGAAGGACGGTTCTTCCGTACCTGCTTCGAGATCGTGATGCAGCCTTCACCGTCCACAAATCCAGCCATCCAAGCCTTGTCAGTCTCGGAAAGCTCCATCGTCTCTTTGCGTGGCTCACATAGACCGTCGCAGTTGATGATCATCGTGCTCACCTATGGTCTGAGAGTGCCGCGCTCTGGCGGCCGTCACGCCTGGTCCGCCGGCGTTCGCTGGAAGTCCGCGGGGCCAGCGGTAGCCCGCCACTGGGCAGGTGGCGCCGGTGTGCTAGCGATCGAAGCTCCTGCATGCTCGCTCCAGGTCGCCGGTGAGCAGGTATCGCGCGAGCGCCTTGTGCCCACAGCACATGTAGTGTGTCTGCCAGGACTGCCTGATGGCCTGGACCGCGGCTGGGTGGTCCTGCTCGATCTGCTTGAGTTCTGCCGCGAACTGCTCGACGGCGGTGCGCGCCGCCACGGGATCAAAATTGCTCATCTTCCCGCCCCCAACATCAAGGTTTCCACCCGCTCCGCCAGCTCCGCGGCTCTGTCAGCTACGACGTACCGGCCACCTGCCGCGCGGGCCAGCATCTCCAGGAATTCGCGCCCGATGCGATCGGATTCAGGACCCACATATACGACGTCGATTTGAGACCGGAACTGGCTCGCCAGCGCCAGTGCCCGCTCCGGTTCGTCGGGATAGCCGTCGCTAATGACCACGAACCGCACACACCCGTCGGCGACCTGGACGAACCGGAGTGCGCCGGCGAGATCGGTACCACCACCCAGGAACGGCGGCTGACCACCTGGTACAAATTGGACAGAGCTGGAGAATGCAACCACGGCGATACGCCCTGGCAGGTCGCGCTGCAACCGCTCCAGCTCCTGGCACGCGACCTCGTACCGTTGCTGGCCGCCGCGACTGTCGCGGGTGGCCATACTGCCGGAAACGTCCACAATTACGATCACATCAGCACTCAGAAACGATTCGGCGATGCTGATACCATCACGTTGAGCCATGGCACCCAGGCTGCCAGGAACGATAGATGTACTCATTTCATGCACTCCTCATCTGTCATAGCAATATTGGTGAGTAGTGGCAGCCGGACCGATGACCTGACGTACTCGCCGTCGTGTTTGATTGCGCCGCACCATGCACACTGATTGATCATCTCGTGTATCTCTCCCAACCGCAGACGATACAGAACCATCGCGCTGGTCGTGGCATTGACTCGAACAGTACCGCGCTCCGGCAGTTGGGGCATTGCCGAAATGTCCCGTGATCATGTTCCGGCAGTGGGCACGGCGCGATACTCGCACGCAGTTCTCGTCTCGCCTTCGCTTGTCTCTCTCGCGCCAGGTGACACTCCCTGCACAACGTCTCCCTGCCCCCGGGCCTCCTTCGATTTCGTCTAAATTCCGTGATTGGTTTCGTGGCATTGCATATCCTGCATCGCCGCCATCCCGTTGTCTCTTGGCTGGTAATCTGCTCGTCGCGTGGCAACTGTTCCAAATATTCCGCGGCAGCTCTAGCAAAAGTGTCTATTCTCATGCCCATGTCACCTCCGGCTTGTCCGCACCGGCCGGCCAACTCGATACCATCACCCGGCCCTCAGCGTCGCTGATGTCCTCCCACTGGAGAATGCGGCTCACCACAAACCGACCTAGCTTCTCCGTGCCCTCGACAAGTACCCAGCCGCAGCGGAGAGGTGAGCGGTAGCCGTCCACCGGTGCCAGGTCGCGGTGCTGGCGGCTGAGGCTGGCCTCCAGGCCCCGGCCGGCGTCGTACTTACGGCGCAGCATCGGGTCGGAGAGCACCTGGTAAGCGTGGGCGATCAGTTTGAATTGCTCCCCCGCGTCGGGCTCTTTGCATACATCCGGATGCCACTGGAACGCCAACCGCCGATATGCTGATTTCACCTGCTCAGCCGTTGCGTCCGATTTGATGCCGAGCACGGCGTACAATGTTGGCTTCTCGTCTGGCCTTTGCTCGCCGGCGCCGAACCAGTCACGGAGCACCGATTCCGGCACGATCAGCCGCCACTCGCCGTCAACGTAGCCGAAGGCGCTACGCTCACCGTTTCCCCTGTCCTTCGTGCGGCCCAAGTATTCGAGCCGGAGTAGCCGGGTCTCGACGGCCGCTGTGGTGGCCAGCTTTGGCACAGCCACCTGGACACCGAGATACGCTGTACACAGTTTCGCTACCAGATCACCGTACTGGGCGCCAATCAGCCACCGCTTCCGGTCCGGGTCCCAACGGCGGCCATCGGCCGGGATGCGGCTCTTGAGGTCTCGAATCAGGTCCGCGTCATACGTGCACTCCAGTGCCAGCCCGCCCTGTGACGGGATTAGGCGGGCGAAGGATGGCGATGGTTGGGCATAGTTGCGGAGTCTCACGGTCGTCCCCTACATCTGGACCAGTACTCGCAGTACCGCTCTGAACATCGCCATGATCCAGGATTCGGCGGGAATACTCCCGCCTCGATCCCGCGCCAGACTTCCTGCACTGCACCAAACAGCCACAGCCAGTCAGCGGGCGGGTGGACAGTGGGGATGATCTGAATCTGCGGCACCTTCGTCTTCACGAAAACAAAGTGCTGAAACTCATGGCTTGGGTTCTGCGAGTAGCCCATCTGGTTCAGCGCTGCCAGGTAGTACGCCGGCTGCAATTCCTCGCGCGCCTTGTCCTCAGTCCATGCTCGTGTGCTGGTTTTGAAATCAGCCGGGATGCCATTGCTCAGGATAGTGTCTATGTAGCCAATGATTGGCACCGGCACACCTGGCACCCGCAACTCGACTCGTTTCTCGATCACCGGCTGTCCGTCGGCATCCAGCATCGGCACGATGGAGTTGAGCAGGTCTGCCGTATCCTTGTGGGTGAGCAGTCGGAGGCCCTGGTTGCTCAGTTCCTCCGGCAACTCACCCTGGTAGTCGATCTCCTGCTGGGTGGCAACCTCCCACGCCGCAGTCCAGGCCGCCACAGGCTCTACAGGCTGGTCGATTGCTCGCCGAGCGATGATCGTCTCAATTGCCGAATGAAACGCGCTGCCGAAGGCCAGACTGGCCGATGCCGGCGTGGGGATCTTCTCTACATACCGATAGCGCCAGGCCCGCGGGCAGGTCTGATAGAGCGAGATGCTGGAGTAGGACAGATGGTCCAACTCAACCATTGCTCGCCGCCAATCTGGCCGCCACCGCCGCAACCTCGTCGTTGGTGCCCGGGATACGCCCGTCGTTGGCCTCCATGATCTCCTCGGGCGAGTAGTGCGAGAGAAGATCATCGAGGGTGACCGTTGGCGCCGCGGGTGGGTCCGGCTGTGCAGGTGCTGCCGGTGCCCAGGTACCCTCGACGATGTTTCCCTCTTCGTCCACGGTCGCTCCGAACTCGTCAGCCCGCTTCATGCCGCCGGTTATGTCGGGGAACAGCACGTCCATGCAGTACCCAACCGCCCGCCACCTGAGCATGTTTTCCGGATACGTTGTCCATCCACTACCCGGCTTCACTAACCCAGCTCTGGCCGCATCATCCATGGTGTAGCGGACGGTGTACTCCAGCCCGTTCCGGCGTTTCATCCGGCATGTGCAGGCTAACGGTTCGCCCTTTGGCCCACGCTCGATTGGGGCTTCGAACTCCACTAGCTCGCCGGAGTTCAGCACCAGTGCCAGCGCGCCGCGCGGAATTAGCGCTGGCCGGCCCTGGATCACCGTGATGAACTCGAAACTAGCAGTTAGTCCGAGCCCAAGTTCAAATCCTTTCAGCATGATTGCCGCCGCCGCCTCCGGCGACGTAACACCGAAGAGCCGCGATCGGTGCATGACGGGAGCGATGGATTGAACCATCTCCCAGACCTTCGGGGTTAGTGGGCGCGTCGTGAGTGCTCTCGTCTCACTCATTCGTCTTCTCTCCGTTCTGTCCAGGAAACACACCAGCCATCAGGTACAACTCATCCCCCAGCCCCAGCGCCCGCCGCACCCTGCGGCGTATCCCGTCGCCGATGCCGGCAACACGGACCCCCTGGGAGTACGGCGGTTCCCAGTAGCGTTCCCAGGTAGTTAGGTAGTGCAACGCCAGGTGGGGCGAACCGAAGACCTCCAGCAGTGCCCGCGCCTTTTCGGCGCCAATCCCCGGCAAGCTCGCCAACACTTGCTCCTGCTCACCGATGATGGTCACATCGCGGGCAGGCGTGATACGGAGCGCCGATCGGTCGCGGTTTGCCAGACGGATCACCGCTGCCTCATACTCGGCATCGCTGGCCACGTGCAGCACGTGGATACCCATCTCCTGGCATGTCAGGAGGGCGCCCTGTACTGATGCCCAGTTCCAGCCAGTAGCTCGCCCGTCCGCTATACAGATGCCGCCGGGTCCAGGCTGGAGCACGCCACACACGATCAGATAGGCCCACGGTGATACGTCGCGGAGCTTGGCGAGCTGGGGAAATAGGCGGTCGTCGCGGAGGGTATTGAGTAGGTCGCTCGCGGTCTTGCGCTCAATCGCCAACAGACAGCTATCGTCAGTCGCCACGAGCAGGTCGCCGGCGTCTAGCATTGTGATTGCTGTGGCGGCACCACCGAATGTGAGTGACTTCACCCAATCTGCTTCGCGCTGGTCGATCAACGCCGATACGATTGTCACCGTGGTTCTCCAACCAATTTGTAGCAGGGTGTAAAGTAGGGGGCACCGTCGCCGATGCCCCCACGAGAACTACGCGGCCTGGCCGGAAACGAGCGCGACCACTTCGGGCGAGTTGATGTCGAAATACTTCTTGGTCAGCGGGTTGTTTGCCAGCAACTCAGCCAGTTTGTTGATGTCGCCGCCAGCGCTTTTCCAGAGCGCCGGTACGAACTTGAGTGCCGTCTCCCGCTCGCGGTTATTCTGAGCGGGAGCTACTGGCTGCGTCTGCACCGGAGCAGGCTGGGAGTCGCCGTTGCCACCGTTGCCCCGGCTCTTGAAGAACTCGTTTGCAGCATCGATGCAGGACTCCATGTCGGGATAGACGGCGACAAACTTGAAGGTGGTGTTCTCCTTGGTCTCGCCCTGGGCATTGACGTACGTCCGCCCGGTGGGAACCAGTTGAGCCTGTACGAACTTGCCGTTCAGTGCTCTTAGATCGATACCGATCTCTCTGAGCGACGGCTTCACGATCTTGGCCCACTCGGTACTCTCGGCAATCAGGTGTCTCTCGATGTTGTAGTCGCCGCGTGTCGGGATGAGGGTGATGTCGATCGCCGTCCGGCGCTCGTCAATGCTGTGCTGGCTCGGGTCAAAGGGAATTTTCCCCTCGCCCTTGCGCAACACGCATGGCCAAACGTCCACTTGCACCTCGCCGAACACCGTCCGCGGTCCGGACGGGGCCTCGGCTTCCATTGCTGCTTCAAACGGATCGTAGTTGTCAGTAGTCTGCGTCATCGTTTTCCTCCATCCCTTTCATGACACGTTTTTCTCGTTTCTCGACGGTTAGTTTCAGCGCGACATCCAGAATCGCCAGAAGCCCGAACCAAACCAAAATGGCTCGCCACGCCCAGTCAGCGAATTCCATCACCTCGACCTCCTGGCCAGTTTTACGTAGACCGACTCCGGCGCCGTGTGGCGGTCGTGTATCTGCCGAGCCTCGGGGCATTCACAACGCCGAATCAGACCCAGGCACTCCGTATGCTTGCCGCTGACCCGACAGACGTAACCGCTCCCATAGACCGCACCGGGTTGGAGATGCCTGCACGCTACCTGCTGCTGGTTCATGCTGCTACCCCGTGCCCCGGGACGCTGCGCAGCGGCTGCATGCGTGCCTGTTGATAACCGGGAACCGCACGAACCGCTCGCCGGCTGGGATGACCCGGCCGCACCGGTCACAAACGAGCGTCGCCAATTGAGACGTCCAATAACCCACGAAGCGCATCTCAGTCCTCCTCGATGCTCCTGGCGAGGAGATATGCCCTCTCCAGGCGCGCCTCCTCGATGGCGAGGTTGCACTCGTATCCAAGCCGCTGGATCTCCGCCTCGGCGGCGTCGAGTTCGCGGCGCACGGTTTCGACGAGTTGGAGAGCGCCGGCATAGTCTGGGTCTTGCTCCCGCTGGAGCCGGAGCCAGGCGGTGCGGATCTCGGCATTCTTGCCAGCGGCGTACGCGTCCGAAAGTATCAATCGCGCCTCTTGGATCTCTGCTGCCTCCTGTACGCTGCGCAGCCGCGCTCGCAGTTGAACAACCCGCTCCCGAGCGTCAGAGAGTTGGGCCGCTGCGGCGCGGGCGGACTGGATCAGACGGTCGGTCTCGTTGATGGTCTTCTCCTCGCCACCTGGAGCCCGAGACCTGCACCGCTCGCACGGCCCTGCCTCGCTAGCCAGCAGCCGGCCCAGTCCCGTGAGTGTTCCAAATGACCCGGCCCAGTGTGGCGCCCCGCACGTCGGGCATGGCCGGCAGAGGGCGAGGGAGTGTTTGTCGTACGGTGACAGACTCACCAGGAGCCCATCGACCCGTGCCAGCGGGAATAGCTCGCCATCGAGATCGGGGTCCGGGTGTGAGATCGGGTCGAGAAACATCGCCGGCACGTCGCCGAGGATGTTGTTGACGCGAGCGGCCAAGTCCGTCTTTCGCTGCTCATAGCGCTCCTGCCGCTCGCGTTCGATGTCCTGCTGGATTAGTGCCTCGGACGCGCTGTACGCCGCCAGCGCTCGTTCTGCCAAAGTCTCGGTCGCCATCTCACAACTCCTACGCAGCCGGCGGGAGATCCCCGCCGACTTCGGTGTACCGTATGATCCGCCGCCCCGACTCCGCCGCATCTGCGTTGTGGCCGAACGCGCTGACCACCGGATCGGCGTCCTGGGCCGCGTCCAGCTCGTCCACCTGCCCCAGGAGCACGCGTGCGACGTTGTTCAGCACCGTGGCCGTGGCCAGGTCGCGTTCGGCGAGCGCCCGGGCCTGCCTGCTGAGGACCTTGTGGAGCTCGGCCCTCATGGCGTCCTCAGCCTCGTTGAGCAGAGACTCCGCTTCCAGGTCGGTGCGCTGGTACGCCATCGCGCCAACGACGTTGTAGCCCTCATCCTGCAGGGCGAGCCGCTGGCGGGTCTCAGCCCCGCGCGGGTTGACCATTGTGATTGGTCTTGACATCTTCGGAATTGCTGATACACTCATGTTTGGTTCGATCCTTTCGTTTCGGCTCTGGCCCCGCCGGTCCCCCCGAGCGGGGCCGCCCTGTGCATGCGTCTCTCCTCAGGTCCAGGTGCCCGGCCTGGACAATGGCCTTGGACCTCCTCTCACCTCTCCGGCAGCCCGGCTAGCCACCGCTCCAGATCAGCGGCCAGGATCAGCCGCGCGCTGGTGTCGGTGTCGCGATTTAATTTCACGGCCCTGAGCTCGCCCCGCTCGATGGAGCGCACGACGGACGCCTCCGAGATACCGGTCAGCTTGGCAACCTCGGCAATGCGGTATGCAAGTTTGCCGTCACGTTTCTGCTCCCGTTGCATGCGCCGTATCTGGTTGCGGACGTAGCGGTCCAGGGCGTGACGCACGCCCGAGACGGCCTGCTGGAACATGTTCTCGGCACGCCGCAGCTCCTCGATTGCGTCGTCGAGCGCGTATTGGTCGGCAAGTGGGGAGTCTTGTAGGTTTTGTGGCAGCGATACGGCGCGTGGACTCATCTCAACGTCTCCAAGTACATCCAACTCGTTCCAGACCATCAGAATCGCATCGTGGTGCGTCTGGTGGGGAATTACGGGCCTAGCTCGCCTTGCGCGCGGGCTCGGGCTGCCGCAGCAGACGCTCCATCTCCAGGCCGCGGCGAATGAGACGGCGGATGATGTCGGCACGAGAGACCATCTCCGCAGCCGCCATCTCCTCTATGGTCCGCATCACCTGCGGCTCTATCAGGATTGCCGTTTGAACCTGCCGGCTCTTGACTGTTGCCACCAGGTGCCTCCGGTTCAGGGATTGGGGCTAGTGTACCAAAGATTGGGACTCATGTCAATAGGGTCGTGGGATAATTTGGGACATGAGTTTGCGAATTGAAGGCGGGCCAGTGCGGAGCCGGGAACGGCTGGCGGAACTGATAGCCAAATCAGGGCTCTCTCAGACCGAGGTTGCTCGAAGAATGGGTGAGAGCAAGAACTGGGTCAACAACCGCCTCACAGGCTACGTCGAGATCAAGGCCGACGAGATTCCCCGCTTTGCTGCCGCCCTGGGCGTCTCGCCCTGCGCCTTCTTCGAGGAGGTGCAGCCACAGCCTGCGACCGTTCGTCTGGACAGTGAGAGCATCGAACGCATCGGCGAGGCGATGGCGCGCCAGCGTGTGGAGCTGGCGCCGGAGTCCATCGAACGCATCGCCGTCGAGCTTGCCCACGCCGTAGCGCCCGCGACGGCGGAGGCGGTGGTGAGGAGGCTGCGGGAGAGCCAGACGAGCCGGGCCCGCGAGATCGCCCGACGCCAGACGGCGAAGCTCGCCCGCCGGTGGGAGGAGCTGAACGAAGACGAGCAGACCGCCTTCTGGGAGTGGCTAGAGGGGCAGAAAGAGGCGCCAGTGGACAGATGACGAGGTTACCCCGGATCACCGCCGCCGAGCTGCTCCGTGCCCTCCGCCGCGACGGCTGGATCGTCGATCACCAGACCGGCAGCCACATAGTCTTGCTCCATCCAGTAAAGCAGGGCCGCGTTACTGTGCCGTTCCACAGAGGTACAATGAGAACGGGAACAATCGTGAGCATACTCGACCAGGCCGGCCTATCTGCCGACGACCTAAGGAGGCTTCTATGACCAAACGTCACTACCGAATAGTCCTGACCCCAGCCCCCGCTGACGAGGGCGGAGGGTACACCGTCACTGTCCCCGCCCTCCCCGGCTGTGTCACGGAAGGGGACACGCTGGAGGAAGCGATAGCGATGGCCAGGGATGCCATAGAAGGCTACATCGAGAGCCTGCAAAAGCACGGGGAGCCTATACCAGAGGATGTACCCTCGAGCGAGCCCGCCACCCTCACTATCGACCTGGCCGCGTAGGAACAAAGGACTACCCCTAGAACACTTGTTCTATCATCAACGACCTGCTATCATCCGGCATCATCCACCTGCTGGAGGTGATGTCTATGTCCCGAACCAGGCAGGAGCCCCCGGTCCGTTTCACTGACCAGATCGTAGGTGCCGCTCTGGAGGGAGCTGCCGAACTCGACCGCGAACACATTGAGGCCATGCACCTCCCTCCCCGCCGCACCGATCCCGTCCAGGCGATACCCTTTCCCGACGAGCGTATCCCCGACGTGGAGCTCGCTCAGATGATCGAGCTGATGGAAACGGAGGAGATCAGTCTCCAAGAGGTGGCCTACCGGTTTCAACGGCCATACCACCTCGTGGAGCGGTCGATGGCGGACTACCAGCCCCAGTGGCGGCGGTTCCTGATACAACGCATGGCTGGTTAAGTTAATGTTAACTTATGAGTAGGAGCCTGAAAGCGATAAACATTAACTAGGAGATTCGATACCGTGCTGGAGGATAATCAGCCCAAATCCCGCCGTCCCCGTGGCCAGGGAACCCAATTGCCCGATGGCCGCTGGCAGGTCCGCCTGCGGCTGCCGGACGGCCGGGTGAAGGCGTTCTATGGGAAGACGTTGCGGGAAGCCCAGAAGAAACGCAACGATGCCCGCCGTCTCATCGAGCAGGGGCGACCGCTGCCCGACGACCGGCTGACTGTGGCCGACTACCTCCAGCGATGGCTCCGCGATGTGGTGCGGCCTGGGGTGCGCCCGAGCGTATACGTCCGCTACGAGCAGAACGTCCGATGCCACCTGATCCCCTCGATCGGCGATATCCGGCTCTCGCGCCTTACTCCCCAGGATGTCCAGGCGATGGTGGCGGCCAAACAGCGCTCCAACCTCGCGCCTCGCACCGTCCACCAGATGCTCGCGGTGTTGCATAACGCCCTCCAGGTGGCGTGGGAGTGGGGGCTAGTGCAGCGCAACGTATGCGACGTGGTGAAAGGACCGAAGATCGAGAAACGAGAGATGCCGGTGCTTGATCCGGCGCAATCGCTCCGGTTGCTGGAACTGGTGCGGGACACGAAACTAGAGGGCCCGGTGACTCTGGCTCTGACGACCGGGCTACGTCTGGGCGAGGTGCTGGGGCTGCGATGGGAGGATGTTGATCTGGCCGGCCGGACGATCCGCGTGGCTCAGCAGCTCCGGCGGATACCTGGCGAGGGGCTAAAATTTAGCGAACCGAAGAGCCGCAGCAGCCGCCGTATGGTGGCGCTCACCGGCATCGGCGTACTGGCCCTGGAGCGGCAACGGGAGCGGGCGTCGCGGTCGGAGCTGGTGTTCCCTAACTCCGCCGGCAAGCCGTGGGAGCCGCGCGCGCTGGAGGCCGCCTTCAGCCGTCTCATTCGCCGCTCGGGCCTGCCGCCGGTCACGTTCCACGGGCTGCGACACAGCACGGCCACGCTGCTCCTGCATCTCCACATCCCGCCGAAAATCGTTCAGGAAATCCTCGGTCACACCTCGATCTCAATCACGAGCGACCTGTACCAGGGCCGTGCCGAACCACTGCACAGGGAGGCCATGGACGCTCTGAATAACCTGCTCAGCCAGCCGCCGGAGCGGCGTCTGAGGCTCATCGCGGCCCCACATGCATCAGTTAATGCATCAGACCCACCCGACCGCAACTAGCCCCTGATAATCCCGCATAAAAGACTAGCCCCGCTGTAGGAGCGGGGCTAAATCATTAAGGAGCCGACGGTCAGATTCGAACTGACGACCGGCGGTTTACAAAACCACGGCTTGGGGTCCGCTAGGACCATCAGGGGCCGTCAGCAGGCATGAAAAGGGCTCGAAATGGTGCTGGTGGGCCGCATGGTGATGCACCTACCCGCACGGGTGATGCATCGTTTAGTGCATCACGAATGATGGTCGGGCGGGCCGGATTCCGCCATTCGCTCCACGCCCCTGCGGCATGCCAGATCCCGCAGGTTTCGTACCGGCCCGTGGGAGTCCACACCCTTAGCGCTGGCCCGCTGGCGCCCGGACCGTGCGAGTGGCCTGCCCTGGCCCTCCGGTGCCGGCAGGTAGGGACCCGGCGGTTAGCAACGTCCCCATCCATCCTCGCGGAGAGGATCCGCTCGCACGGTGACAATTATACTACCAGCGCCGCAGTATCGAATACGGACAGGTCGCACAGCACGCCAGCAATGACGGTATCCGCCCTGTACTGAATTCCGGCAGCCTGACTCCATCCGCCATACGAGACTGCCAGCGACGCGGGGGGCTCGTTGGTATAGTCCGCGCTCCATAGCGGCAGGTCCATCGGCTCCCACCCGGGCAGTTGCCAGATCACCCACGCGCCGGTGTATATCCCCACTGGCACGGGAGATACTGCCGCTGCCCGCCTGATCCAGTCCTGTATCACCGCCGCCGATGGCAACCCGGGCGGCTCCACATCGATCCACAAGGTCCGCACGGGACCAGCGAGTCCCAGTGCCCGAACAATGAACGTCGCCGGGTCCGCGTCATACTCGGGGAACAGGTACCCCGAGACCGAGACCCCAGCCGCCCTGAGCACAGCGAGCTGCTGCCTGGTGACCGCGGCCAGCTCATCACTCTCCAGCGAGATGCGGACTATGACATGCTCGACCGCCGTTGCCAGCCCTTCCGCCTGCTCTGCGGTGAGTGTGCCGGTGTAGTTGCTGATGTCGGCAACGGTCACCAGGCCGGACATCAGCTCCTGGGAAAAGGGACGGCCTGCCAATCGGTATCACTCGGGTTGAGGGCCTTCAACAGCGCCTCCGCGTGCGGCATCTCGCCTGTCCACCGCCCCTGTATGATCAACTTCAGCACGTCCACGGTATACGCCTGCTGCTTCTCCAGCAGCTCGATCCGCTGTTGAAGCCCATCCAACTCCGGTATGTTCACATTCATGAGTGCCTCCTTCATCGCGGCCAGTTTCTCTGGCACGTCGAGTAAACCGAATCCGTTCTCCATGCCGTTGGTGGCCGCAAACCAACAGGACACCTCGGTCTCCTGGCACAACATCCGGACAAACCCCGCTATCTCGCCAGCCGGGCGGTTCCATTCACTCACCCAAACGGCCAGCCCCGTTACCCGCCGATACTCCTGGATCAGGGCACGCGCCTGGTCTGCCGTCTTCGCATAGGGGTGGACCGCGACGGCATGGCAGCCCCACAGCTCTCCAGCGATTGGCCCAATCCACTCGGGGTGACCAGACGCCAGGCCCGCCGTGACGATTGGGGCAGCCTGTGGTTTGAGCGCCGACACGCACTCCCGCCAGAAAGCAACGTATCCCTCCTGAGCCATTGTCCAACTGGACGGACTGACGGCATCGGGCTCGTTCCCGATCTGCCAGGCATCAGGAAAGTACGTGCGCGCATAGTACCCGATGCTCGCGGCCAGGACAGACTCCCTGGCGATCACGAGCAGCGTCCGCAGCCCCGCGCGTTGGCAGGCATCGTGGTAGTCAGTAATACCGGGGCGTGCAACCATCCGTACCCACTCGAAGCCAATATTGTGTAGTAGCGTCGGGTCAGGTCTGCCGGCGGGGTTCAGCGGGTCAACGTTCAGACCGTGCATCCTCATGCTCCAGCTCCGCCCGCAGGCGGAAGAACTGGTCCAGTTTCGTGTCGTACTCCATACGTTTGACCGCCATACGTAGCGCCTTCAGCACCTTGCGCCGGTCCAGTGATGCGGTCCAGTCCACCCACACGTTGGCCGGGCTCTCGGGGCTGCCGAGCAGGCAGTCCCAGACTTTGATCTGGATGGACTGCTGCACACAGAAGTCGGGATGCCCAGGCACCTCGTTATGGGCCTGGAAGGCTTGTTCCATGCGGGCAAGCTCGGTTTTTAGCTGGTCGAAGCGCTTGCGTTTGTCCATGGAAAGACCTCCAGTCGGCGTTGCATGGCTTCTATCAGGCACCTCTCCGAGCAGAAGTGCCATGGAAAGTTGCGTTCACCGGGCCGAGTAACGTGGAGCGTAGGACTCATCACCTCAAACCACTGTCGTTCGCTCCGGCCATCCTGCCCGCAGCACGGTACTCGCTCCTCGAAACCGCATACATCGCAGGTGAAGACGTTGGTACGCAT
>Ga0078972_1010170_pt1 | contig 17832 bp, 18 predicted proteins | sample YelNatPaOPGAMG01_FD_67568 | JGI IMG/M metagenome (GOLD analysis project Ga0078972, IMG submission 67568) | Hot spring thermophilic microbial communities from Obsidian Pool, Yellowstone National Park, USA - OP-RAMG-01 (SPADES assembly) (version 2) | ecosystem: Environmental > Aquatic > Thermal... | reverse complement strand
GACCCCTTACGAGAAATTAAAATCTTTAGGTTATCCTCTTTCACAAGAATTTTGTCTCTTTTCAACCTTAATTTTAGACCGTCTGGTAAATCTTTCAGAAATTACCAACCATCCAAAAAGTGTTCAGGATCATCTTAACTATGGCCTAATCTTAAATTAACTAAGGATTTCTCTAAAAGACTCTTTAAGATATCGAAAGATTAAAAACGCTTTAATTTTTTTGAAAATTTAAAAAACATTTTTTGTAAGGAAGTGAAAATTAAAGTAAAATAAAGTAATGAAAATTTTAATTTGTATCACACACGGAAACGTAGGAGGGGCGACGAATTCTGTTTTTTGGTTGGCAAAGGGATTAAAAGAAAATGGTATTGAGGTTAAGGTTGGATTTGGCGAGGGAAAATATTTAAAAGAAAAATTGGAAAAAGAAAAAATTGAATTTGTAAATTTTAAATGGTTAAAAAGAACTCACAATCCCCTATCGAACTTATTTTTTATTTTTGAAATCAAAAAATTTTTAGACAAAGAAAAATTTGATGTTTGCCACTTCAATTCTACTAACGCTCTCTTTGGCGCAATTTCTGCAAAAATTTCAAAATCAAAACCAAAAACGATTTTTACAATTCACGGGCTCTCGATTTTGGATCCAAATTACAAAAAGAATTTCTGGCTAAAACCTATTTATTGGCTAATCTTCAAATTTTTGCTTTCTTTTGTTGATATGCCTGTTTTTGTTTCCAGCAAAAATTTAGAAGATGCAAAAAAATTGAAACTGGTAAAAAATGGAGTGGTAATTTACAATGGCATTCCAGAACCAGAATTTTTAGAAAGAGAAATTGCAAGGAAATTTTTTGAAGAAAAAATAGAAGTTGATTTGAAGAATAAATTTTTAATTGGTTCAATTGGAAGGTTGAATTATCAAAAAAATTATGAATTTTTGATTAATGTTTTCCCTGAAATTTTAAAAATAAAACCTGAAGCAATAGCAATTATTATCGGTGAAGGACAAGACAGAAAAAAATTGAGAAAATTTATTGAAAAATTAAATTTAAAAGACAAAAATTTTTTAATCGGAGAAATAAAAGATGCTTCAAAGTATTTAAAAGCCTTTGATTTATTCGTTTTACCCTCTCGCTACGAAGGTTTATCAATAACTTTGATTGAAGCTCTTTTTGCCCAAATTCCAATTTTAGCATCTGATGTTGGGGGAAACAGAGAGATTGTTGGAGAAGATTTTGTTTTTGAATTAAATAATAAAAATGATTTTCTTTCAAAATTTAAAATGCTTTTACAATCTTCCCAAGAAATTTCAAGAAAAAATGAGTTTTCTTTGTCTACTATGATTTCAAGTTACTTACAACTTTTTGAAAAACTTCAAAAACCTTCTCAACGCTAATTCCTTTGACCAACTTCTTGTCATAATCTCTTCTATAAAAAGCTTCTTTCAAATATGGATTTATAATCTTTTCCATCCTATTGTAATCATAAATTTCCCAAGGGCTAGTACACAAAAACAAAGCAATTACTCTTTTTTTCAAAAATAATCCCAAATGCATCGCTAAAGTATCACCACAAATTAGAATATTCGCTTTATCTATGCCTTTGATGTAATTCATTAAAATTTTTTTCTGCTTCAAATAAAAAACTCTGTATCCACTTTTTTTATTCTTTTTCTCAATTCATCGTAATAAGGCCAAACTTTCATTGGCCATGTTTTCCCAGCTCGTCTTTCTATTGCAACAGCAATTTCTTTTCTCTTTTTTTGGTGAAACTTTATAATTTAGCCAGTATTCTTCTCCTTTAAATTTTTTCCCAATCATTCCAAATAAAATTTCTTGATAGCTTTTTCTATTTTTTGATTTCAACAAATCTGCCTTTTCTTTTCCGTATTTTGAAATTAAACTCATATCATACCACTTTTTACTTTCTTTTTTATAAGAGGTTTTGTTTTCTTTAAAATCAAAATAAACCCCAATCAATTTTTTTGTTTTTAATTCACTTAATTTTTTTGTCAAATTTTCATCCTCTTCCAAATTTAAAATTAAATCAAAGTCTAAATTTCTCAAGGTGTCAATCTTTTCTGGTATTAAAATTTTTAAACTTTTAATCTTAGGTAAAATCTCTAAAGCTTCTTTTGAGGTTATCCAAAAAATATTTCCTTTCAAAACTCTCAAAATAGGCGTTGTCCTTACGACATCGCCCAAAGCTCTAATTTTACAAATTAGAATATTTTTCATAATAAAAAATGGCTTTTTTCATGATATTTTGCCACTGATAATTTTTGCCAATTTCTTTTGATTTCTCTGCCATTTTTAAAATTAAATTTCTATCTTGATAAAAAATTTTAATTTTCTCCGCTAAAGATAAAAAGTCATCGACATTAATTAAAAGCCCATTTCCCCCATCTTTTATATACTCCTTAAATGATCCAACATTGGTAGCAACTACCGGAATCCCATAGGCCAAAGCAGTGCTAATTATTCCTGATTGAGTTGCTTTTTTGTAAGGAGCCACTAAAATATCACACTCTTTAATTAACTTGCAAAGCTCTTCGTTCGAAAGCCAATAATTTTTAAAAACAATACCCAATTCATAAATTTTATTTTCTAAATCTTTCTCAATTTTTCCTCTTCCAGCAATTGTTAATTGAATTTTCAAATTTTCTTTTTTTAAAATCTCATAAGCTTTCACTAAAACATCTATTCCTTTGTAATTTTCTAATCTTCCAAAAAACAAAATTTCTAAATTTTCTTTATCTAAATTGAATTTTTTCTCAAGTTGAGGACAAAGATCGCTGTAGATTCCCAAGGGCAAAATTTCTATGCTTTTGTTTAGAACATACCTTTTTATACTTTCTTTCATAAAATTACTATATGCTAAGATTAGATCAGCTTTTTTTACAAAAAATTTCTCAAAAAAATTCAGCAAAAATGCAGGTTCTTCTTTTGGCTCAAAAGGGTTATCATGCACTCCATAAAAAATTTTGTATTTAAAAATAGGCCGAAATAAATACACAAAAAAGCACCAAATATGAAAGTCGGTTACGTGAATTATGTCTGGCTTGATTTTTCTTAAAATCTTAACTAATTTTATCCATTTTAAAAATAAAAAAGTGTTAATTAAAAAACTTAAATAATTCGAAGCGAAGGTTTTTATTTTAAAAACTTTTCTGTATTCTGAATCTGTGAATTTTTCTTTTAGTTCGTTTCCTTCCGAAATCAAAACATAATGAAAAAATTTATTCTCAACTAAGGCGTTTGACATTTCCAAAGAATCAATCGCTCCAGCTCCAAATTTTTGTAAAGACAAAAGCAAAACTTTAGACATTGTAAAACAATAAAAATTTATCTTCTTTTATTTCTAAATTTAAAACTTCTTCAATTGTTTTAATAACTTTTTCTGGTGGCAATTTCTTCAAAGACTCAGGCCCCTTTTCGCTTTCATTAATAACCCATTTATTTATCTTTTCATAGCCGTACAAACTATCAACACCCAAATATGAATTCATTATAGGACATATCGTAGGAACTTTAAAAGCAATGCCAATATGAATAAAAGAAGTATCGTTTGCCACTACCATTTTTGCGTTCTTAATTAATATGCATAAAGTTTCCAAATCCGTTTTTGACACTAAGTTTATAAAATTTTCTCCAAAAAATTTCTCAAATTCTTTCACTTTTTCTTTTGATTCTTTTCCTCCAACAACCACTATTTCTAATCCTTTTTTCTCTTTTAAATATTTACTCACTTTAGCAAAATTTTCCACTGGCCAATTTTTATGTTCACTGCTGCTACCCAAGCCAATTATTGCAGACTTTTGAGGGATCAATTTGTAATTTTTTGATAATTCCTCTAAAAATTTTTTTTCGCTTTCTTCATTAATTTCAATCTCTGTTTTATATTCAACATCTTCTACAATACCTATTTCATTTAACCTTACATTTAGTTTCAACTCTTTTATTATTTGAGAAATGAAAAAAGATTGTTTATAAACGTCTGACGGAAAAATATTCTGAGGCAAGTTTTTATCAAAATAACTCCAAACTCTAATTTTTTTTATTTTATTTAAAGAAAATATGAAAAAACGAGCGTAAATTTTATTTAAAAATTTTTCAAAATTACTAGGCTGAGTTTCGTCATAAACATATAAAATTTCAGGTTCAACGCTTAATCCCAAGATCCACAAAAAATTTTCCCAAAAAGGAAGTAAAATGATTACTTTAGAAAACCCAAAATTTTTTAAATTTTCAGATAATTTTGCAAAATAAAAAGGATTGATTTTTGCTTTAGTGTAATCAAAATACAAAATTTCTTTAGCATAAGGAAATTTTAATTTATAAGGTATCAAATAATAGACTTCAAAATCATTTAAATATTTTTTAATAAATTCGCAAATGATACTTCTTTTTACTACATCTCCGATACCTCCACCAAAAATTATTAAAATTCTATTATCAATTTTTTGATTTTTACTTCTTTTTAATTTTGAAAGAAAATATCCAATTGAAGGAATAAAAGTTTTTATCGTTAATTTAATTTTCTCTCTCATTTTGGCAAACAAAAAATATCGTTTGGATCTTTTTCGCTTTTTTTAATTTCGTAATTTTTAATTTCTTTTTCAAAAATTTCTCTAATTTCTTTCTCAAAGAATTGACTATGCAAAGAAACACCCAAAATTGGTTTAAACTTTTTGATTGTTTCTATCCCACCTTTTAAAACTTCAACCTCATATCCTTCTACATCAATTTTTATGAAATCAATTCTTCTTAATTTTTTTTCGCTAACAAAATTATCTAATGTTGAAATTTCTATTTTTTCTTTTAAATCAAAACTCTGATGAGGTCGCTCAATAGGAGAATCTTGAATAGTGCTGTCGCCTGGAGCCCATTGTCTTATTAATATTTCCTTTTCCTCTATCTCTGAACTAAAACCAATTTTATAACACTCAACATTATCATAATCTCTTGTATTCTTTTTCAATAAATCAAAAACAAAAGAAACAGGTTCGAACGCAAAAACTTTGCCATTTTTAGCTAAAGTCGCACAAAAACAAGTAAAGACACCTATATTAGCTCCAATATCAAAAATTACATAATCATCTTTTAAAAAGTTTTTTAGATTATACTCATCATTAACAATTATTTGACTAATTGATCCCAAAACATCTTCTAAATTAAGGTAATAAAAATTTTTACCAAACAAATTTAAAGATCCCTCTTCGTTTAAAATTTTATTTTTTAAAAGATAATTTTCGATCTCTTGATTGATTAATTTTTGCCTTTTCATACTTATTTCTGGCGGTCTTTTTGTTACAGGTTTTAGCATCCAAAAAAGTTCTTTTGAATTAATTTTTCCTCTTAAAAACAACATTAACAATCCCAAGGCTTTTCTTTTTCTATCTCCTAATATAAAAAATGGTCTAAAAGTTTTTCTTTGTATATTTTTTAAAAATTCTATTATTTCAGTTGCCATATATTAATTTTACTATTCTTTCTCTTTGAATTTTTGAAAATTCTTCCATCGTCCACTCCTTTGCTTTTTCGATATTATTTTTTGAAATTTTTTCATAAATTTTAGGGTTTTTCATTAAAAACTCAATTTTTTCTACAAATTGATTTATGATATCTTCATCGGTTGAACAATCAACTAAATAACCATTAGTTCCATCTGTAATAACCTCGTCTGCTCCTGGAAATTTTGTTGAAATTATAGGCAATCCTCGAGAAAATGCTTCGAAAAACACTAAAGGCGTTCCTTCGCCAGCTATTGATGGTAAAAATAAAACATTACTTTCATCTAAAATTTCAAAGATTCTTTCTTTATCTTTTACCCAACCATAAAAATCGACAATTTTTTCTAAATTTAATTGATTGATTTTTTCAAATAATTTTTCTTTTAACGGTCCATCTCCCACAATTTTTAATCTGATATTAAACTCTTTCTCTTGAATTTTTTTTAAAATTACTGGCAACAATAGGGGATTTTTATCTTGTTCTATTCTTCCTACAAAAACTAATATAAAAGGCGAAGTAAATTTTTTAAAATTATTTATGATGTTTTCTTTTTTAATACTACTACTTCTTATCACTATGGAATTTTTATTTCCGTATCTTTTTAAAAGATATTCTGAAATAAACCACGATTCAGAGCTCAAATTAACAGAAAGCCATTGCGCAAATTCCAAGAATTTTTTTAAAAATAGACTTTTATTTTTTTTATAATTTCTTTCTGGATAATCTCCGATGATATAAACAACAAATTTTGCTTTTTTGCAAATTAACTTCAACAACAAAAGCTCAAAAGCCACATACTCAAAAAACGAAGCAAAAACTAAATCAACATCTTTTAAAATTCTTCTGTTTTTCCAAATTTCTTTTAAAGTCAAAAAAATATTTATCAATCTGTCTAAAATATATCGCTTTTCCTCTCTAAATTTTGGTCCCACAACAAAAATTCCATGTCCGGCTCCTTTATCATATGAATATCCATCAAATTTCTCATTCACCTTAAAGCCAATTAATACCAATTTTTCAATTTCTTCAAATTTAAAACCCAAAATTCCAGCCTTTTCATACCATAAAAGCCCATTAGAGATTAAAAAATCTTTTTCCAAGTAAAATTTATTTTTTGTAATTAGACAAATTTTCATTTCTCTTTAAGTTTTTGAACACATAATTGGCCTCGTGGGTTATATTGTCTTTAAATAAATCTCCTTCATTTACACTAACCAAATTACCATCATTGTCTAATCTAAACACTTTATATCCATTATTCAATAAAATGCTTGCTGCTTCTCTATGTAAATCATCAGGACCAAATTCCATTATTATTGTTGGACCATATTTTTGAAGTAGACTTGAGGCACCCTTTAAAACAAGAGACTCTCCTCCTTCAACATCTATTTTCATTATTGTCGGTGGTTTATGGTTCAAGATATATTCATCTAAAGTAGTTGTTTTAACTTTTATAACTTTATATTTTTTAAAATGCTGGTGCTTTATTAAAGAACTACCACCTGAATGTCTAATTATTTCTCTATCAAAAAATTCTGTTTCTCCTGTTTTATCAGATAAGGCCATTTCATTCAAAAATGTGTTTTTATAAATATCTAACCTAGAGTTTTCTCTTAACAATTTAAAAATCTTAGGGTTAGGTTCGAAGGCATGAATTTCTCCTTTAGTAATAAATTCTTGAGCTAAAAGAGTATAAAAACCATAGTTAGCACCAATATCGTAAAAAATATCATCATCTTTGAAATTTTTAATTAAAAACTTAATTATTTTGATTTCGCTATCATATAAAGTATTAAAAAAATATAACGCCGAAGTATCAGCGTCTGCTAAATATACGTAAATATCTCTTCCCCAAAAAGTTTTAACTTTTTTCTTTAAGTCTATGCCTAGGATATTTTTCATTAAAATAGCTAAAAATTTTAGAAAAGATTTTTCTCTTACCAAAAAGGCTTTGATAATTTTTGAATCAAGATATTTTAAATATGTGTTAATTCTTGGTTCTATTTTGCTTAACAAACTTAAGAATTTTTCTCTTTTATCCATTTTCAAAAATCTCCAAATATTTTTCTGCGACTTTTCTAATGTCTAATTTTAACGCATCTTGTTTTAATTTTTCGCCAAGTTCTTTTCTAAACTTTTCATCTTCAACTAATTTTTTTGTGTAATTTATAAATTCTTGTTCATTGATCGCTATCAAAATATTCTTTCCAAATTCTTCAACATAAATTTCTTTAAAAATCACCACAGGCAAATATGATACCATTGCTTCCAAAACTACAATTCCAAAACCCTCTTTCAATGACGGATAAAGAAAAATATCGCTTGCTTTCAAATAATAAGGAATTTCATTTGAGGGAAAAAATCCTAAGAGCTTCACTCTATCTTCTAACTTTTCTTTTTTTATTTCTTTTTTCAAGTTTTCGTATTCGTCGCCATCACCAACAATCAAAATATAAAAATCCTCTCTTTTTATTTCCTTTGCCACTTTTACCAAAAATTTTTGATTTTTAAATGGAGTTAACCTTCCTACACAAATTCCCAAAATCCCATCTGGTAAATTCAATTTTTTTCTTAATCCTTCTTTAGATTCTTTAATTTCAAATCTTTTTGTATCAATTCCGTTTGGAATTGATAAAATTTTTTCTTTTATTTCTGGAAAAACATTTTTCAGAGAATCAGCAGTTGCTGAAGAAACAGCGATTATTTTTTTATACTTTTTTAAAAACCAAAGATAAATTTTTCTTGTTAAAAATTTCTCTTTTTGTTTTTGGGAATGATGGATGTAAAAAATTTTAGGCTTTGTTTTTGAAAATAAAACCGATAAAGGAACTAAAAAAACAGCTGGAAAACCATTTGAAAGCAAAACATCGGGCTCTTCTTTTTGAATTAATTTCTTTAATCTAAAAACTTGAGATAGTAACTTGAAAAATAAAAATAAATACTCCTTTCTTGTTGGAGTTTGCTTAAATTCAATGTTAGTTAAATTAAAATATTTAACATTCTCTTCCCTTAAAAACTTTTCAAATTCTGAAGATCTATTTAAACAAACAATTACATATTCTATTCCTTTTTCCTTAAAAACTTTTGTCTGATCCAAAAGCAACCTTTCTCCCCCTCCAAATTTTACCGGTGAAAGAATGGAAAGAATTTTCATGGTTTTTTAAATTTCATTTTTATTTGTATTAGACTAAATTTTAATAGATAAAAAAAATCAAACATACATAACAAAAAACTCAACAACAGAACTTTAGAATTTATTAAGCCAGGTTTAAAATAATAAAACCCGATTAATAAAAATAAAACTAGGATTTTTGGTAAGGAAATTAAAATTATCTTTCGTTTAGGTTGAGTTATAAATTTCTCATCAAGCCCATAAATAAAATGCCATATGAAGTTAAATATAATAATTGGCAATAAAAAATTAAAAGATGGTTCAAAAACCAGAGGAGGTAAAGCCAAGTGTGATGATGCTAAAAATGGGTAAAGCAATTTTCTAGTTTGCTGTTTTAGGTTATTAACTGTTAAAAAAATACTTAAAATTAAAAAATTTGAAATAAAAAACAAATAAGGAACGTTAAAAGTCAAATAAATTAACAATATAAAGATAAAAAGAAAGAAAACCACTCTTATAAATATAGCTATATTTTTCTTTTTACAAAAAAAACTATTAGGATCTATTCTTATAGACGGATTTTCTTCTTTTTTCACAGCAACACAATCGTTTAATATGTATCCTATCTCATATAATGCGGCGTATCCCAAAAAAGCAAATAAAAAAATCAAAATATTTTTAATTGAGAGCGATGAAACTAATACGCTAAAGATAAAAGGAAAAAATAAATGGTAATATATATTACCAATTAAGTTGGTGGGAAATCTGACTATAAAATAGTAAAAAGTTGGGATGAATAAATAACTATAGTTTTTAAAAACTGGAATTTTATAAATAACAGGAATATTATGTAAAGCCCAGAATTTAGCTTCTCTACTATATTGCACAACGCCAAAAGAATTGCCAATAACTTTTGCTAAATCTATATCTGATAAATTGTCTGTATAAAAATATGAATTACGAAAGTCTATCTTTTCTATTAGAGGAAAAGTTAGTTTTTCTAAAAATTCAAGTTTTCTATTATCTAATTTTGTTTTTAAATTCCCCGTGCAAATATTGTCGTTATTAAACTCTACAGCAGAACCTAGATAAAAATCAAAACCTAAATTTTTAGATATTGATTCAACCACAACATCAAATCCTGATGACGCTAAAATTAATATAAAATCTTGCTTTTCTTTAAATTTATTAACTCTTTCATACAAATTTTTATTTAAGTAATTTTTAATGATGTAGATAGCAAACTCTTCAGCATACCGTTTAAGAAGTTCTTTACTAAGTCCTTTTAGGAATTTTAAATAAAATTCTCTATCGGTTTTAAATGGAAAGAAAAAAACTAAAAAGGGGGTTAGTAATTTTTGAAAATATATCAAAAATAATTTTAAAACTTGCTTTTCCCGTTTTAAAACATATTTAACAAATTCGTAAGAAGTGTTTGTTTCAACAAGACAATGATCTAAATCTAAAATTACTACTTTTTTCATTTTTATGTTTGAATATAACTTAATCTACAAACACAATACCTATTCCGTAATTTATACCTATCTCATTTTTACCATTTATAATTTCTTTCGTGTTTATCGTTTTTTTAATTTCTTTCCAAAAATCATAAACATAGCATTTTGTAAATTCTGGTTGTTTTGCTACATCATGAAAAACAATGATTCCTCCTTTTCTAACTAATGGTGAATACATTTCGAAATCCTTTTTTACTCCTTCATAATTGTGATCGCCGTCAATAAAAAGAAAATCTAATTGATCGCCATTTAAAATTTTTTTGACTTCTTCTAAGGTTTCTTTAGAATGAGAACCTTTTCTTAATAAATAAAATTTTTGATTTTTCTTTGCGAAAGCTTTATAAATTGGAATCTTCCATTCTGGATAACTTCCGCCAAATTTTCCTCCTGGCAAATCAATACTAATTATTGTTGCATTATCTTTTGCCAATTTGCAAAAACAAAACAAACTTCCTCCGTTTGCGGTTCCAATTTCTAAAATATATTTTGGATTTTGTTTTTGAAAAATTTTTAAAAGTTCTAAAAACTCCTCTTTAATCTGCATTGGCCTTATAAGCCCAGAGTAAAAATTCCAAGAAAAACTAAAAATTTCCTCAGAATTTTTTGAATCGAAATTTTTTAATTGGAGAGTAGCTTTTTGGGGATTAATTCTAACCCATATTTTAAAGCAGTTAAACTTGATATTATTTAAAATAAACATTGAGACTTTATCCAAAAACGCGAAAAATCCTTTCTCTCGGATAATTTTTATTGATCTTCTCAATAAATCCATTTTAAAATTATATTAAAGTTGAAATAATATTTTTCTTAAACCTTTTTCTAAATCAAATTTTGGCCCTCACTTCAATTCTCTTTTTGCCAAAGAAATATCTAAACAACTTCTTTTTAGGTCGCCAAGTTTTGAATTTTTAATTATTTAATTTTAACTAAATTTCCTTTAAAATTGAACCCTCAAAAATATCCAAATAATAAACTTTTTTCTCGTCGATTAAAAATGGGGCTAATTTCTTTTTGAAATTTTTGAGGTTTGGTTTCACTTTTTTTAAATAAAAATTTTTTAATTTGGTGAAAAGTTCTTTTTCATTTTTGACTTTTAATTCCGGAAACAAAAGCTTTGAAGGTCTTATTTTATGGCTTAAAAACCAAACAATATCATAAAGGTCTCTTGGCTGAAAATCTTTTCTTGTGAGCATTGCTCTTATTTTTTGAGAAAAAAGAAACTCAGGGGTGTTGGTAATTACTAATTGGATCATTCCGAATCTACTCAATACTGCAGTTTCGGTTTCTGGCTTTATTTTTGGAGTGGTGTAATTTATTCTAATTATTAGTTTTTCTTCTCTGTGAGAACTAATTTTTAGTTGAAAGAGTAAATTTTTAAACCTCATTTCCCCAATTCCTGAATCGTTCGTTTTTTTTATTTTATATTCGATTTCAAAACCTTCTTTTTTCATTTTTTCAACTACAATAGAGAAAAGTTTTTTTATTGTTTGAAATTTTAAACCCAAATTATCGAAATCCAAATCTTCAGAAAATCTATCCAAATCCCTAAACAATCTTAAACTAGTTCCGCCAATGAAAGAAAGTTTTTTTGATTCTTTTTGTTGGTAAAGGTAATAAATAATTTTTGTTTGAAGATATTCCCTTATTAATGCTCGAGGTTTGTTTTCTGGAATTTTTAATCTTTTTCCTTCTTCTTTTAATGTTTCTAATAAAAACTCATTTACTGGCATATTTTTTAAACAGAGTTTCCATCAATCGAAAAAAAGTTTTGTTCTTTTTTGAAACTAAGTTTGTCCAATTTTTAAGTTTTCTCCAATTGAATTTTTTTGGCAAACTCAGCCTCATTTCTTCGATAAATCCTTCTGGAGATTCTACTTTTTTTGCTTTCAGATAAAAATAATCAAAAATTGCCTTTTCTGGTAAAGCAATGTTAAAAGAATAATTTTTTTCAACTAAGATTGTTTGAAAACCAAAAAACAATTCTGGTTTTATATGATGATAATAAAAAACGCCGTATTTTTGAGTTTTAAAAATTTTTGTTTTATTTAAAGTTACAGAGGTTATTCCAAAGGGAATGTCTGGTATTATGCCATAATAATTCAGAGCGCTTTCTAAACTAATGTAAGAAGGGGAGTAAATGAAATTGGAAAGCAAAAAAGAATCTTTTAATTCAAAATCAGAAATTTTGTAAATTCCTCGAGAAATGTTTTCTATGTAACCCTTTTTTACCCAAAAATTTAACTGATTTAAAGTTGTTTCTCTTTTTGCTTTAGGAAACCACTTAAAAACATCCTCAAGCTTAAAAACAGGGTAATTTTTTGCCTTTTCTTTTAATTCGTTAAATATCATTTATTTCTTTTAATCACATTTTTTTATTATTATCGGAAATGAATCTTTTGTCAAGTATCAAGCGTCCATTCTATCGTCTTTTTCACTCCCTCTTCTAAATTATATTTCGGTTTCCACTTCAATTCCCTTTTTGCCAAAGAAATATCCAAACAACTTCTTTTTAAATCGCCAGGTTTTTCTGGGGCGTATTTTGGTTTGATTTTTGTTTTTAACAATTTTGAAATAATTTTGTAAAGTTCGTTAATTGAAGTTTCAATGCCAGTGCCAATGTTGAAAATTTCTTTTTTTCCTTTGTATTCCATTGCTTTCAAACAGGCAGAAACTACATCTTCAACAAAAACGAAATCTCTTGTTTGGTTTCCATCGCCAAAAATTGTTGGCCTTTCTCCTCTTAAAAGTTTATCAATAAAAATTGCCACCACTCCTGCTTCTCCTTTTGGATCTTGCCTTGGACCATAAACGTTTGAAAACCTCAAAGAGATAAATTTTAAACCAAAATTTTCCTTGTAAAATTTCAAGTAATTCTCAACCGTTAATTTCGCGATTCCATAAGGTGAAATTGGATTTGCGGGATAATCTTCTGGAGTAGGTATTTCCCTTGCCTCACCATAAATTGCGCCGCCAGTGGAAGCGAAAATGAATTTCGCGAATTTACACGAATTTAGTTTTGGCGAATTTACGCGAATTTGACTACGAATTTCACGAATGAAATTTTGGATGATATTTAAAGAACCCAAAATGTTAACTTTTGCGTCAAAAAGAGGATTTTCAACTGATTTTCTAACATTAATTTGAGCTGCAAAATGAAAACAAATTTCCGGTTTCTCTTTTTTAAAAATTTCTCCGATTTTTGGAGAACAAATATCGATTTTGTAAAATTTTATCCCCCCAGAACATGTTCTGGGGGGGTTGATGTTTTCTTTTTTCCCAGTAGATAAATTATCGATAACCACAACCCTATGTCCTCTTTCGATTAAGGCATCAACTAAATGTGAACCGATAAATCCTGCACCTCCAGTTACCAAAATTTTTCTTTTTTTATTCATAGTAAATATTTTAACAAATTTTTGGTTTTTTGAGGAAATTTTTTTGAAAAAGAAATTAATCTTTCTTTCTTGATTCTTGAAAGATCAAGGTTTTCCAAATTAATCTCAGATTTTCCAAGAGAAACAAAATAAAGAGTATCTAAAATCGCTTTTTCTGGAAAAGCAATGAAAATTTCTTTTTCTTTTTTAAAACCAAAGAATAGTTCTTTTTTTAATTTTCGATATTCAATTTCGACATCGAAAATTTTTATTGATTTTGTCTTCAAAGGAGTGGCAAAGGTCAACGTGTAAGGAATTTGGCTCAAGATTCCATATTTTGAAAGGGTTGATTCAAAAGAAAGATAAGAAGGGAAATAAATCTGATTTGCGATTTTTTCTAAGTTCGGAACTCTTTCTGACAACACATAAAAGTTTTTATAAATTCTTTTAATCTCTCCTTTCTTGACCAACCTCGAAAGCACAACTTTTAGAGAGTTTTCTTTTCCCTGCCAAATTTTTCTTAGGTCAGAAAGGGTAAAAATTTCCTTGTCAATTTTCTTTATCTTTTCTAAAAATTCTTTGCTCATTTTGACAATTCTTCAATTACACCTTTATAATCTAATGGTAAAAATTTCGAAAGGGTTTGTTTTATTTTCTTTCTCTCAATTTTGATTTTTGGTTTTTTAAATGGTTCTTTTAATTTTTGAGAAATAAACCATAAATCGAAAAGATCCCGGGGGTCCTTTCTTTCTTCAATGTCTTTTCTTTAAATTCTTTGAGTTTTTGAATTTCCAAAGCATAAAGCAAAACCTGAAAATTGACGCAGGGAGAAAATAAAAGGCGAGTTTCATAACCTTTCTTCATAATTTTTTTCCTCACTTCGATTTTTAATTTAAAAGGCAATGGCAAAAAATCTTCCTTTACCTGAAATTCTGCTAAAAGTGTATAAAATTTATTGTAAAGATCGGTAATTTTTAAATTGAGTTTTTGCGAAATTTTTTCGATTTCTTTTTTAAAGAGAGAAAAGGAAAGTTTTTTTCTCAAATAAAAATCTAAATCATCTGAAAATCGAGGAGAACCAAATGCTAATCTCAAAGCGGTTCCTCCTCCAAAAATTAAAAAATCCCCGATTTTTGATTGGGAAATTTCTCTCAAAACCATCATCTCCCAGTATTCCCTTGTCAATCTCTCAATATCGATTTTTAATTCCTTAGAAAGCGACTGAAGAAAATAAAAATCCATGTTCCTAAAAAGTTAACAAAATTGTTAACTTTAAAGAATTATAGTTTAGGTGAAATTTTTTGTCAAATAATTTTTTGTAAGGACTTTAATGTGTTAAAATAAACTTATGAAATTAAAAGAAAAAATTTACCAATTCTTGAGGTGGCTTCAAATTTACACAAAAACAGATGTGGTTTATGTCGCTCACGGATCTTTTTGGTGGATTTTGGGAAGGGTTTTTTCTTTTTTGGCCTCTTTTTTGATTTTGATGGCCTTTGCGCGTTTTGCAACGAAGGAGGTTTATGGCGCCTACCAGTATGTCATTTCAATGGCAGCAATGATTGGTTTAATTTGTCTTCCAGGATTAGACACTGCCCTAGCCAGAGCGATCGCAAAAGGAAAAGAAAAAACTTATTTTCTTTGTGAAAAAGAAAGATTAAGGTTTGGATTTTTTTCTTTTTTGATCTTTCTAATAATCAGTCTTTGGTATTTTTTGCATAAAAATTTTATTTTAGGATTTTCTTTCTTGATTGCCGGAATTTTTCATCCGTTTTTGGCAACTTTTTCTCTCTACGGTGTCTATTGGTATGCAAAAAAGAAATTCGATATCCAAAATAAATACTTTGTCATTCATAATCTTTTGGCAGCCATTACTTTAATTTTGTTCATTATTTTTAAACCTGCTATCCCCTCCGTAGTCTTTGGTTACTTTTTTGCATTTACTTTTGCCAATTTTTTGTTTTGGATTTTAACAAGAAAAAAAATAAACAAGGAAACCGAAGAGGACAAAGAGGCAATTTCTTACGGGAAACATTTAACAATAATGTCAATTCCTGGCGCGATTTCAGCCCAGATTGATAATGTAATCATGTGGCAATTTATAGGTCCTGCTCAAGTTGCAATTTATGCTTATGCGTTGAGATTGGTTGAAAGAATTTCAGAATTGATTCCGTTTTCTGCCCTGGCTTTTCCAAAAATGGCAGAGAAAAATTTGAAAGAAGATGGAGTGAAAAAAAGTATTTTTGATAAATTTTTGAAACTCTTTTGGTTTTCGATTCTCTTCACAATTTTTTACATTCTCTTTTGCCCAATTTTTTTCAAAATTTTCTTTCCTGCATATAAAGAATCGATAATCTATTCTCAAGTTTTAGCGCTAACCTTAATTTTTTCTCCCTTTTCTTTTCTCTCAACCGCATTTTTAGCCGAAGCCAAAAAGAGAGAGCTTTACATTCTAAATTTCGCTCCCCAAATTTTAAAAATCGCCTTATTTTTCGTTTTAATCCCTATTTTTGGCATCTGGGGCGGTATTTACTCAATCTTAATTTCCCAAATTTTCTTTTCCACCCTCACTTTCTATTTCTTTAAAAAACTCTAACCCAAAATTTTCTCTTTGATTTTTTCGATATTTGCATATTTGCGCAATTGTGCAAATGTGAAAGTGTCAAGGAATTGCTGTTTAATGGAAATAAATCAATAAGTTGACTATTTTCGGAAACATTCTCTGATATTCTAATGTTCTTAAGAACATTAGAATGAGTCAACCTTGATTTATTTGAGCTTTGATAAAACTTCTTTTGTGGCTGAGATTATTTTTTTGATGTCTTTTTCTTCAAAATAATTTTGGGGGGGGAAATTGATAATTCTTTTTGCTGCATCAATTGTGTTTGGGAAATCTGCCAAATTTATTTTGTAATCTTTTTGGACATTTTTGTTTAAAATTATTGGATCTCTCCAAATTCGAGTGCAAAAAATATTGTATTTTCTCATTTCAACAACAAACTGATCTCTTTTTTCTGTAAACTCTTTTGGAATTAAAGCTGAAAGATAACAAAAAACATTTCCCTCCCCCTCTTGAACTTCAAAACCAAGTGATTGTAATTCTTTTTGAAAAGTTTTTGCCAGCTCGATTCTTTTTTCCAAACTTCTTTCAAAATCTTCTAAAAATTGAGAAAAAAGATTCAAAGAAATATCGTTAATTCCTAAGGGCTTTTTAGATTTTTCCTTCCTCATCATTTTTGGCGCAATTTCTTTTCCGAATTTTTTGAATAAAAAGGCGAAGGGAGAAAATGAGTTTAAAAGAGAAATGAAATCTCTGAAATTGAAATTTGTTTTTGGCAATTCAATTGCCCAATTTTTTGGAAAAACCAAAAGTCCGCCACGAGCGATTGGGAATTGTTTGTAAAGAGAAAAGAAAGAAACTGTGCCCAAATTTCCAACTGGAATTTCTTTGTATTTTGCAAAGAAAGAGTGGGCGCAATCTTCGATAATTGTTAGATGTTGGAGGTTAGAAGTTCGGAGTTGAAAATAGAGTTTTTCGAAATCGATTGGGAGGCCAAAGGTGTGGCAAATGAAAATTGCTTTTGTTTTTGGAGTGATTTTTTTTAGAATGTCTTCGATTTTAATGTGAAAAGTTTTCAAATCAATGTCTAAAAAAATAGTCTCGATGTTGTATTCTTTTAAAATGGGATAAAAAATGTCGCAGATAAAAGCTGGAAACAAAATTTGAGAATTTTTGAGATCTAATTTTTCGACAATGATTTTGAATGCGGTTCTTCCCATATCCGTGAAGATAAAATTCTTTTCTGGGAAATAGGCAGATAATTTCTTTTTCAAAAACTCAAAATCTGGCGTTTCAAAAAAACTTTTTAAAACTTTCTTTAAATTTTTTGTTTCAATTTTTATTTGAGGGTGAACAAAATACATTATTTTTTCAACCAAAGCCTAATTTCTTTTAACAAAATAAAAATTAAAATTGAAATTGAAAAAATTAACAGAAAAATCGTTTGAGGAGCAGTAATTGTCTCTTTTAAACTTGCCAAAAGTAAGGGAAGAAAATTTTGGGGTGGAATTTGAATTTCTGTTTTTATTTCTTTCTGGCCTTCTGAGATTTTTCCTTCGGTCGTCTTTTCCTCCTTTTCCTTTGGTTTTTCAATTTTCAAAATTTTTGTTATTTTCTCTGGTTTTTTTATTTCTTGAGTGATTTCATTTTGAGGGAGTTCGATCTCTTTCTCCTCTATCTTTTCTTCCTCTGAAATTTTCTTTTCTGCCCCAAAATAAACAAAACCTCCAGGAGGCGGAGGAGATAAAATTTTAATTGT
>Ga0078972_1010169_pt1 | contig 17834 bp, 12 predicted proteins | sample YelNatPaOPGAMG01_FD_67568 | JGI IMG/M metagenome (GOLD analysis project Ga0078972, IMG submission 67568) | Hot spring thermophilic microbial communities from Obsidian Pool, Yellowstone National Park, USA - OP-RAMG-01 (SPADES assembly) (version 2) | ecosystem: Environmental > Aquatic > Thermal... | reverse complement strand
GGGTTGTTGGTTTGGATGAGATACGGCAGAATGATTATAATTTGAATGTGACTTTGTATGTTATGGCGGATGAGGAAGGCGAACAAATAGACATAACAAAAGAATACAAAGAACTAAAAGAACTCGAAAGAGAAAGGCAAGAGATTGCGAGTAAATTAGAACAATACATTTCTGAAATAACTCAAGCACTCGGTGGACAAGAATGATATTCTACAAAGAAACCGACTTTAAAGAGACGCCAGTAGGCAAAATTCCAAAGGATTGGGAACTTAAAAGGTTAGGCGATGTATGTGCGAAAATAACTGATGGAACACACAAAACACCCAAGTATGTGGATAAAGGCATCCCCTTTTTGTCAACCCAAAATATAGTGCCATTTAGAAAAGGGTTTGATTTTTCAGAATATGAGAAGTATATTACGCGAGAAGAGCATGAAGAATTGATTAAAAGGTGTAAGCCCGAAAAGGGCGACATTCTTGTTTCTAAGTGTGGAACCATTGGAAGGGCAAAACTTATTGATGTTAACTATGAATTCAGTATTTTTGTTGGTCTTGCATTATTAAAACTTAAAAAAGACTTGGTTATCGGTGAATTCCTCGAGCAAATGCTCAATTATGACCCTTGTAGGCTTAGAATGGAAGTTTCTTCGCCCGGCTCAACAAGAAAAACATTAACTATCCATGCCATTGAAAGGTTACAAATTCCTTTTCCGTCACTTGAGGAGCAGAGGGCTATTGTTGGGGTTTTGGGTGTTGTTGATTCTGTTATTGCTAAGACTGGTGAGGTTATTGCGAAGACTGAGCGTTTGAAGAAGGGTTTAATGCAGACGCTTCTAACACGGGGAATAGGGCACAAGGAATACAAACAAACACCAATAGGAACCATACCAAAAACATGGGAAGTTAAGAGGTTAGAAGAGGCTTCTATAGAGGTCACAATTGGAGTGGTCAATCCCGCAACCCCTTATTATACATCAGCTAATGACGGTGTTCCTTATTTCCGTTCACAAAATGTCAGAGAAAATCGGTTGGAACCGACAAACGTGTATGTAAAACGTGAATTCAATGAAAGACACCCAAGGTCGATTCTAAAGGAAAATGACATACTTACACTACAGACAGGCTTCATAGGAGTTAGTTGCCTTGTTCCAAAGGAGTACGAAGGTGCAAATTGTCATAGCCTTCTAATAACAAGAACCAACCCTAAAGTGCTCAATCCGCAATTCCTTTGTCAATTCCTCAATTCGGCGGTGGGCAAGAAAATTATTTACAGACATAATTCTGGATGGGGAAGGGCGCATCTACTTTTAGAAGACTTCAGAAAAATCCCCATTCCGATTCCACCTCTTCAAGAACAACAAACCATTGCTGAAATCCTTTCAACTATAGATAAGAAAATTGAATACGAAAAGAAGGAGAAGACAAGATTGGAAAGAATCAAACAAGGTTTGATGGATTTGCTTCTTACTGGAAAAATTAGGGTTAAGGTGGATTGATGCCCAACGATGAATTAAAAGATTTTTTGAGAAAATTCGCATTAGCTGTTAAGACAAAAGTGAATGAGCATATCTCTACTGGTGCTGTGCAACCCGACAATGAAACATACTTCCATTGGAAAGTTGAAAAATTCCAATATACCGAAAAAGGTGTCACTGAGCACAGTGCACATAGCGAATACATAACCAAAAAGTCATGGTTTAGAGCAATCATTAAACTTGAGGAGATTATTAAAAAATCAAATGAATATGCCTTCACACTGGAATATTTAAACAAAATTCTCGGCAAAACCGACAAGTCCCAATATTACCTTGACAGGTTTTTGAACACTATGATTAGCCAGTATTTAGAGGTCGAAACAACTAAGGAGAGTGATGTAGACCAGCTCATAACTACGTTCATTAAAGACTTAAGAGAAGAACCAGTTAAGTGTGGCGCAGAAGTAGAACTGCAAGGTGTTGCGCTACAGCCAGAAAAGATACAGCCCATTTTCGGCATCACTTTAAGACAGACAAAAGTGGAGGATTTAGAAAGAGAAACTCTCGTAGCTGGTTTCATGATAGAAAGTTTCTTGCCAAATCCATCAGCCATTATGAAAATAGAATTGCTCGGAAGAGGAATTCAAGTAATACAAAAGGAAGTTGAAAAAGCCATAGCAATACTCCGACTTTTCAAAGTCGGAGGTGTAAGGTGGACAACCTATCATCTTTTTTCTGAATCAATTACGGACATTGTAGGCGGTCGAATAACCTCAGGTCAAGCACCAGCACTTGAAACATATACAATTGAGGAAGAAGACATACCAAAATTGAAAAAGTTTTGGAAGATTATGAACGATTCCATACCAGATAGTTTCTACTGGACAAGCCCAACCACCGACCATCTCACCATCGCCTATAAACGTTATAGCGACTCCTTACTCGAAAATGGTTTACTCGAACGAAGAATAGCAAACGCCGTAATGGGCTTAGAAGCTTTAATTCTTAAACCTGGAGAAATCCAAGAACTTCCTTACCGTCTCGGAGTCAGAGTTAGCAAAATTTTTGCCTTATTAGGATACGACCCACACGAAACAAAAAAAGCAATCATTGGGGCATATAAGGTTCGAAATTTATTTGCCCATGGCGGACAACTCAGTTACGAGGGGAAAAAGAAACTTGAATCAAGATATAAAGACCCAAAAAATCTCTTACTATCCATACTGAACTATCTTAGAATCTTAATGATAGTTATGATGCTTAGCAAAAGAGAAAAAGACGAGTTCATAGATTTGGTCGATAACTCACTTATTGACAGAAAATATGAGGAACAATTTAACGGGGTTATTTCTCAAGCCAAAGAAGTTTTATGGTGAATAAGTGATGCCATTGTTTAGTGAGAAATCACTTGTTGAGGATTACATTATTCAAAAATTGCAGGAAAAAGGCTGGAAGTTTGTTTCATCCGACAATTTGGAAAGGGAGAGTCTCGAAGAACCTCTCCTCACTCCTATGCTAATCCGAGCCCTAAAACGTTTAAACGCAAACATAGGCATAGGCGACGAGGAAATAAAACAAGTTCTAAACGAGTTAAAACTCAAAACAAGCGGAGCCGAACACTGCAAACAAATCCTCAACCACCTAAAATATGGCATACCAATAAAATTCGAAAAAGAACGCGTAGTCAAATACATCAAACTCTTCGACTACGACAACACAGCAAACAACGACTTCACCGTCTCACGCCAAGTAATCCACCAATCAGGCGACAAACAAATCCGCAACGACATAATCCTCTACATAAACGGCATCCCAATCGCCAACATCGAATGCAAAAACCCCACGAGCCTAACGGAAAACTGGTTCACAGCATACAAACAAATCATAGACTACTGGAAAACCGTCCCAGAACCATACAAATACATCCAAATAGGCGTAGCCGCAGAACAAACAGCCCGCTATTTTCCAACAGCTCCATGGCAACAAGAAGACGTAAAAATCCACCAATGGCGCACACAAGACACGCCAGACCCATTAGACGCCATAACCGAAATGCTCACACCCGAAACACTACTAAACATAATCCGCAACTACCTATTCTTCCGCATAGAACACGGCACCACAACAAAAGTCATCGCACGCTACATGCAATACCGCGCAGCCGAACAAATATTCAACCGCGTAATAGGCTGCTTAAAAGGCGAAACAGACAAAAACAAAGGCTTAATCTGGCACTGGCAAGGAAGCGGCAAAACCCTAACCATGATATTCGCAGCAAACAAACTCTACCGAAACCCACAACTCGAAAACCCCACAATATTCTTCATCGTAGACCGCGAAGAACTCCAAGAACAACTATACCAAGAATTCACAGCCCTCGACATAACCAAACCCGAATTAATCAACACAATAGACACGCTCAAAACCATCCTAAAACATGACGAAGGCAAAGGAAAACGCGGCATCTTCATCACACTAATCCACAAATTCCGCCCCGAAGAATTTCAGCAACTCCAAAAAGACCTCGAAAAACTATCCCAAACCCACCAAACAATCGTAACCAGAAAGAATGTTATAGCATTCATAGACGAAGCACACCGCACCCAATACGGCACCCTCGCCGGACAAATGAAGCAACTACTCAAAAACGCCTTTTTCTTCGCTCTAACAGGAACACCCATCGCAAAAATAAAAAGAGACACCTACCGCGAATTCAGCTATCCATCCGAAGAAACCTACCTCGACAAATACTTCATAACAGACTCAATCGAAGACGGCTTCACCCTAAAAATCGCTTATCAACCCCACCTCGAAAAAGACGTCCACCTTAAAAAAGAACTCCTCGACACCTTCATCCAAGTAGAATTCGAAGAAATCCCAGAAGAATACCGAGAAAAAACAGAAGAAAAAATTAAACAAAAACTCAACACCATAAAAGTCTACCTCGAAAACCCAGAACGCATAAAACTCATAGCCCAAGACATCGCCCACCACTTCAAGGAAAACCTCGACGGAAAATTCAAAGCCATAGTCGTCGCCGTAAACCGCCTCGCCTGCGTCCGCTACAAACGCGAACTCGATAAGCTACTACCAAAAGAATATTCTGAAGTTGTTATGACCTTCACCAGAACAGACCCCCAAGAAATCCAAGACTACCTAAACGAATTAACAGCACGATACCACGGCAAAGACATCGAAGACATCCGCAAACAAATAATCGACAAATACAAAGAAGAAGAATACCCAAAAATCCTCATCGTAACAGACATGCTCCTCACAGGCTTCGACGTCCCAATCCTCCAAACCATGTATTTAGACAAACCACTAAAAGAACACCGCCTACTCCAAGCCATAGCCCGCACAAACCGCCCCTACAAAGACCTCAAAACCGCAGGACTCATAATAGACTACATAGGCATACTAAAAGAATTCGCCCGCGCCTTCGAAAACTACACGAAAGAAGACATAACAGGCGTATTACTGCCCATAGACGAACTCGCCACAGAATTCACCCAAACCCTCGACCAAACAATGGCGTTATTCCAAGGCATACCCACAGACAAAGACGACAGACAAACCATGCTCAAAGCCTTCGAAACCATAACTGCAGACGAGCAAAACGCCAAAAAATTCCGCGACAACTACCGCCACCTCAGAAAACTCTTCGAACTCCTCGGAACACACCCAATAAAACTCGAAAGGCTAAAAGAATACACATGGCTGACGCAGGTCTACGGCTACTACATCCACTGGCTCAGACAAGAACAATACGAAGAATACAAATACGTCCAAAAATACTTCCCAAAAACCCTAAAATACGTCTACAAAACCACCCAGCTCTCCGAAATCGAACGCCAATACCCAACCATCCAATTCGACGCCCACTACCTAAAAAACCTGCAAGAAAAAATCAAAACAAAAGAAGAAAAAGCCGCAAACATACTTTTCACCTTAAACCGCTTCATAATAATAGACAAACACCGCAACCCCATATACGAAACCCTAACCGAACGCGTTGAACGCATACTAAAACTCTGGAAAGAAAAAACCAAAGACTACGAAAAAATCTACAACGAAGCCGCCCAAATAGTAAACGAAATCCAACAACTCCAAGCCCGCCAAAACCAGTTAGCCTTCACAAACATGCAATACGCCATACTCCTAACCCTCGAACAAAAACTCGGACCAGACAAAAATCTCATCCAAGACGTCCAAGAACTAACAGCAATGCTTCAGCCCCTCATGTTCAAAGGCTGGCAAACCCAACCAACAACAAGAAAAACCATAGAACGCCAAACACGAAAATACCTAAGAAAATACATAAAACAACACAACCTCACACTCCAAGACATAGACCAACTACAACAGAAAATAATGGAAAACGTGAAAACCTATGGATAAAAACCAGCCAGAATACACCATAGCCTACCGCAACATAAAATACCCGAGACTCGAATACAAAACAGGCACTCTAACGCTTATACTGCCAAAAACCCACAAAAATCCGGAACAAATCCTCCAAAAATACCAAAAATGGATACAAACCAAACAAAAAGCCATAACCCAATCCCTACAAGAAGCAAAAAACAAAACAATAATCCAAAACAGAACAGAAAAACAACTAAAAACCCTTGTCAACACGCTTGTCCAAACATACCAAAAAGAACTCAACACCAACATAAACAAAATCTTCTACCGCAAAATGAAAACAAAATGGGCATCTCACAGCCCCAACAACAACCTCACAATCAACACTTTACTGAAATACCTACCAAACGACATAATCGAATACATCGTATACCACGAAATAACTCACGCCATAGAAAGAAAACACAACCAAAACTTCTGGAACATAATAACCAAAAAATTCCCAGACTACCAAACAAAAGAAAAAGATCTACTAACATACTGGTTCATAATACACAAAAATGCAGAGGGCTCTGTTAAGTTATCTGAAGTTTTAAATACAAACACAAACAAGCTCCAATGCAGGGAAGCGAGTCGGTTTGAGCAACATTAGAGTTATGATTTTCATAGATGGGTCAAATCTCCATTGGAGCATAAAAGGATACAACAGAGAAAACAAAACCAACCTAAAAATAGACTATGCAAAACTAATATCTCTCCTTCTAAAGAACAGAACTTTGGTCAGAGTAATATATTACTGCAGTAAACCAATCCCGCCTGGAAGAACGTCGCAAATAAAATTCCTTGGATACTTGAGAAGCTTAGGCATACAAATCATTGAAAAACCACTGAAAACAAGATATGACCCAGCTACAAGTTCCACACGCTTCGTAGAAAAAGGTGTTGATGTAGCCCTGGCAACAGATCTCATAGGCATGGCTTGGGAGAACGCCTATGACGTTGCAGTCGTTGTATCTGGTGATGCCGACTATGTAGGTGCAGTAACCAAGGTTATGAGCAAAGGTAAGAATGTTGAAGTTGCTTCTTTTAGAAAAAGCTTAAGCAAAGAACTAAAAGAAGCAGCCTTGACAAAAATAATACTCGATGATTACATCCCACAAATAAAAGTTTAAAGGTACTAAACACAGGCACACCCTAAAAATTAGGGTGTATCGCCTGCTGCATTATAATACACATTGTAAATTCGCAAAACTTGATTTAAGCTTTACGGAAAATTCTTACATATTTTAAGTTCACATAATTATACCAACGGAAGAACAACAATAAAAGTAACCAACCTCAAAATACGCAAACAAGCTCATAAAACGTTTTTAAGCATACTCAAACAAAGACAAAACTGTGGTTGTTATGACTAAGTGTCCAAACTGCAAAAAAGAAAATCCAAAACCAGCCAAAACATGGAAATACGGACAATTCAAAGTTCAAGCATACATGTGCAACCACTGCAAAACACAATACAGAGAATACACCCAAAACGGAAAACACAAATTCACACTAAAGCTCCAAAAAGGAAAAGGCTACATAAAAGCTTGATAACAGGAAAGAACTGCATACAGGTGCATGAACGCCCGTATACATAATTTAGAGTGATGCCTGTGGGAGTGTCTTACGGATTCTCTGCACCCACTGGAGCAAAAAGAGAAAAAGGCTACATTCTTATTCCAGGCCTGCGAACCGCACGAGTTGCTCCAGTAGTGAACATCGGAATGAGTGCACCAGACTGGATAAAGTTTCTCGTATCGTATGCGTATAATGAAAAAATAGATTTTCGAGATCCCGCTCAAATGAACCGCCTAATTTTTCATAGGAGTCACGGTCTATTCTTTCAAGGATTAAAGTGGAGAATCATGGACCCCTCTGATGCAGCGGGCTACGGCATTGGAATCAACAATTTGAATACTATGGGAATACTTGCAGGAATAAATCCAGAGGACAGAATAAAAAGTGTTTCACAGAAATTGACCTCTCCTGTTAGAAAACAAGTTCTGCACGATTTTCTTCAGATTTTCACACACAGCACTATCGCAAGGTTCCCAGTTGAAGATATTTTCAAATCCTTAAACAAAATCGCCAGATTCTCTGAACCGAGAAGAACTTTCGAGCTGATTTCCATTACAATCGACATAATAAAGGAGTCTGTAAGGGCAATGCCAATCCAAGAACAGAACCAAATCGCAGGGACAATACAGCAATTCATAAGCATATTGGAAATGATGGGCATAAAGAGTACAGAGGTATCTGAGAAAGATCTTGTATCTTTACTGGGTCTAAGTAAGCCTGGAGAGATCCCTCCTCACTTATCACCCGTTGACATAGCTGTTATACTTCATGAACTTGCACGCAACGCAGATACGGGTGGGTTGCCAATCGTGCTTTCATTCATAGTCTCGGATATTCTTGGTGCCCATAAGACCGCTTCCCCGGAAGAAATTCTCTGGGAGGCAAGTCATAGATTACCATCTGATATGAGAATAGAGCAGCACCTAAGGAGATTGTATCGTCGGATAGCAAACCTCATAAATTCAAAAGGTTTTTCGACTTATCTCTCAGAGGACGAATTTTTGTCCACTTGTTCTCCAGCAGAAATTCGTAGAGAAGCGATATGGTGGGAATACAACCTCGTCCTTGGAAAGCTGGAAGAACTAATGAGAGATTTTGTTGGTCCTTACAGGTTCCAGATACCTTGGCGGGGGAGATTCCGTAAGGAGTTCGTAAGGTTGTCAAGCAATTCGGCATGGAACAGGAAGGCCCATATAGTTCTTCAACGGATAGCTGAACTGGCAAATAATGTTTCTTCAAAAGACATGTATAGTTTCATAATAGGCGAAGAGGAACTACTTGCATGGTTCAGGGATATTCAACTTGTATTAAATTTGAATGAATCATTAGACGGAAACTTTAAAAAATTATGGGAGCTGGCGGATAGGTTATCAAAAAATGATGATGACCCCGTCGCAAACTACGATTCAAGTACAGACACCATTTCTTTGCACAAGGATCCAAGAGAAGATAATCCATACATTCAAAGATCGATAGTGTACGCGTGGATTGAAAAGTTTAGTAGAATTTGGAGAGATGCCTCCTGATACTAAAAAAGGGAATAGATTTTCTGAAGTCATTGTCCAAAGGAGCAAAATCGGCTTTAATATGCTCCTACATAATCAATCCAATCATACTGAAGGATGTCTTAGGAAAGCAATTTCGATATGATAACCTAATACTTTTTTCTGGTGAAAAATCAATAGAATTGGACAGGGCAGTCAAAGCACGAAAGTTTTTTGATTCGTCCAGCATTCCGTTAATGGGCCACTCTTTTCATTCAAAGTTGTATCTTTTTGAACGTGGTAACGAACCGAAAAGTCGGTTGAACGTGGTTATAGCATCTTTTAACATGACTTCAGCTGGGCTTAGTCAAAACTTGGAATTTTGGAGCGAAGCGTCAGCTAAGTTGAACTTGGAAAAATTTGGAGTTAAGAATGCCGTTGAGCTTATTCTTGATTCAAGAATCAATATAGACGCCATAACTTGGGACGAACTATGTTTTGAAGAAAAAAGGCAACTCGTCGTCACTCCTGCCCTTGAGATTCTATGGCGATTGGCCAGAAACGGTGTAGGTCTTGCTCCTGGTAAAAACAGGTGTATCTCAGATATTGTCCTTTCTGATAATAAATTTCAAAATTATGATGCGATTTTAGTACACACTTTGGGTAATAATTCCCTTTCAAAAGCTCTTGAGATCATGATAAGAGAGGCAGCGGAAGTAAGCAATCAGGTGACAATAAGAATAGTTTCACCTTATCATAACATGGACGGCTTGAAATATCTACACAAAAAATGTTTGCGTATCATCCAAAATAGCGATACCAAAGTAAAAATAGAATTGTTAACAGTGTTCCCTCCAGATTTTGCTGATAAATTCGCCGATCCAAAAAAACAACCTTTTGCATCTCTGGAAGATATCGCTAAACTATCCTTAGAAGACAAACGCATAACTTTTTGTCTCAAACTTTGGAAAAAAGAAACAAAAATACACATTGGTGACATTGATGAGACAACTTACAAAGATGCCCAGAACATATTCCTTCATGGTAAAGCGATACTTGTCAAATCTGGACAAAGATGTCAATTCCTTTTAGGCTCTCCTAACATTACCGACGCAGCCATCGGCAAGGGGCCGAATCTGAATTTTGAAACCGCAATATGGGAAAGAAGAAACGATGTTGCACTTCAACTATGGAACGACTTGAATTTGTTATTTGAGATTTGTTCCTCTGCTGATGAGGAAGATTACCGAATCTTAAAAACATGGAGTAGCCTTTTTGGTTCAAGTCAGGATAAGCCACAGATTTATGTAATTGGACCACGTGATGCCATTGGTCAATACCTCGACTTTTTCATTGAGAAAGATGGAGAAAAACAGGCATTATCCGTACATGGGGAAACACCCGTTTATTTCGATGAAATTGAAAAATCAAAACTACTGGTTGCCTTGAAAACAGGTGCCCCAAAAATAAGCGAAGATGCTCATGTTTATTTTATTCCAAGCGAGTTCGAGAAAACTAAGGATGTCAAAGTTCAATTCACAGCCGGAAAACTCACATCAAACATACTTGTTGATACTCAAAAGCCTGATATAATCTCTATCAGAGTTGATGTTGAAAGCAATCTTATCGAGGAGTATAGGGTAAAAATTAAAGAAAAAGGTAATAGAATAGAAGTAATTTCCGGCCACCTTCCTTTTTTAGGTCAAAAAGATGAAGAGGCTTCACTACTAATCAAAACTGAGCAAGGACCGGTAGAAGTCAAATGCAGCGTAAATAGAGGTACTATATGGGTCCAAAGAACACAAAGTAAAATAGTCAGCAAAGATGCCTCGCTGAGAATTTACTCAAAATCCACGGTTAATTGCTACTCTTTTGGATATTTTCGAATTAGATACAGAAAAAAGGAACCCGAATTCGAAGCTAAACTGGCATATGTTAGTCCTTTTCCTTTTTCGATCTATTTCAAAGAGCTGGAGAATCCAATAGCAGCAAGAATCTTACCAAATTCAGTCGATGTTTTTCTATTAACAAAAGAGTACGATGAAATACCGGCGGAGATTATTGCCACCAAACTGAACTCAATCAATCCTTTTTGTCAAAGTTTCATTCTACGTTTACCATTTCCATGCGAATTCGCTGAAATAAGAATTCAAATTAGCTTTGAAGATGAACATGAAGGATACTACAGCTTTACATCACCTCCGCTAAGAATCGGCTATGCAGAGATCGCTGAGAGAGAAACTGCAATATATGTACCAGATGATATGGCAAAAGAAGCAATATTCATCTCACTTGGCAACAGACAAAAGCTAATTTCTACATCGAGCAAAGATGGTTACAGTAAGTTTATAATTCCCTCCAGCCCGATCTTCTGCGATAGAGACGATACCAGCCTCATAATCCAAGAGGATTTCCTGACAAAGTTTCATTCAAAACTGAAAAGCCAAAAATTGATCTGCTCACCAGACCGTAACTACATTGTAAGCAGTGCTCCGTTAACCTTAGTGCTCTCTTCGTTAGATATCGCAAAGGATCTTCAAAAAATGTGCAAAAACATAACGCTATCGTGGAAGGTTCGTCGCTTTGGTCTTGGAAAGGGGCCGAACAAGCGACACCCTTTTATTCTGCCCGCAAAATTTGAGCTTCTTCCAGAAGAAATAGAAAGTGTCCGTAAAACCTTTGACATGTCAACTGGTTCATTTGAGGGCTATTTAGACATAGAGCTTCTTTTTGAAATGGAGGGCGGTTACGTGCTAAAAGGTAGAAAAGAAACTTTCAGAATACTCTCCTCAGAGTCCTTCGTTGAGAGTATTAAAGACAAAATTTGGCTTCTTCTAAAAGAAAAGGAAAAACTCGTTTCAAATCTTCTACACCTTTTTCACCAAGCTTTGGATCTAAACATTCCCTTTGACATTTTCAAAAATGCGGTAAAGTGTGATCCGGAAGCGCTGTTTAGATTAACCTATTCATATGACTATTCATATCTAATACATGGTGACTTCCCAATTTTTTACATCAAATTCGAAAAGTACAACCAACTTATAGAAGAGACCGCCAATATGATGCTTGAAAATCTTTTTGTGGCGCTTTCTACTGAGCACAACCTACCGAAAATTCCCAAGGATGTCTTAATAGAACTTATTGGCGAGAAAGTCAAGCAACTCGTTGAAACCAGTATTGCAGATCGAAGTCCCCGGGGTGAGCTGATGATTACCCCTGCTAAACTTCTTCAAAGGATAGATACGATGTGGAAGTCTTATCTATAAGAAAGTCTGTTATTTCACATCTTTACACTATCATTTAAGAAATATTAAATTCATGTGTCCGCTGTTTCAGAACAGAAAAAGAGGGGACTGTTTTAGGCTGTCAGTAATTCAGCCTTTTGCCTAAGCTGCGTAACATAATCCGCATATCTTCCGTACTTCTGGTCTGCCTGCCTTGCCAAAGCCATATAATGCTTAGCCCCGATCCTCGTTGGGACTCTGCCTTCAATAAAGTCGGCTACACTCTCTGGAATATCAAGCTGAATCATCTTGTCAAAGGCGAATTTCCTCAGATACTTTGGCGTCGTAAACTTATACTTACAATAGTAGTGACTTGCGTAAGGGCGACCAATTTTTCCTCCAGCAACATCTTGAATAAGCTTTAATGCATACTCTGTGAAATAAGCGAAGTAGGCTTGTTTGCTGCCCCTAAACTCGCCGACTTTATACCGATAGAACCCGTTAACCGTCTGAAGATTTTCCAAACGAAAATCATTGATTACGTGTATTGCCTCTATCAACCTTAAACCACTGTCCAAGCAAAGACTCCACAACGCCTGATAATGCAAAGCAGCCTCAGGAAGCCTCCGCAAATCCTCCCTAATCCTACCCTCTTCAGGAATCCTAATGTCAATCCCAATCTGATCCTTCGGAATAGCCTTCCTCAAATGATACAGCCACCCTTCATCAAAGCCTAATATTTCTAAAAAATTAAAGAACGCTCTGAGCGCTCTATTCAACTGATGCGACTGCCCAACAGAAAGCCCCTTAAACAACCTCAAAACATCCATAGGAGACTCAATAGAACCATTAAAGAACCTATCCAAATAACGAACCATACACTTAACCGTGTCAGGCTTATACCCCTTACTCTCCACATATTCAATGAAACCACTTCGCTTATCTTCCCAATTCACACAATAAATCTCGGACGCTGGGATTTGAACCCAGGATCTCCGGCTCCGCAGGCACAGCCCATCATCCACTAATGGTTTTTCCTGTAATGAGCGTAGCCGTAGATCCGATGTTCAAATCCCAGCGGGCCCGCCAAAAACATTTTGTTCGAAATATTAAATATGGGCCGGGCCGGAGTTGAACCGGCGACCTCAGCCTCGTAAGGGCTGCTTTAGGCTCTTCTTTTTTGCGAGTGTCCTAACCAGGCTAGACGACCGGCCCACCTTGCACCTTATTTAGAAAAGAAGTTTATTTTATTAAAGTTTGGTGAATTGGGAACAGATATTAATGTGTTGCATTTTATAATGCAGAGCAAAATGAAAAGCGTATTAAGACTGGTGAGTTGACGTTTGAAGAGGATTTTAGTTACTGGTGCTGGGGGACCTGCTGGCGTAAATTTTATTATGTCGCTTAGGCTTGCGCCTGAAAAAATGCGGATAGTTGGGACAGAGGCGGATGAATATTATCTTTATTTGGCTCCTGTTGATTCGCGTTTTCTAGTTCCAAAAGCGTCGGACACCAATTACATTGACAGGCTGAACGAGATTATAAGGAAGGAGAAAATTGATTTTGTGCATGCTCAGCCAGACGTGGAAGTTGCAGTAATATCTGAAAAGCGCGAGAAATTGGACGCAGCCACTTTTTTGCCTTCAAAGGATGCTGTGCGCAAGTGCCAAGACAAGTTGGAATCAGCGAAGATATGGCAGAAAAATGGCATACCTGTTGCGCGGGTCATGGAGTTGCGCAGCGAATCTGACATTGATAGGGCGTTTGAAGAGTTTGGAAGTCCAATTTGGATTAGGGCTAGACATGGCGCGGGCGGAAGAGGAAGTACACCAGCGCACGATAAAGAGACAGCCTTGGCTTGGATTAGTTACTGGAAGTCTCGCAAAATGGACTGGGATTTTATAGCCCAAGAATATCTGCCTGGAAGAAATTTTGGTTTTCACAGTCTATGGAAGGACGGCGAATTGGTTGTTTCCATGGCTAGGGAACGCTTAGAATACATTTATCCTAACCTTGCGCCTTCGGGTGTTACCGGCACCCCTTCTGTTCAGAGAACAATTCACAGCGAGTCTGTAAACGAAATTGGAACGAAAGCAGTTTTGGCTATAGACCAAAACTTCAGCGGAATTGCATGTGTGGATTTAAAAGAGAATGGTGAAGGCGTTCCATGCGTTACAGAAATAAATGCGGGAAGAATGTTTACAACGTCATTCTTCTTCTCGTACGCGAGTAAAGTATTGCGTAAGGATTACTGCGCGAATATTCCCTACTTATACGTAAAGCTTGCTTATAACGAGGAAATTCCAAAAATACCAAAATACGATGTTTTACCCGAAAATGTGTACTGGATACGCCACATCGACGCGCCAGCCAAGCTCGTTAAGGATGGGAAGGTTCTCGGCGAAATGTACCGTTGAAGCCGCTGTTTGCAAATTGACGCAAAAGCCTTTCAGCAACAAAACTTTTAAATAAAACGTAAAATCGAGAATCCCATTCGCAAGGAGGATGAATGTTGATACTGGTCACTGGGAGTTCAGGTTTTATCGGAACAAATGTGACGCGGTACTTTATTGAAAGAGGCGAAACGGTTGTTGGCTTGGACCTTTCAAGCCCGGCAATGACCTTTCCAAAAAAATCCTTCACTTTTCACAAATGCAACTTAACGGATAAAGAAGCAGTTTCAAACGCTTTCAAAGAGTTTAGTCCAAAATTCGTCGTTCATCTAGCATTTGTAACCCACCGCAAGGATATTTACAGCGAATTCATGGATGACGCCAAAATAACTTTAAACATGTTAGAGGCGGCTTCTAAACAAGGCGTTGAGAGGTTCATTCTCATGAGTAGTTCAACAGTTTATGGTTTAAGAACAGTTGACAAGCCCGTTAAGGAGGATGAAAAGCCAAACCCAAAGGGAACGTATGGAAAAGCGAAGCTTATGGCTGAGTTGATGGCGAGGCAGTACTTTGAAGCTGAAAGCCTTCCCGTAACGATATTTAGGGGCTTTGAGATTTATGGTCCGAACCTTACTATTCCGTCGATTGTTAGGAAATTGTTGGATAGGGCGATAAGCAGGGAGCCTATGCAATTGTATTGTTATGGGAAGCAGAAAACAGACTTCACTTATGTTGATGACCTTTGCCAAGCCATGGAAATGGTTTTGCACGAAAAAAGGGCTGTTGGTGAAATTTTCAATGTTGGTTCTGGTAAGGCGTATACTTACGAGGAGTTTGCAAAGGCCATAAGCAAGTTTCTGCCTTCAAAAATCGAGTTGCTTCCGCCGAGACCAAACGAGCACCCGTTCTATCTGTATTCAACTGTTGAGAAACTGAAGGCGTTGGGTTTCAAACCCAAATATGACATTTCCGAAGGCTTAAAGAAAACGATTGAGTGGATGTTATCTACGCATGGTTGACATTTGGCTTGACGCAGTAACCCCAAAAGATTCGCTTCTAATCTACGCTTTGTTGCCTGCATTAAAAGAGAAGGGCTATGACACAATCATAACTGCCAAAAGGCAGACGCAGACAACGGATGTTTTAGAGCTTCTGGGCATACCATACACTTGTGTTGGCAAGTATGGCGAAACATTGCGAGAAAAACTTGTGGAAGAACAGAAGCGGACTTTAGAGTTTGTGAAACTTTTTGACAAAGTAGGCTTACCAAAGGTTTTGTGGACGCATGGTGATGTTAGTGCTATACGAACAGCCTTTGGGCTCCAAATTCCAATAGTCTATTCTAATGATACACCTCACGCTGTTCATGTGGCTAGGCTTGTTTGTCCACTTGTTGACTGGCTTATAGCCCCAATATGCTTTGGCAAATCGTGGAGCAAGTTTGGAATTCCAAAATACAAAATACTCTTGTATGACGGTGTTGAGGAAGTTGCGTGGCTGACAAAGCCAATCGCGAAAAAGCCAGATTTTCTGGAGGCATTGAGTGGAAAAGATAATGTTATCCTATTTAGAAATGTTGAATATAAGGCAAGCTACTGCAAAGATGTGAAAGTAGACGTTTGGCAACTCGTTGAAGAACTTTCAAAAATAGCCACAGTGATTTATCTCCCAAGATATGAAGAAGAAAAAGAGAAGCTTAAGAACTTTGGAAACGTGCTTGTTCCCGACAAGCCATTATTAACATTCCAAATTTTGCCTTTCGTAGATTTGGTTGTGGGAAGCGGAGGCACAATATGCCGCGAATCCGCACTCTTGGGAATACCAACAATAAACTTCCACTTCTGGGACGCTGTAGCAAAGTATCTCCATAGAAAAAATTTTCCAATTTACTTTTCGACGAGAATAAAAGAAATTTTGAAGCTGTCGCATGCTTTTTTGCGAAAAACTAATGAACACAAGGTGAACACTAGGCGAATCTTTGAAAAGCTTGAGTCGCCTGTGCCGATAACAAATTGTTATCTGGAAAAATACTGCCATCGTAAATAAATTAGCGCGAGCAATTATTTACCGGATTCTAAAAAGCCTTTCAAATAATAGAACCGAACTAGTGGATGGATATATGTTATTGAGGGTTCTTTGGTTTTCAGTGCAATAAAAACTCCAGTGAACGGAGATGTAATAAAACGGAATATTACATCAGTTTTTGTAACTGGCGGATTTTGATTAGCCTCCTTTTTTATGATGCTCCATACTTCATGTAGTTGTTTTGCATGCCAGTATTGATGATGGAGTTCCTGTTTTAGGCCGCGTCTCAAATGTGTCGATTGAACTTCGTAATCAACAATCCATTGGTATCCAGCTTGATTAACTCTGTACGCTAATATCGTGTCAATTCCTGCGCCTGTGCGCGTTTTTGGAAAACCACCCAGAGCTTTGATAACTTTAGTTTTGTATATTGTGTTGTCTAGGGTTTTCCCAAGTGTGAAGGCTGCCATTTGCCTACTTCTCAACCAAGGTTCGAGTTTAGATTCTCCTCTATACTTCTTTGCCACGTATTGTTGCAACTTCTTTATTCCTGGGGGTTTGTTCGCGAAGCGCATTCCAGAGGCGACAGCTGCTTTTGGGTTTTCTAGAAGAGGTGGAATTTTATTCCACCAGTTATGAGATAGTAGCAAGTCTTGTTCAAAACTTACGAAATAATCAGATTTAACCTGCTTTAAAGCGGTGTTTGCGCCGTCGCTTATGCCCTTTCCCTCGTTAAAAGTGACATTCCAACCTAATGACTTCGCTATTTCTCTTGTGTTGTCTGTGCTGTGATCGTCTACTATTATGCGTTGGTTAACCGCCTCGGGTGGTACAACTTCGCCGATTCGTCGCAAAACATGTGGTAGCGTTTCGGCGCCATTTTTGGTCCACACGACCAAGTCGACAGTTTTTATCATGTACATTCCTTTTGTTGTTTTTTAAAATTGTTCAAGCTGCTAGCCACCCTTTCAGCATTAGTGTATAATTTAGAAATTGAAGTTTGGCGGCTTGGAAGTCTCTTGTGACCATGTATATCCACGCGGATTTTGGGAGAGCTAGTATACATCTTAAAAGAATTTGCCTAAACGTCCAAAATTTATATTTTTTTAAAAAGTAGCCCGTTAAGGCGAAGCTGTTGATTCTTCCCGTTGGATTATGGTGGTGCAAGCAATATGGCTCTTTGACTTTGAGAAATTTGTATCCTTTGTTTATTATGTGTCGCCCAATGTATTCATCTTCCCATATG
>Ga0078972_1010166_pt1 | contig 17839 bp, 14 predicted proteins | sample YelNatPaOPGAMG01_FD_67568 | JGI IMG/M metagenome (GOLD analysis project Ga0078972, IMG submission 67568) | Hot spring thermophilic microbial communities from Obsidian Pool, Yellowstone National Park, USA - OP-RAMG-01 (SPADES assembly) (version 2) | ecosystem: Environmental > Aquatic > Thermal... | reverse complement strand
TATCAGGGTCCCACAAGACTCCTCTTCCAAAAATTCCTACTTTTGCTGGAGTATCAAACCTTAAATATAATCCATGTCCAATTCCCCATGCGATGTTTCCTGTTTTGCCATCAACTAAATGTCTTAAAAGAGGTTGGTATCCAAAAGTTAACCAGGCAGAGGCATACCCTGCAAACCAGCTCATGAGGATTGCTCTGTCAGCACCATCTTTCCAGCCCATCGGAGCCTGTAAGTATGCTCCGATGTATAAATTTTCGAGATGTTTTGATATAGTTGCAAGAGGACTGAGCATAATATGAACCCACAAATCCTTTACTTCATCTATATCAAGGGCATTTTTATATCCTGCCCCGTTAACAAATCCCACTGTAATGTCCCCTAATTTACGAGGGATCTTCCAGCAAAAGTAAGCACCCAGATCAGCACTGTTCCATAATTTTTCCTCATCACCAATATTTTTGAAAACATATCTGTAACCCCAGAAGTTATCCGTGAAATCATTTAGTGGATTATCAATCACACCTGCTCTTAAATAGAAATCCTTTACAAAATTAACCTGAAACCACGCATATTTTACATACAGATGATAATCCTGGTCACCGGAAACCGTATGCGTGTGCCCTTGCTCTTCTGAGGTTTTTACATTTTTCTTTTCAGGACCCACATCTGTAGTAAATCTCATGGAAAGCCACGGAGTAAGTTTTGATTTGATTCCAAAATAAAATCTCGTAAGTTCAAAACTATTCTTATGCGGCTCACTTTCCCCCTCCTGCTCGACAGTTGCATCCTGAATGTCCAGCCAGTATCGTAGATGCGCCTTCCCTTCAATTGTGAGTGATTCACCCTTTGTTAAATTTTCCAGCTTTTTTAAAAATGAGTTATCAGTCTGCTTTTCACTTTGCTCTCCAGCAGGTTTACCCTCAGAGTATAAAATAGAGGGAATGAAAAGAATCATCATCACTACTGGTGAAGCAACACCCATCTGAAATAAACTGGTTTTCTTTTTAGTTTTTCTTTTCATGGTTTTTACCTCCTTGATGGAAAATAATTAAAAATAATTGTTAGGGAATTATGTGGATGAGATGAAAAATGTGTTAAATTGAAATGGTTTAAACTTATAAGTGACCCATTTCATTAACCGGGAAAAGTAAATGAAAAAACAAACAAGGAGTGTGAATGTAATATATAAAAATTTGACTATAATGGAAGATGGATACGAAATGTGCTCCCTTTATTAGGAGTGCTTTCAACCGTTACCCTACCTTTATGAAGCGTTACAATATGCTTGACAATTGCAAGTCCAAGTCCCGTTCCCCCTTCTTTGCGGCTCCTTGCTTTATCAACTCTGTAGAATCTTTCAAAAAGACGGGGCAGATGCTCTTCGGGAATCCCGCACCCGTTGTCTTTGACTTCAATAATAATTTCATTTTCTTCGCTTCTCCCCTTTAGTATTACACCCTTTCCTTGCTCACTATACTTTATAGCGTTGTCAAGAAGATTTACAACAGCTTGCTCTACGAGGGGACCATTTATTTTGACTTTGATGTCGTCTGGACAATCTATCTCAACTTCAATTCTTCGTTCATCAGCAAGGGTTTTGCATAAAGATACTGCTTTCTCTAAAAGTTGTTTTAAATTTTCCTCTTCGAGGTGGATTTCACCCAATTCTTCTGATTCCTCAATTCTTGCAAGCATAAGAATGTCTTCAATGATAGCAATTAATCTGTCAGTATGCCTTGCAATTATATCTATGAATTTTTTTGCATTTTCCGAATCACTTGCAACCAAATCCTTTAGTGTTTCAACGGATGCTTTAATAGAAGTAATGGGCGTTTTAATCTCGTGAGAAACATTTGCTACAAAATCCCTTCTGATTTTCTCAAGTTTCTTAAGTTTTGTTACATCATTAAATACAAAAACTGCCCCTATCCTGCGATTTGTTGAATCAACAAGACCTGTCCCATGAATCTGAAGAAAGCGTTCCTCCCCCACATTAACCGCAATCTCACCCTCCTCAATATTTCCGCCTGAAAGCACCCGTTGAATATAATGTTGCAATTCAATATTTCTGATAATCTCTTGAATACTTCTACCCTCATAGTTTGCGGAAGAGGTTTCGAATAATTTCTGTGCAGCATGGTTCAGTGCAATAACTCTTTCTTCATTATCAACAACAACCACAGGTTCAACCATGCTTGAAAGAATCGCTTCAAGTTCACTTTTCTGATTGCTAATAGTCCGAATCCATCCATCGAGCTGGAATGCCATTTTATTAAGGCTTTCCGCTAATGATGCAAGCTCATCTATCTCATGTATCATTATCTTGCCTTTAAAATTGCCCTTCGCAAATTCCTCCGCATATTTTTTCATTTCCTCCATTGGTTGCACTATTGTGCGAGTAGCAAACCACGCAACAACGCCAGATGCAAATGCTACTAATAAACCACAAAAGATTAAGCGCAGATAAAAGGATTTCAAAATCTCATTAATGATATTCATAGGTAAAGAAACTCTTGTAACTCCATATATTCTTCCATCAATTTTAATGGGAACAGCTACATAAAGCATTTCAATGCTCAGCGTGGGACTTTTCCGTATGCTGAGACCTGCATTTCCTTTCAGAGCGTCTTTGATTTCGGGGCGATCCCCGTGGTAATCCATAAGAGAGGGGTTCTTTAACGAGTCTCCAACTACAATCCCGGACGGAAGTATAACAGTTACGCGCACCTGCATCTTTTTTCCCGCAATCTTGCTCTTTTCATCAATGCTTTTTAGATTGCTAATTTTAAGGTCATCCTCGATTAACAAATTAACAGCCTGTGCCTTAGTTTGTAATTCCGTTGTCAAATGATTCATATACATTTTCTTCATGGATACAGAAGCGTACCATCCCACTGCAAACATTGAGATAAAAGAAACAAATATGAATGAAGGGTACAATCGCCATATGAGTTTTTTTCTATAAATCATTGATTATTCTTTAAACCTGTATCCCACTCCGCGTATTGTTTCGAGATACTTTCCAGCCTTTCCTAATTTTTTTCTTAAATTAACTATATGAACATCGATGCTTCGGTCAGTTACAGGATGAAACTCCCCTTTCACTGCGCTTATAATTTGTCCTCTTGTGAAAACCCATCCAGGTTTTCTTGCTAAAGCGTTAAGGATAGAAAACTCTGTTGCCGAAAGATTGATTGAATTCCCATTAACTAAAACTTCATGTTTGGCAGGATTGATTATTAAATCATGAATTCGCAAAGTGGACTGGTTATCCTGCTCTTTCTTTATGTGTCTTCTTAAGACCGCTTTTACACGAGCAATAACAACTCTCGGACTGAATGGTTTGGTGATATAATCATCTGCACCAAGCTCAAGACCTGCTACAATATCCGCATCTTCACTTTTAGCAGTAAGCATAATGATGGGAATATGGGAGGTAGAAGGATTCATTTTTAAAGTTTTGCACACTTCAAGCCCATCCATCCGGGGAAGAAGAAGGTCAAGCAAAATCAAATCAGGTATATTTTTCTTTGCTTTTAATACTGCATCTTCACCGGTCAGAGCAGATTCGACTTTAAACCCTTCCCTTAAAAGGTTAAATCTTATCACTTCAAGAATATCTTCTTCATCCTCAACGACAAGTATTGTTTCTTTTGCCATGTTCTTTATATTTCGTCTTTAATTTAATTGTGTTAAATTTTTATTAAATTAAAGTGAAAAATTTGTAAACGACCCGGCAAATTCTATAAAATTGAAATTTAATTTTATTATTATTGCTATTTTTGATGAGAGTTTATTATGTATTTTTTGAATTCTAAACCATGTAAGGGCTTTGTTTTTAACTTAAAATGAACGAAGTTAATCAAATAGAATTGAAAGTAGAGAATCTTGAAATTTCGTTGATAAGAAAAGGATACGAACCTTTAAAAATTGTTGATGGTGTTTCCTTTGAAATCAAGAAAGGAGAAATAATAGGAATCGTTGGGGAAAGTGGTTGCGGGAAGACACTTACCGCTCTTGGAATTATGCGCCTTTTGAGTGACCCTCCATTGAGAATAACCGGTGGTAAAATCTTATTTAAAGGAGAAAATCTCCTCGAAAAAAGCAAATCCAGGATGCGAAAAATTCGCGGCAAAGAAATATCCATGATATTTCAGGAACCAATGTCAGCTCTCGATCCAACGATGACAGTAGGTAATCAGGTCATGGAAATTTTCAAAATTCATCTTGGATTGGGCAAACGGCATGCATTATCAAGAACTATTGAACTATTCAATTTAGTTGGAATACCTGATGCAGAAAAGAGGGTTTATTCCTATCCGCATGAACTTTCAGGTGGTATGGCACAGAGAGTTTTAATTGCCATGGCAATTGCCTGCAACCCCTCCCTCATAATTGCCGACGAGCCAACAACCGCACTTGATGCTACCATTCAGGCTCAGGTGCTTGACCTCCTCAAACGGCTTCAAACCGATTTCGAAACTTCGATGATATTCATTTCACATGACCTTTCGGTAATAGCGCATATCGCATCGAGAGTGTATGTAATGTATAGCGGACAGATAATAGAGGAAGGTCCAACGGAGGATATTTTTGGGGCTCCAATACACCCTTATACACTTGCTTTGATGGGGAGTGTGCCAAAACTCGAGGATGTGGCTATGGGACGCGGGAGGCTCACCATGATTCCGGGAAAGGTTTCAGGTATTGGTGAAAGGGTCAAAGGATGCAAGTATGCACCTCGCTGTGAGTTTGCCTTTGATAGATGCACTGAATTCGTTCCTCCCCTTTACAAATACACAGAAAACCGAAAAAGCAGATGCTTTCTAATTGCTTCTGAACATAACACAATGACACAGATGAAAACGGAAGAAACATTAAAGGAGAAAACTTGAGCGAAAAAACAGACAGGGGAGTTCTTGAAATAGAGGACCTTTTTGTTTTTTATCCAGTTTCAACCGGTTTATGGAAACAGAAGACAAACTACCTGAAGGCTGTAGATGGAGTAAGTCTATACATTAGAAGTGGAGAAACTTTAGGTTTAGTTGGTGAAAGCGGGTGTGGAAAATCGAGCCTTGCAATGGCATCAATAAGGCTTATTGAACCTGCTTATGGAAGGATATTTTTCGAGGGAAAGGATTTAATGAAGATGTCCCGAAGGAAACTCAGAGGAATTCGAAAATGGCTGCAGGTGGTTTTTCAGAATCCTTACGATTCCCTGAACCCTCGCATGAAAGTTTCACAAATACTTGGAGAAGGAATGAGGGTGCATGGTATCGTTAAAACAAAAGACGAAGAGAGAAAAAAAGTTCTTGGATTGCTTGAACTTGTAGGAATGGAATCCTCTTATCTTGAACATTACCCCCATGAACTCAGTGGAGGTGAAAGGCAGAGAGTATGCATTGCCCGTGCACTTTCACTCCAGCCGCATTTAATCGTTGCCGATGAACCACTGAGTGCCCTCGATGTTTCAATTCAGGCTCAGATTGCAAACCTGCTCAAAGACCTGCAGGAAAAACTTTCGGTATCATATCTTTTTATAAGCCATGATTTGAAAATGGTTAAATTTTTAAGCCACATCATTGCAGTCATGTATCTTGGCAAAATCGTTGAAATTGCTGAGGCAGAAGCACTTTTCCTCCAGCCAATGCACCCATATACGAGAGCTTTGATGGAAGCAATTCCACAACCAGACCCTTTTGCACCCCCTCCATGGCTTAGATTTTCAGCTCACGGCGAATTACCCTCACCATTAAATCCCCCTTCAGGGTGTAGATTCAGGACGAGGTGCAATTTTGCGTGGGAAAAGTGCTTCAATGAAGAACCAGAACTCATAGAAATAAAACCAAAACATAAAGTCGCCTGCCACCTCGTCACCACCTGAAAAATCAAGCAATTATTACTAAGATTTCCTCGAACAATATAATTACCTTGATAGATAGATTCTCTAAATGCCGAACCTAAAAAATTTCATTTTGAGGTTTTGTTTATAGGAATAACAATAAATTTCCCATATTGAATGAAATGATCATCAAAAGCGAAAGCTGTGTCAATCTTTAACCGATCCATTATGGCAAAAGAAGTGCAGTCAGTAAAACTAAAACCTTTATCCTCATATTCTACAAAAATTTCCCATGCTTTTAATTCATCCTCTTCAATTACTCTGATCAAGGTAGCTACTTCCTGATTCCATAATTTCCGGCCAAAATTTATGGCAATATGAGACCCTATTCTTATTTTAACCAGTGTCAATATCTCATCGAAAATATAATTGGTTGTTATTAAAGGACGATTAAGACCCCTAACCAAATTTACTGCGGCATCGTGATCTGCGTCACTTTTATCTATATACGCATACCAGGCACTTGTATCAATAAGAATAGGACTGAATGCCATCTTATGAATCCTTTTGGTACAAATATCCGTCATGTTTTCTGGCTACATCGGTCAAACCGCTGTTACCTGCACCTTCAAACTCTAAAAGAGCCCTTTTTTGAGACTCAATAAGGGATTTTTCATCTTCAGGTATAATTTCTAACTTGACTTTTTGATGATTTGGGAGCTGGATTTCTTGTAATGGCTTAAAGACACCGTTTTCATAAATAGCATGTATTACTTTAGGCATGAACAATCATCTCCTTTTTTAAATATTACCCTATTGTCGTGACTAAAATTTGTCAAGAGTCTTATCCGATAAACATCCTTGAAGAATTAAAATTCTCAAAAAATCATGATGTATAAGTCTTTTTAATATTCAAAGACGCAAAGAATAAATTGTAAGAATGTTTATCCCTCCGAAAACATGGACAGGAATGAGCATTTCGTTTCCTGGTGCATAAGCAAAGTCAAAAGCACCGAAAAGATCAGACCCATGCACCCATATACGAGGGCTTTGATGGAAGCAATTCCACAACCAGACCCTTTTGCACCCCCTCCATGGCTTAGATTCTCAGCACACGGCGAATTACCCTCACCATTAAATCCCCCTTCAGGATGTAGATTCAGGACGAGATGCAATTTTGCGTGGGAAAAGTGCTTCAATGAAGAACCAGAACTCATAGAAATAAAACCAAAACATAAAGTCGCCTGCCACCTCGTCACCACCTGAAAAATCAAACAACGAAGAAAAAACACGCACCACCACCTTATTTTTTAAAAAGTGAGGATAAAAGATTACCTATTAAATCAATAAGAGGTTCCATCATATTTACCCTGCGTTCCTCCTCATAATCCCATCTAAAATCAACTGCTGATTTACTGAGAATTTCTTTCATCGCACGGTCTCGCTGCGCTTCTTTTTCTTCCTCTTTTTGTCGTTCATATTGTGCCCTAAGTCCCCCGCCCTTTATCCATGCAATGAGGCTATCGAGTTCATTGCAATCAAACCAGACACCATGTTTTGAACATGTATCTATTATAACTCCACTTGAGCGACCGAAATTGACGCGGTTCATAATTTTTCCGCAAACGGGGCACGGGCGATATAAATTCCCGGTTGAAGGTGAAGGTGCCGGATTTGTGGAATGTCGCTGTCCAGAAGAAAGGGCTCCAGATGGGTCGGAAGGAGATACTGCCTGACTTCTTGTTCTTTCAACTATTGCTTCGAAGACTTCAATTCCCAGCCACAAGCCTGCGCACTTCTGACATTCCATTACAGGAATTCCCACTGGAGTAAATTTCCTACTGTGCAATTTCTTTTCACCCCCACAAACAGGGCAGCTCAAATCAGCGACTTCCCCTGGTTTACCTTCAGGAATAATCGGAGAACCGCAATTGTGACAGAACCTTGCTTTATTGCTAACCCTGACAAAACAGACTGGACACACAGTATAAAGGTCTTTTTCGTAAAGGGTGAATTCACTCTTGCAGTAAGAACAAACTTCCTCATTCCCTATTTTTGGTGCACCACACCAGGAACATCTTATCACAGCAGCATCCCTGGACCTCACAGGATTAACCGTAAGAGTTTCCCCACAAATACATCTAAATGTACTTCCAATTTCCATTTCTGAAACATCATATTGCTTCCCGCAATTCTTACACGCAAGAAGTTTTCGTATCTGATTTGACATCTTTTATTACTCTTCTAACCGGTCAACTTTTCCTTTTGAATCAAAAACTACCTCTATTCTGTTCGTTCTCCCTTTCCAGTAAACCCATTTGCTCGATTGCAGTGATGGCGTTCCATGCGGAGGTGGTGGACACCACGACATAAGAACTGCTTCCTTACTCATCCCATTAACAACTTCTCCCCCCTCCACACCCTTTTTCTCCATTTTTGAAAGCTTACTAAATTTCGAAGACTGGTCATTGCTATCAAATAATCGTTTAAACAGTGACCATGTATCAAACCCTGATTTAGTCTGATTATTTTTAAAGGTTATTTTCACTCCCGAATCAAGAACCAAAAACTCAACCCTATCCTCCTTTTTTGAAATCAATTTTATCTTAGAATTAAATGGAATTATCGGTCCCCTTAGATAATTGACCCATGAAACCACTCCCTTTTCATAATGGATATTGCATGTAGAAAAAAATATATCTTCTTTGGGTTCATCATTATTTTTTTCTCCTTCTGCTGCCTTTTCAACTGGAACCTGCTCCATAGGTACAACTGAACCAGAAACTGAAACAACTTTATCTTCATCATTAAAAATTATGGAAAACTTTGAGGATGTAAATCTATTTTTCCAGTAAATCCATGTTTTTGACTTTAAATCTGGAGTATCAACAGGATGAGGAGGTCCAAGTGAAAGCAAAACAGCAGTTTTAGACATTCCCGGCTTCACCTCTGCCCTTAGAATCGATTCCTCTTCTTCAGGTGCAACACCAATGAGTTTCTTCTTCGGGTCATCTGGAGAAAAAAAGAGGGAAAAAACTTCTTCGATGTTTTTACCAGACTGAATGGGATTCTGGAAGGTAAAAATTTCTCCTGTTTTTTCTATTTTACAAACAATTCCTTTTGAAGATTTTTTTACAATTGAAATCGCAGTTCCAAGTGGTAAAAGTTTACCAGTTCTCCAGTTAAAAGAAGTTATGACTCCCTTCCAGACGAAGAAGTTTCCCTGTGCGTAAAGCAACCTGTCTTCCTGATTCGCATCTGAAATTACAGAATAAAAAAATGAACAAATAAAAATAATTATAATTATTAATTTTTTCATGGACTAAAAAAAATAATAAAAATTAAACAAAAAATACTCAAGAGTTTAATTAAATTCACAGGTGTTCAGGTATTGCGTCTAAAGCAATTAAACAGGGAAAAATAAATTTAATAACGAATACTGACACCTGATGATTTAATACAAACTTCCCTAATTTCTTTTTCGTCATTTCCGTGTTTTAAAAAAGTAAGAAATCGACCGGTTGTAAGTTCTTTCTGATTGTTTATCGAAGTAACATGCAGGAAGTTCGCCATTTTTTCTGTGATAATGAAGACATTCACAACAAATACCCTTTCTTGAACAAGGTTCGTATGTGCAATTACAAACTAAAAGATTTTTCTCCTTATTGCATTCCATGATTTCCTCCACAATTTTTACTAAAAATTGATTTTTATTCCACAGTTACAGTTTTGGCAAGATTCCTTGGCTGGTCAACATCGGTTCCCCTTATATCAGCAATGTAGTATGCTATCATCTGAAGGGGTATCACTGTAAGAAATGGGAGAAGTTCAGGGTCGCATTGCGGCACTATAATAATCTCCTCGCACATCTCTTCGATTTCTTTCCTACCCCCTTCTGTAGTAACTGCTATAACTCTCCCCTCACGCGCCCTCACCTCCTGAAGATTACCCTTTAATCTATCAAACTGCTCATCCTGTGGAATTACTATGCATACAGGCATTGCTCTGTCTATGAGTGCTATAGGTCCATGCTTCATTTCACCAGCAGGATACGCTTCTGCGTGAATATATGAAATTTCCTTCAGTTTTAATGCACCTTCCATAGCAATTGGATATTCAAATCCCCTTCCAAGGTAAAGGAAGTTCTGCGTCCCAACAAATTTCCTCGCAATTCTTTCAAAATTCGAACTCTCATCAAGTAATTTTCTCATCAGACCGGGTAAAGCAACCAATCCTTTTGTGATTCTTTCAATTTTACTAATAACTTCACCGTTTCCCCTGCAGGCTTTTGTCACGGCACACACTAAGAGCACAAGACCCGCCAACTGAGTTGTAAAACACTTTGTTGAAGCTACCCCTATTTCCGGACCTGCGTGCGTATAAAGAACCATATCCGAATCTCTCGCTATTGCAGAATCCATTACATTTACTATCGAGACGACACTCGCCCCCCCCTGCCTTGCAATCCTTATTGCGTGAAGTGTATCAATGGTCTCTCCCGATTGAGATATGGCAACAACGATATCCCCCTTTTCAATTACTGGATTTCTTCCTCTGAATTCAGAAGCAATCTCTGCAACAGCAGGTATTCCTGCAATACTTTCAGCAAGGTATTTTCCATAAACTGCAGCATGGTAAGAAGTTCCGCATGCTACAAAAATCAATCTTTTTGCCGATGACAGTAATTTTTTATCAAGCCCCAGAGAGCCATAAAACAATTCCTCATTTTCAAAATCAAGTCTTCCACGAATTGTATCTTCAACAGCTCTTGGCTGTTCGAAAATCTCTTTCAGCATAAAGTGTTTGTATCCACCCTTTTCTGCTTGAACGAGTGTCCATGTTATCGTTTTAGGTTTTCTTTCAACCTTTTTACCGTCGAGAGTTTCTATAGTAAATTTCCCATCCCCAATAAGAGCAATCTCCTTCTCATCGAGAAAAAGCATCTTCCTTGTGTAGGGTAAAATTGCAGGAACATCACTTGCAGCAAAAATTTCCCCTTCCCCAATTCCTATAACAAGAGGGGAAGCATTTTTAGCAATAACTACCTCACCCGGGTTATCCGTGCATACAACCGCAATGGCATAAGACCCCTTAATTTCAAATAATGCATTTCTTACTGATTCAAAAAATCCCATACCCTGTTCAAGATTCAGGTGAATCAGGTGCGCTATTACTTCAGTATCAGTTTCAGAGTTAAATTTCCTCCCCGCTGACTGGCATTTTTTCTTCAGTAAAGCATAATTTTCGAGAATTCCATTGTGAACAACCGCAACCCTTCCAGTTGAATGAGGATGAGCATTTTCATCAGACGGACGACCATGCGTCGCCCATCTTGTATGTCCTATGCCGGTATTGCCACTAAGACTCCTTTTTTCCACCAGAGATTCGAGCCTTGAAATTTTTCCCTCGCATCTCAGAACCTTAAGTTCCCCTTCAGAATGAACTGCAATTCCTGCCGAATCGTATCCACGATATTCAAGTCTCTTTAATCCATCGATAATTACCGACACTGCATTTTTCTTTCCTGTATAGGCAACTATTCCACACATCGTTCACTCCATTTTTTATTTTATTCATCACTCAGGATATTTCCTGAACATTTTTTTCTATCCATTCCCTGTGACAGGCTCTAACGCAATCAACTATTTTTTCTTTTGGTACAAGAAGTGATATTCGAAATGAGGTTGTTGCTACCCCAACAACATTAACCCCAATTTTTCGAAGGAGCTGGATTGTCCTGAGCAATGCTTCATTATCTCGATTCAATCCCTCACCTATAAGCGAAAGGGCTGCAAGACCACCCTCGAATTCAACATCACAGCCACACTTTTCCTCAATTGTCCTTTTCATACTATCCCATCCATATATGTTCTTTTGAGAAATAACAAAAGAGGCTCTCGACCATGAGGATTCGCTTTCAACACCAGACACATTTAGTTCTTTAACTGCAACCTGATTTTCTTCAAGATACCGCATTATCCAATCGAAATGTTCAAGCGTTTTTGACCCGTGAATCCTCACTCTAACTACATCATGCTCACTTACAACCGCCTTAACTCCGTGAGGAATTCCTGAAGGGAGTTTTCTGACTATAGTTTCTTTTCCAGGATTAAATGTTGAACGAGCATAGATTGCTATCTGTGCCTGTTTTGCAAACTCAACTGCCTGGGCATTTAAAACTTTAGCTCCCGCCGATGCCATCTCCTGCATCACTTGATATGAAATTTCCGGAAGGTGTTTTGCTTCTGCCACAATTGCAGGGTCTGCAGTATAAACACCATCAATATCGGAGTATATTTCGCATCTCTCTGCATTCAGTGCCGCAGCCAGAGCCACAGCAGTTGTATCCGAACCACCTCTACCGAGCGTGGTAATTTCTCTTTTATAACTCACCCCTTGAAATCCTCCAACAACGACAACTTTTCCTTCCGCCATTTCATCCTGGACTCTGAAAGGGCGCACTTCAATTACTCTTGCATCGTTATGTCTGTGGTTCGTAATAATTCCAGACTGGGAACCCGTCAGAGAAACCGCTTCCACCCCTATTTCATGAAGAGCAATGCAAAGCAGTGACATAGTTATTCTTTCACCAGTGCTCAGGAGCATGTCCATCTCACGCCTCGGGGGATTTTTGCTTATACTTCTTGCCATTTCTATTAATCCATCTGTAGTTTTTCCCATGGCAGAAACAACAACAGCAACATCTATTCCCTGCCTCTTTACATTTGCTATAAGCTCTGCAACTTTTTTTATTTTATCTATGTCCGCAACGCTACTTCCACCATATTTTTGAACTATGCATCTCATCGATTTACCTCTTAATATCCACTTTTAATTAATTAATGGACAAATAAACTTTTTTAAATTACCAATTCAATTATAAAACGATTTATAGCATTAAATCTCTTTGAAATCAAAAATGTTTCATTATGGAAATTAAAAAATGGGAATTCCCGCTTGCGATTAAATACCTGACTCCTGCGATTCATGAAAATTTCTAAAAGCACCTGACTTCCCACTTAAAAAACAGCTTTATATTTCCTATTCCATTTAAAACATGGTGACTTGAAGAACTCTACGGTATAGAAAGTGTAAGGATTGCATTTATAAAAATAACTTTAAAACTGCTCTTAAATTGTTAATTATATGACCGTTTCCTGTTTCCTCAGCGAGTTTTTTTGCAGAATTCCGTATGTAACCTAAATCAAGTTTTTTCCCGAATCGGTTTATAATTCCTTTTATGTCTGCTCTGTCAAGATCTTCAAATCTCGCAATTTTATATACAATAATATCCTCAGGTGTTGCTATGGATAGCTTCATACCAAAAATTTTTACTGACTTTGCTCTTTTGATTGCTTCCATATCAATTGAATAACTTGCTAATCGTAAATCTACAGAAAAATTATTCTTAAATCTTATTTTTGCAGGTAGTAATCTCTTTAACCTCCGTATTATTTTTTCTTTAGAACTTTCAGATATTTTAAATCCATATAATTTTAAGATTTTAACAAATTCCTCAATTTTTTCTTCTTTAATTATAAAAACTACATCGGCATCAATGGTTGTTCTTGGTCTGCCTAAAATTGAAGATGCAATACCACCGATAATAACATAATTTATCTTGAGTTCCTTGAGCGCGGTGATAAGCTTTTTGAGCATTTCATCCATAATTCCGCCATTTTTAATAATTCCTCTGTCTGTTTTACTGCCTCCTTGATGGACAATTTCTTCAATTCCTTTACTTCCATGCGTTGAATATCTTTATAACCATCAAGTGGTTCCATTCCTATTAAATTTTTCTTTATTTTCAACATTTTTCTCAATTCTATTCCTCAATTATATAAAACACTTTTCCTTTTCTGCTTCATAACAATGGAAATATTTTTTCTCGCAACTTTTTCTAACAATCGCACTATTACACTCGCCACCTACTTTCGATTTAAGCGGGATAAATCACGCCCCTACAAAAAAACAATGGACAATCTATCTTTTTTAAATTACCAATTCAATTATAAAACGATTTATAGCATTAAATCTCTTTGAAATCAAAAATGTTTCATTATGGAAATTAAAAAATGAAAAACAACGATGATAATAGCACAAAAAAAGAAGTTTTGATTCTAATAGATATTTCCAATCTAATTTTCAGGGCATACTTTGCAATGCCAAAACTCAGCACTTCTACCGGGGAACCAACGGGTGCGATTTTAGGTGTCACAAGAATGGTTCATAAAGCGCTGAGGGAAATTAAACCGGATTATATTGCTGTTGCAATGGATTCTCCTGTAAAAGTGGAACGAAAGAATTTTTACAATGAATACAAAGCAAATCGTCCTGCCCCGCCAGAAGACCTTGTGAAACAAATTCCTGTGATTGAAAAAATACTTCAACTATATGGTTTAAAAACCTTTACTGCTCCAGGATGGGAAGCTGATGATGTAATAGCATCCTTAGCTAAAAAAGCCTGTGAAGTGGGAATGGATGTTAGAATATTTTCGAGTGATAAAGACCTGCTTCAACTCGTATCACCAAAGATAAAGATTTTTTATGAGGACACAAAAACAAAGCAGATTATAGAAATGGATGAAAAAAAGGTGGAAGAGAAGTTCATGGTTCCTCCATCAAAAATGCTCGATTTTCTTGCAATGGTCGGGGATTCATCCGATAACATTCCTGGTATTCCAAAAGTTGGAGAAAAAACTGCAGCTCAGCTTTTAAAAGAATTTGGTTCATTAGAAAATATCCTTAAAAATGCTGATAAAATTTCTAAACCCTCTTTAAGAGAAGCAATAATTTCCGGTAAAGAGAGTGCACTTCTTTCAAGGAAACTTGCAAGTTTGAAAATGGACCTTTTTGAAGAAATCGATTTCAAAAATTTAAAACCATACCCACCGGATATAAACGGACTTATAGAAATCTTCAGGAAACTTGAATTTCGCGAATTGCTGAATTCTCTGAGGAGTGAAACAGAAATCAAAACTGAAAATACTGACATTAAGATTAGTGGAGCAGTATTTGGGAAAGAGTATTTTACCGTTTTTGACCTTGAAACACTCGAAAAAGAAATAAACGGAATAGAAAAAGCAGGTGCTGTATCCATTGACCTCGAAACAACAGGCATTGACCCTGTTTCCGCAAATATAGTTGGAATCTCTCTATCATTTAAAGAAGGTAGAGGGTGCTATATTCCAGTGGGACATAGATATGTCGGAGTCCCATCGCAGCCCCCACTTAATATAGTCCTTGAAAAATTGAAGTTTGTCCTTGAAAATCCCAAAATAGAAAAATACGGACACCACATTAAATTTGACGATATTATTCTCATGAGGCACGGAATAACTACGCAGGCAATAGCATTTGATACCATGATTGCCTCATACCTTTTAGACCCTGAAAAGCATCAGCACAGACTTGAGCAGGTTTCAATGTCTGAACTTGGATATCAGATGATAACTTACGATGAGGTTACACGCAAAAGCAGAGGAAAACAATTAAAATTCGACGAAGTTCCAGTTGACGAAGCTACTCGTTACAGCGCAGAGGATGCAGAAGTTGTCTTTTCTCTTGTTCAAAAAATGCGACCTGAAATCAAAAAAGAGGGGTTGGAAAAAATCATGCTTAAGGTGGAACTTCCTCTTTCACGCGTCCTTGCAAAAATGCAACTCTGTGGAGTTGCAATTGATATAGATTTCCTTTCTCAACTTGAAAAAGAATTTGTGGTGGAACTCGACAGACTGGAAAAAGAAGTATGGGAAATTGCAGGAATGCGATTCAATCTTGCTTCACCAAAGCAATTGCAGGAAGTTTTATTTAAAAATCTTGGAATCCCTGCGAAGAAAAAGACAAAAACAGGTTATTCGACTGATAGCGAAGTTCTTGAAAGCATAGAACATCCAATAGCAAAAAAAATTCTCGAGCACAGAACCCTTTCAAAACTTCTTGGAACCTATGTTCGCGCCTTACCTGAACAGATTAATCCTGCAACAGGGAGGATTCATACTTCGTATAATCAAGCAGTCGCTGCAACAGGGAGACTATCATCAAGCAATCCCAATCTTCAAAACATTCCGGCAAGGAGCGAAAAGGGATTAAAAATAAGAAAGGCTTTTATCCCAGGGAAGGGCTGTCTAATGCTATCAGCGGATTATTCCCAGATTGATTTGAGAGTTCTTGCTCATCTATCCGGAGACCCGGTTTTAGTTGATGCTTTCATGAATGGAGAGGACATACACTTAAGGACTGCCATGGAAATTTTTGGAGTAAAAAAGGAAGATGTCACCCCTCAAATGAGAGCAAGCGCAAAAGCAATAAATTTTGGAGTAATTTACGGGCAAACAGAATTCGGTCTTGCCCAGCAGACAGGAATTTCAAAGCATGAAGCAAAAGTTTTCATAAAAAAATACTTTGAAAGGTATCGTGGTGTTAAAGAATACATGGACAGAATAATAGAAGAAGCAGGAAAGGGAAAAGGAATTACAACCATTTTAGGAAGGAGGAGGTTTCTTCGCGGAATAACAAGTAAAAACAAAACTGAACGAATGATGGCTGAAAGAGTGGCTCGAAACACCCCGATTCAGGGAAGTGCCGCAGATATAATAAAATTAGCAATGGTTAAAATAGATGAAAAATTTACACAGAAAAGATTTTCTTCAAAAATGCTCCTCAATGTTCATGATGAACTTGTCTTTGAAGTCCCTGAAGAAGAAAAGGAAGAAGTCGAAAGGGAAGTTTTGGAAATAATGGAGAATGTCGTTAAACTAAAAATCCCGCTTGTCGTTTCAGCAGGCTGGGGGAAAAACTGGGCAGAGGCCCACCCATAATAAACTTTAATTTTGATGATTCTTCCCAGGTAGTATTATTTCCCTATTTGTTTTTTGCCCAATTATTTCCTTTATTCTGCCCAATTTGCCCAATTATTTCTCTATAGAATGTGCCTTTGCCCTTGTTCCAATCTTTTCAAATATATTTTATGGCATGGTTCAAAAACATACCAAATAAGGTAACAAAAATACACTATTCCTACAATCCCTACAAAGTCAAGAATAGAAAAAACGAAAGGAGGAGGAGTTGTGTTAGGCAGCCTACTGCAACAGCTTCAACCCCAGCAACTCCAACCAATCACAGTGTTCCTCTCCTTTCAATAATTCAGCAGTTTTTTTTCCTTGGTGCCTGGATAATTCGCTTCGCATGAAGTCCCGGTGTTTGAGAAAGAATCGCAGGAGGTCTAAAAAACCAAGTCCAAGTTGATGGCGCAGGAAGAAGTAGTTGCGTAAGCCACTATTGATGTTTTCATCAAGAGAACTGACTCTAATAGTATTAGTAATGATTTCTCTTACAGCTTCTCGAATAGGAGAAAAAAGACCGCCGAGCTGATTTTGCAAGCGAGTGTAGTTAGACCATTTGGTGTTCTGTTCATTTGGACATCCTAATGACGGATTATGTTTTATATGGTTCCAAGAAACATCTTTTTATCAAAAAAGGTATCGAAAAATTCAATTACACTACATTAAGAGCTATGGCATATGAGTGGAAGCCCCACAACGACCTTGCTGAGCCACTCCTTGGTAATGGGAAGGTAAAATGGAGGTATATTTTTATCCGCTGCAATGGAAGGAGAGCATTGCTGTAGCGAGCAAACAGAGCATTTTTTATGTTGATTTTAACATACCTAAAAATTTTTAAAAAAATGCTGGACTTTTTGCATTGTTGGATTACGAAAATAATAGTTATTTAGGATAGGGTAGCTGCCATAGCTTTGTTGTAAAATTGAGATGCTGCAGTCATAAAAATTGTTACCCTGGATTGAACCATGTCAATTATTTTAATATAGAGGAGGATAAAAATGCGATTAAAACAAAGAATTTTATTGACTTTTCTCCCTGTGATATTACTTAGTTGTCAATCACTAAATCAAAATGGGGAAACATCAACGACTACAAAGTCCTTAGTTGATAGAGATAATCCCGCACATTACTTGATAAGGATCCCAGAGAATTA